>Ga0105047_10009090_pt1 | contig 16428 bp, 14 predicted proteins | sample MAT04_FD_78384 | JGI IMG/M metagenome (GOLD analysis project Ga0105047, IMG submission 78384) | Freshwater microbial communities from Lake Fryxell liftoff mats and glacier meltwater in Antarctica - MAT-04 (megahit assembly) | ecosystem: Environmental > Aquatic > Freshwater > Ice > Liftoff...
TAAACGTTCAAGTTTTTGCAACTACGCATAGCTTAGAAATGATAAATGCTTTTAATGAAGTTGCTAAAGAAGATGGTGAAGGTGCTTATTTTGAAATGAGCAGGGAATTTGAAACGGGAAAAATATTTGCATTTAAACATGATACAGAATTATTAGAATACGAATTAGAAAAAACAACATCAACAATACGTGGCTAATAAGCAAATAAATCATATTTTATTGGTAGAGGGAGAATCGGATATTAAGTTTTTTGAAGCATTAATAAAGTATGTAAACAAAACAAATTCATCTATAGATTTGGATAATATCAAGATTGATATTATAAATGGTAGCGACAATATAAAACTACAATTAGCTGTAAAAAGTTTACAGACTGATATTAGAAATAGTCCATTAAAGAATTTCGGAATTGTGATGGATTTAGATGAATTTACTGTTGAAGATAGATTTGGGCAAGTCAAAATAGTTTTGTCAGAATTGTTTGGGGTTGATAAGATTACTGAAATAGATGCAAACAGTTTTAACTTAAAAATAAATGATAAAAGAACAATAAAGGTAACCTGTCATTTTATAGAAACTGATTTAGTTACCAATTTGGAACTTCTATTAAAAACAATTGCTACTGAAAGCCCAATAGCAGCAAACTGTTTAGAACTATGGTATCATTGCGCTATTGCATCGGGCAGAAAAATAAGGAAAAGTGATTATCTAAAATTTTGGAGAGAAGTGTATGTTAGATACGATTATTGCGCCGACAAGAATTTACTAAAACATGCCAGCATAAATTGCACAACTGAAAAATCTTTTGACAATTTATTTATTGAGGGAAAACCCCAAGCATGGGATTTCGAAAATAAAATATTGGATAATCTAAAAAAATACCTTTCTACTTTTTCTAATGCATAATAAAAGACCAATAAAGAAATTTTGTGTAACAGAGAGTAAATTAAGCCACACAAAGAAATAAAAGATAGTTAATAAAAAATAAAAACACCACTATGGCATTCGACATTGCAATGATTCAAAAGTTGTACGCAAAGTTTCCTGAAAGAGTAGCAGCAGCTCGTAAACTTCTCGGGAAACCCCTTACACTTACCGAAAAAATCTTATATGCTCACCTTTGGGAAAACAATCATACAACACCCTTTGAAAGAGGCGGTTCTTATGTAGATTTTGCACCAGATAGAGTTGCCATGCAAGATGCTACAGCACAAATGGCGTTGTTACAGTTTATGCAAAGTGGCCGTACTACTGTTGCCGTACCAAGTACCGTGCATTGCGATCATTTAATTGAAGCAAAAGACAATAGTAAAACTGATCTTGCCCGTGCCGTTACAGAAAGCAGTGAAGTGTATGATTTTTTATCTTCCGTTTCTAACAAGTATGGTATAGGGTTTTGGAAACCGGGTGCAGGTATTATTCACCAGGTGGTATTGGAAAATTATGCTTTCCCGGGAGGTATGATGATTGGGACAGATAGCCATACCGTAAATGCAGGTGGCCTTGGAATGATAGCAATAGGTGTTGGTGGTGCAGATGCGTGTGATGTAATGGCAGGCTTGGCTTGGGAATTAAAAATGCCTAAATTAATTGGTGTAAAACTTACCGGACAATTAAATGGCTGGACAGCTGCAAAAGATGTAATATTAAAAGTAGCAGGTATACTTACCGTTAAAGGCGGTACAGGTGCAGTAGTGGAATATTTTGGCGAAGGTGCTACCAGCATGAGCTGTACCGGTAAAGGAACAATTTGTAATATGGGTGCAGAAATTGGTGCTACCACATCAACCTTCGGTTATGATGATAGCATGAGCCGATACCTAGGCGCAACCGGCCGTGCAGAAATTGCTTCAATGGCAGATACAATAAAAGAACATCTTACAGGCGATGCAGAAGTTTATGCAAATCCACAGGCATATTTTGATCAAGTTATAGAAATAGATTTAAACACATTGGAGCCACATTTAAACGGCCCATTCACACCAGATCTTGCTACGCCTATTTCTAAAATGAAAGAAGCTGCGGCAGCAAATGGATGGCCTACAAAAATTGAAGTAGGTTTAATTGGAAGCTGTACCAATTCTTCTTACGAAGATATCAGCAGAGCCGAAAGTTTAGCAAAACAGGTTACTGAAAAAGGACTCAGACTAAAATCTGAATTTACCATTACACCAGGTTCTGAACAGGTACGTTTCACCATTGAAAGAGATGGTTTTTTAGATACGTTTGGTAAAATTGGTGCTACCGTTTTTGCAAACGCATGCGGGCCATGTATAGGTATGTGGGCACGTGTGGGTGCAGAAAAAGCTGAAAAAAATACCATAGTACATAGCTTCAACAGAAACTTTGCCAAGCGTGCAGATGGTAATCCCAATACTTTTGCATTTGTTGGTTCGCCTGAAATTGTAACCGCTATGGCTATCGCCGGCGATCTCAATTTTAATCCACTTACAGATTCTTTATTAAATGATAAAGGCGAATGGGTAAAATTAGACCCACCATCCGGTTACGAATTACCGCCAAGGGGTTTTGCTGTTGAAGATCCTGGTTTTCAGGCACCGGCTGAAGATGGCAGTGACGTAAACGTAATTGTATCGCCAAGTAGCAAACGCCTTCAGATATTAGAGCCATTTCCTGCTTGGGAGGGTGATGATTTATGTGGATTAAAATTGCTTATAAAAGCAAAAGGAAAATGTACTACCGATCATATTTCTATGGCTGGACCATGGTTAAAATTTAGAGGGCATTTAGATAACATCAGTAACAATATGCTGATTGGCGCTGTAAATTTTGCAAACGATAAAACTAATTTGGTAAAAAACCAGCTTACAGGTTTATATGCTGCAGTACCAGATACGCAGCGTGCCTACAAGGCTGCCGGCATAGGTAGTATTGTAGTTGGTGATGAAAACTATGGTGAAGGCAGCAGCCGTGAGCATGCAGCCATGGAGCCACGTCATTTGGGTGTAAGGGCAGTATTGGTGAAGTCATTTGCCCGCATACACGAAACCAATTTAAAAAAGCAAGGTATGTTGGCCCTTACTTTTGAAACAAAAAGCGATTATGATAAGTTTCAGGAGGATGATGTTATCGATATTATTCGTTTAAAAACATTTGCCCCTGGCAAAAGACTTAAATTAGTATTGAAACATAAAGACGGCACAAAAGATGAAATAATGGTGAACCATACTTACAATAAGCAACAAATAGAATGGTTTAAAGCAGGGGCTGCATTAAATATTATAAGAAAAGAATTTGCAGACAGGCAATTAAAATAAAAATTAAAAAAAGTCGGTGAAAAATTCACCGACTTTTTATTTACCAAAATATTTTTGTAAGGCTATTACTGGATAATATAATTTACCCCTGCTACATTTTGCATGAAGCTACCGGTTTTCATGCCGCCGGCAAACTGCTGGTCGTATGATGGGTAATAAGTGAAATTTATTTGTCCAATATTTTTTATTTTTCCAGCAAATGCACGGTCATCAAAAGATGTATAATAATTAAGATTTGTAGATCCTAAATTCTTTAATTTTCCACGCAGAGCTTCATTGTCAAAGCTTGTGAAATAAGCTAATTGCTGGCTTCCGATACTTTTTATTTTTCCTTTCAAATTGGCATCATCGTACTGCATGTAATAATTAAACAGTATATTTCCCACACTTTTTATCTTTCCTCTCAGCGCTTCAATATCGTAAGATGCATAATAAATAACAGCAGTTCTACCAATATATTTTAATCTACCTAAAAATAATTTATCATCTGTTGCTGTATACAAATCTATCCTTCCGTTGTAATTTTCTAATCGTGAATAATTGGAAATTTTCTCAGAAAAATATTCTGTTCCATAACTTATCACATTTCCATCCAGCGATACGTTTATAACTGCATTATCATCTGTAGCTATTGTAATCATATCTGTAATGCCCATTCCATTAATGGTAACCTTACTAACACGCTGAGCCAGGCATACATTAGCACAAGCAAAAAGAAAAAGGGTTACGAAAATATTTTTCATGTAAAATTTATTTATGACTGTAATTTAAATAAAAAATTTATCAAAAATAATGCACTAGAAAAACGTTAAATTCTCAGTAGGCATTTAAAAAAAAGGGGGCCAGAATAGAAATTCAGCCCCAGTTAAATCCAATATCCTATGAAAAACCATTGTAAATATATAATTTCAGCATTACTCATAATACGGTATTCGATGAAATAACCTTTATGTAAGATGAAATAGTATAAAAATTAGATGAAGAAGGTAAACAATAATCGAAATATTTATCTGCCTATTTGAAAGTCTGCTTGTGAAAATATGATGGTGTTTATCTTAAAAAAAAGAATGCAGAATAGAAATTCACTGCCATTTAACTCCTATATCCTACAAAAAAAGCAATATATATATATAAACAGGAGACCAAAAATTAGTATTAAATTTAATAGCTGTCATCTAAAAGCAGTAAATATTGTAGATGTTACTTCCAAAAAAAAGGGAAAATTTTTAAACTACTTTTTTAAAAAAAAGGTAAACATGTGAGCAGAAAAGAACTTGAAAAAAAATAGGGGCCGGAATAGACATTCAGCCCCGTTTAAAATCCAATATCCCTATGAAAAACCGATACAAATATACGTGTAGTATATGAACTACAAACTGAAAATTGATTAAACGGCAGTACAGGTGGATAAACATTAGAAATAAAAAGAAAAAAAAGGTAAAGGAAAAAAATAACAAATAAGAGTAATAACAAATACAGCATTTAAAATCAGGCGAATGCCCCTAACCAACCTTATAAAAAAGTAAATAAAAGAGGAGTTTCTCGTGAGCAAAAACAACCATAAAAATCTGCATACTTCTGCATTGGCACACCGTAATACAGATTCTCCCGGGCATAAAAAGCTAATATTACCTACCTACATAACAAAAAATAAAAAAGCGAGTGGCAAATTACCAGTTATAATTATTTCACATCAAACCACATTTTTTTTCCATTATTCCAATCGCCATTGTAATTAATAGTGATTTCTTCCCACGCAATAATTGATCGCACTGTTTTTATTATCATCGTTTGTTCTTCATAATCCATAAAATAATCGCAATTGCTATGGTAACTGTGGTTGTAAATAGATATCATACCAAGTCCAATACATGACTGCTCTTCATCATCTCCCCATTCAAAAATATAATCGTGCAACAGTGTTTTATCTAGATACACTCTATCATTTTTAGGCATTACTATTACGGGTGCCATTTCAATTATTGTATCAGCATCAATAGCTTCATTTGTAAAGATACCCCTGCCTTTTTGCGTGGTATCTTTTATAAATAAACATGATATAATCATAAAAATTTGTTGCTGATAATGATTTAAATTGCGACACACTTAAAACGAAAATAACACTTTGCATTCATGCATATGGAAACAAATGAAATATCTCTGCAGCAAATGTTTGAAGAAGCAATTGCCTCTGAGGACCAGCTGGCTATAAAAGATTTTTTAAATGACCAGAACATAAGTGATGTTGCAGATCTTATTTATGAGTTTGACGATTATGAAACACAGATTATATCCCACCTCTCCATACACAGGGCTGCAAGTGTTTTTAAAATTTTAGATGTAAGCGAACAAAAAAGAATTATAAAAAACCTGCCTGCTTTTAAAAGTGCAGAATTGTTAAATGAATTACCGGCAGATGACAGGGTAGATTTTTTTGGTGAACTACCGGATGGTACAGTAAGAGAACTAATAAAAACACTTGAACCTGCGGAAAGAAAAATCACATTAGAATTATTGGGTTATCCCGAAAACAGCGTGGGCAGGCTTATGACGCCCGATTATGTATATGTGTACGAATACAATACCGTTAAAGAAGTTTTGGAAACCATTCGCCGCTGGGGAACGAACAGTGAAACCATTGATGTGATTTATGTAATAAATGGCAAGGGTGAATTGATAGATGATATAAGAATAAGAGATTTTATTCTTGCTTCGCCTGAGTCAAAAGTGAGTGATCTTATAGACGAACGTTTTATTTCTTTAAAGGTAAATGATGACCAGGAAATGGCAGGGCAGGTTTTTAAAATGAATAACCGTGTAGCCTTACCAGTTACAGACGATAAAAACATTTTGTTAGGCATTGTAACCATCGATGATATGCTTTGGGTGGCGCAGGAAGAATATACAGAAGACATTCAAAAAATTGGTGGTACAGAAGCTTTGGATGAACCTTATCTCGACATTAGTATTCCGAAACTAATAAAGAAAAGAGCAAGCTGGCTTGTAATACTTTTTTTAGGTGAAATGCTTACTGCCACTGCCATGCAGTATTTTCAAGCAGAGATTGAAGCGGCTACCGTATTGGCACTTTTTATACCACTTATTATGAGCAGTGGCGGCAATAGCGGCTCGCAGGCAAGTACACTTATTATACAGGCAATGGCATTGGGTGAGGTAACACTTGCAGACTGGTGGCGGGTTATGCGCAGAGAATTAATATCGGGTTTTATCCTGGGCGTAATCTTAGGAAGCATTGGATATTTCAGGATTGTTCTTTGGCAAAATCTACACATTTTTAATTACGGGATTTACTGGAATTTAGTAGCGGCAACTATCTTCTTTTCACTCATAGGAATTGTACTGTGGGGTAGTTTAATGGGATCTATGCTGCCGCTTATTCTTAAAAGATTAAAGCAGGATCCTGCAGCATCATCCGCACCTTTTGTTGCAACGCTGGTAGATGTTACGGGTATTGTAATTTATTTTTCGGTGGCGTATTTTTTCTTGAAAGGAATATTGTTGTAGCCCCCTAAATCCCCCGAAGGGGAGACCACCGGAGCTGAGATTCATGTTCAATAGCAAAACCATTGAACACATATTTGTTTTTTAAAAGTACTACATTTGTAATGTAAAACAATATTATGAGACACATAGTAGGAGAATATCAGCTATTAAAAAAGAATATCACAACGCTAATAGATAAGAGCGGTTATAAAAATATTTTCATTGCCGAAAAAATTGGATTACTACCAAACCATTTCTCCGTAAAAAAACAACGAAACTCCTGGACGGATGAAGAGATAGATAAAATTTTAAGTGTTATTGAAAATGAAGAATTGGAAAATTATTATTTGGGGCTAATAATGAATGAGACAAATAAAGACGACACGATTAGTTTGGCGCAACTTAAAACTAATATGAAAGCATGGAAATAATCATTACCAAAACCTTTGAGAAGCAATTAAAATTAGTACCAAAATATGTAAGAGAAAGTGCTGTAGCTGTTTTAGAAGCACTGGAAGAAGCAAGCAGTGCTAACGACATTAAGGATTTGAAAAAACTTAGTGGCTATAAAAATTACTATCGCATAAGAATTGGGGATTATAGAATGGGATTGCAGATTTTAGAGCCGACATTAATTGTTATAACAATTTTGCATCGTGGTGCTATTTATAAAATTTTTCCAGCCCCCTAAATCCCCCGAAGGGGGACTTTAGTTTCTGATACTTTAACGAACATTATTTTATTGAAATCTGGCTCCTCTCCTTTGGAAAGGTGGGGGTGAGGTTTTTCAGAAAAATTTAATTATGTAAATTCACCCTCTATATTTGACTATTGACAATTCACTATTGACCATTCACAAACCTATTGCCATGAAAATTTTATTTTTTTCTTTAATGTTATTTACAATGATAGATGCGCATGCACAATTGACTTATCCAACCACAAAAAAAGGAGATACAGTAGATGAATACTTTGGTACAAAAGTGAAAGATGATTACCGCTGGCTTGAAGATGATAAAAGCGATGAAACAAAAGCCTGGGTTACTGCCCAAAACAAAGTAACATTTGGTTATTTAGATAAAATGCCCAACCGTGCAAAGTTTCAGGCAGCTATTGAAAAAGTGTTTAACTACCCAAAATACTCCGCACCAAATAGAAAAGGCGAGTGGTATTATTTTTATAAAAATAATGGGTTGCAAAACCAGTCTGTACTCTACAGACAAAAAGGATTAAATGGGAAGGTAGAAGAAGTAATTGATCCAAATAAATTGAGCAAAGAAGGTACAACAAGACTCACGCTTTTTGGGCTTAGTAAAGATGGAAAATATGCAGTACTTGGTTTAAGTGAAGGTGGCAGTGACTGGCAGACTTACAAAGTGCGTGACATGACTACCGGAAAAGATTTAGAAGACAAATTAGATTGGGTGAAAATAAGCGGTGCAGCATGGAGTGGCGATGGTTTTTATTATAGTCGCTACCCTGCGCCAGAAAAAGGTGCAAGCGCTTTAAGTGTAAAAAATGAAAACCACCAGGTATGGTTTCACAAAGTTGGTACTGCACAAAATGCCGATGTGTTGATTTACGAAGATAAAAATAATCCTCAGCGTTTTCATACAGCAAGCACCAGCGAAGATGAAAAATATTTGTACTTAAACATAAGCGACAGAGGCAAAGGCTTTGATGGAAATGCCTTGTGGGTAAGAGATTTAACCAGTAGCGATAAAACATTTAAGCCCCTCATAAAAGAAGTAAGCAACAGCAATTATGGTGTTATAGAAAACACTGCAACCGATTTTATTTTGCAAACAAACGATGGTGCACCTAATGGTAAAGTAATTGCTATTCCCATTAAAACAATGAATGAAAAAACTGCAAAAATTATTATTCCTGAAACAACAGAACCATTACAAAATGTAAACACGGGTGGCGGTAAATTATTTGCAGATTATTTAAAAGATGTTAGCACCCGTACTTATGTGTACGATTTTTCCGGCAAAAAATTAAGCGAAGTAAAGTATCCAAGTCTGGGCAACGGGGGCAACCTTGGTGGTTATAGAGATGACAAAACGCTCTTCTATGTATTTACATCTTTTACTGTGCCACCAACAATTTACAAGTATGATATTGCCAGTGGCAAAAGCAGTATTTTCAGAAAACCTGAAGTAGCTTTTAATCCTGATGCGTACGAAACCAAACAGGTTTTTTATACAAGCAAGGATGGCACTAAAATCCCCATGTTTATCATCAACAAAAAAGGAATAAAAAAAGATGGCAGCAATGTAACGTTGTTGTATGGGTATGGTGGTTTTAATATAAATCTGGAGCCTGGTTTTAGCGCAACGCTGCTTCCGTTTTTAGATGCCGGTGGTATATATGCGCAGGCAAATTTAAGAGGTGGTGGTGAGTATGGCGAAAAATGGCACGAAGCAGGAATGCTCTTAAAAAAACAAAATGTGTTTGATGATTTTATTGCAGCAGGCGAATATTTAATAAAAGAAAAATATACAACATCTGCAAGGCTTGCTTTGCGTGGCGGCAGTAATGGCGGGCTTTTGGTAGGTGCGGTTATAAACCAGCGGCCAGATCTTGCACGTGTAGCTATTCCACAGGTGGGCGTAATGGATATGTTGCGCTTTCATAAATTTACCATCGGCTGGAACTGGATTGCAGATTACGGCAGCAGCGAAAAAGACGAAGCAAACTTTAAAAATCTCTACGCCTTTTCGCCCTTGCACAATGTAAGTGCCACCGCAAATTATCCCTCAACGCTCGTAACAACGGCCGATCATGATGACCGTGTGGTGCCTGCGCATTCTTTTAAATACATTGCCACCATGCAGGAAAAATCTACCGGCAAAAACCCGTTGCTCATACGCATAGATACTAACAGCGGGCATGGTGCAAGCAACACAAAAAAGAACATAGAAATCATTGCAGATATCTACTCATTTATTTTTAGCGAAATGGGTGTGGAGCCGAGGTTGTAGGAGATTGATTTATATTTTTTAGCCGCAGATTCGGAGATTAATCTGCGAATCTGTGGCCAATTTACTTTGTTCTTGGGGCTGTGATCGTTGAATCTTTATTCAGCATTTGTTCGCTGCCCGCCTGCAATCTTTTATTCGTTCCTCATAAAAGGATTTCCGGCTAAGCAGCGCAGCCATTCATCGTTAGAATATTTATTTAGCTTTTATAAAAGCGTATTAGGTTTCGGTGCGCTGCACCTCCTAATACATATTTATTTGTAAGGCTAAAAAAATGATGGTGCGCTGCACCTTAAAGTTGTAGCCTGCAATACTAAATAATCTTATGAGTCTATAAAGAGGACTGTAACCCCGCTAACCGCTGAAACAAAAAACGCCAAAGGTGCAGCGCACCGAAATATCAGTAGAAAAAAAGTTAAATAGGTTTTAGAGGTGCAGCGCACCGAAATATTGATGCAGATTTTTTTAGGGCAGATTATGTATAAGAGTAAAAAGCGAATGTGCATCTGTGCTTTTACTAGTGAGAAGATCTTAACGTACGTTGCGTGAGACAGGCACCGAAGCGGAGGATTTTTGTTAAGGTGCTTGAGCCACGTCTAGTAGCAAAAAGGCGATAAATTTTAACGAGTCTTTATAAATTCATATATGCTATTTTTTTATTTTTAAATTAATTTTAAACACCCAAACGAATAAAAATTTATGAGACCATTTTTTATCACTTCCTTCCTGCTTCTTTGCTGTTGCAGCAAATCATTTTCGCAACAATCACCATTCACATTTGGTATACACACCGGTGCCAATTTAAATTCCGCAAGAGGAAATGGTTTTCCCACCGGGGAGCCAAATAATAATACTGGCCTAAACTTCGGGTTAGATTTGGAGTATAAATTGTCTCAACGTTTTAGTTTAAAAGCCATGCCACAGATAGACCGAAACGGATGGCAATTTAGAAACTTACTCTTTCAAGGGCTATCGCCTGCTACAACATTGCAAAAAGGATCTGCTGTTACAAGGCTCATCTATCTCAATTTGCCTGTTACCGCGAATTATTTTTTTGGACATAGAATTAAATATTATGTTGGAGCAGGAGCATTCGGCGGAGTATTGCTCAACGAAAAGTTAACCATTAATCAAAAAGTTGCTGAAGGGGCTATAATTGCGGCAAGCGGCACATACACCAACTATTACAAACGCCTCAATTTCGGGTTATCATTTAATGCTGGCGCCCAATTTCCCCTCACTAAAACTGTAAAACTGAACTTGGGCTTACAGGAAAATTTAGGGCTAGTAAACATTCATAAAAATGCGGGAAGTATTCGGACCAACTCCTTGTCATGCCTAGTCGGAGTGGTGTTTAAATCTAAATAGTGCAATATTACCATTATTTTTCATTAACGCATTCTATGATAAAATCCAAACAAAATTGGTGTCTTTTTATTAAGAAGCAGTTTTAAATTTTTGAGTATTTACAAATGGCGTTTTCCTTTCTACTACCGCAAAATCTCGGCTAATAATTTTACACCTGATTGCGTTCATTACACTCATTTTATTTTTTCCTTCCAAAACTTTCCTTTCATAATATGCTTTAATTTCACCGCCTCCGTTGGAGCCCACCTCTCAAACTATAACTCGCCAAGGCTTGGTCTTTGACCAGCCGACCCCAATAGCTAAGCCACTAAAACAAAAAAGGTTTTATTTTCAACAAATGAATCAACAATACGCACAAGAATGGCCACAATTTTTTACCGCCACAATACAGCAATGGAAACATTTACTAGCAGACGAAAAATATAAAAATATTATTTTAGATTCACTTAAATTTCTTGTTGCGGAAGAAAAAGTTACCATAAATGGTTTTGTGATTATGAGCAACCATTTGCACATAATTTGGCAATCAAAAGGCGACAATAGCATACAAAAAATACAAAATAGTTTTATAAAACATACTTCTAAAGAGTTTAAAAAACTTTTAGAAAAAGATAATAATTTACATGAGTTCGAAGTAAATGCCATTGATAGAAAATATAATTTTTGGCAAAGAGATTCATTAAATACTGAACTGTCTACGCCTGCTGTGTCTCATCAAAAGTTGAATTATATACATTACAATCCAATAAAAGCGGGCATTTGTAATTTACCTGAAGAGTACTATTTTTTTTCCGCTTTATTTTATAAAAATGGTATAGATAAATTTGGATTTATACAACATTATTTGGGGTAGAAATGTTTAAGAGTCTTAAAATATAGATCGGCTGGTCAAAGACCAAGCCTCGGCGTTTTATGAATTTGAGGTCTGGGCGCTCACAGGGATAAAGGCTTACCAACATGGGCGAAGCGGGTGGACTGCTACCTACTGAAATGAATGAATGACGAAGGGAAGTGAAATGGAGTGTAATAAACTATAGGGCTTGCATCTGCAATATGTGTGTTTGTGTATAGCATTTGTAGCTGAGGTTTAAACACCATGTTGCAAGTGCAAAATAGCCGAGCCGGTGAATGAAACGTAATGAAACGATCTGAGGAAGTAATGAATAAAGTGGGTAAGCAGGACACAGGTAGCTGCCCGAACGGAAGGCAGGTGAACTGCAAGCAATGTGACAGCCTGCGAGGCACCCGAAGGGATTTGTAGCTGCTGCTATGCCTTAAAAGTTTATAAAAAACATATTAGCAGCTGCTACAAAGGGCTGGCGCATTTGCTTGCTGAACCTGCCTGTAGTGAGACCTTATTACCTTGTAATCATAATAATATTCCACTAGCGAAAAAAATAAAATTCCGCCAACAAACACTGTTACATTAAATGGTTACATGTATATTTAATTAACAAATTAATTAGGTAAAAATGAAGAACATAAAAAATACGACGAACGTGATGAAAAACAACAATACACCTTTTTTAAAGTTTAAAATTTTTGTATCATTTTTATTCTTTTTGCTACTATGCAATGTAAATAATAAAATTTTTGCACAAGGTGAAATAACTATAAATAAAGTTGATGGATTGTTTAAAATACCCTGTAAAATCAATGGCGTAACAATGGACTTTATTTTTGACACAGGGGCAACTGATGTTTCAATTTCAATAACTGAAGCAATGTTTCTAATTAAACAGGGACTATTAAAAAGCACCGATATAATTGGTGAAAATAAATATATGATTGCTAACGGAACAATCGAAAGCGGCAGTGTAATTAATCTTAAAAAAATTGAAATTGATGGGATTACATTGGAGAATGTAAAAGCCACAGTAGTGAATAATATGAAAGCACCATTATTATTGGGTATGAATGCTATTTCGAGGATGGGGAAAGTAGAATTGAGTGAAAACAAATTGACAATAAATCGACAAGAAAATGTGCCATCAGAGATAACAAAAGACGCTGAATTTGAGTTATTTTATAAAAAGGCGACAAATGGTATTTATCAAGTTTTTAAAGTCCTGCTTAAACCAACCAAGGTTGATAATTATATCACCTCAAACATAAGCCTCTTTAAAGCACCTGAATCAGGAGATGAATTAGCCTCTCAATTTGATCAAGCAAATAAAGACTCAATTACTATTGCAAAAGATATAAAAGATTTTATTTTCTATTTTAATAAAAATACCAAATCAAAAAAAATTGACTGGAATATTTTAACTCTTAATGATTTCAAATTTAGTATTGATGGTAGTGATATTTTAACAACAATTAAGTGGGATAGCAAATTTTATGTTTTTAAAACTTGGTTTTATAAGAGCTATGATGACAATCGTTATGTAATTAGTATTAAACCAATATTGCAAACATTAGCTGCATACAACTACAATAAGGACTTGCATGACATCTTTGATCAATATGACAAAAAAAAGATAACTGAACTCGACTATATTACTCAGCAAGCTGCATATGCAGAACGATCTTATCCATATTTAAAAGAAACAGATTTGGTTGATGTGCGACTGGGAAATAGATTAGATGAAATATATAATTCTGCTGCTTATGTCTATTACAAAAAAACAAATAATTATCAAAAGGCAATTGAATATTGCAACAAAGTATTTCAAATCAAAAATAGCAGATTTATTGACGATACATATGTGTTAAGAGCAAAATGTAAGTATCAGTTAAAAGATTATCAAGGTTCGATTGATGATTACAACGAGTACATACTATTGGATCCTAAATTAGACTTTAAATATGTGTATTCATTTAGAGGCGATGCAAAGAACAAGTTAGGTGATATCAAAAATGCTTTAGCTGATTATTTAAAATCACTCAAGATAAACCCTGACAATGAACAAGACTACTACAAAATAGGTTTAATTCAATATAACGAACTGAAGAATAAACAGCAAGCGTGTTCCTCATGGTCAAAAGCAGGTGAATTGGGTTCTAAAGAAGCTTATATTTTGATAGAAAAATACTGTAATTAGTTCATTTGACCTGGTTAGATAAAAATTAAGAATGCTTTCTGTTAATTACATTGATGTATTGGACTTGCCGGGTTTATAGAAAAGAAGTAGAGAGAACAAAAGAAAAAAATAATATTTTTATCTCGATGCTTATTTTGGGTATTAAAAAGTTTTAAGTTAGTCAAAGAAAGCTTGTTGCAATTCTTTGCCTGCGTTGGTAAGTTCCATCTTCTTGAGAGCCAATCGCAGCCACCCGTGAGTCGCCGAGGCTTGGTCTTTGACCAGCCGACCACGCTAAGTTTAGATTATGCCACTAAAACAAAAAAGTTTTATTTTCAACAAATGAAACAAACATACGAACAAGAATGGCCACAATTTTTTACCGCAACGATACAAGATTGGAAACTCCACTGTCCGTAGAATTAAGCAAAGCATTTCTACGGATTTTTTAATAAAAATGAGTTTTAACTCGTTGCGAAAAGCCTCTGCATTTTATGAATTTGAGGTTTGGACACCGAAAGGGATAAGGCTTACCAACATGGGCGAAAATTTTCTTGAAAAAGTTTTTAATTAATCTCATATTTAATACAAACTATTGTTACTAAAAAACTATTCCCACATTTTTCATTTGTAACTTTTAGTGCGCAAGTCTTCGCCTTCTTTTTGCGATGAATTATACAAGTATCTTCTTTTGGTAACTGAGACATGTAACCTTTTATTCCTAACTTCATTCTATATTATATTCAATTCCTGATGATACAGTGCTTACGGAATTTAAAAAAAGTCTTTCTGAAAATTTACGCTGCAATATTATAAAAGCATCAGTAAACACCAAGCAACATACTAGATTTAATAGCGTAAAAACCAACACAATAAAAAATACAAAAAAATTTAATGATTACTTACTCAATAATCGCTCAAATTCTAATAGCCCTGGCAATCTTAATTATATGGGTATTTAGATTTCACAAAGTAGAAGTAGAATTTAAAAGCTATCACTTAAGCGACTTAACCCGAAATCTTGTTGGCGCAAGCAAAATTTCCCTATCAACCTTATTGGTAGCCGGTATATGGTATCCAGGTTTGGTACTTATTCCCGCACTGCTGATGGGTTTGCTTATGGTGGCAGCGCAGTATTATCATTTTAGAGCAAAACACCCTTGGCTTTATCATGTGCTTTCTTTTTTACTCTTACTGCTATGTCTTTTCATTGCAGCAGTATCAGCTAAATTATTGTAAGACATGACTTTTCTCAATCTCCTTATTGTTATTTCAAGTGTATCGTTTATATTTTATGGCATTTCATATTTCACAACCACAAATATGAAAATTGAATTTAAACGATTTGGCCTTGAAAAATTTGGCGCACTTACTGCAATTTTAGAAATATTGGGTGCCCTTGGTCTGCTTCTGGGTATAAGTTTGCACCCTATATTACTTATATCTTCAGGAGGACTAACTATACTGATGCTTTTGGGTGTCTTAGTCCGGATAAAAATGAAAGACAGTCTCCTGATATCAATTCCTGCTATAATTTATATGCTGTTGAATGCATGTATATTCTTCCTGTCTTTCTAGTGGGTCTATACTTTAGAACATTGCTAACTTTTTCATCAATATTTAGGATTTGCAACTAGCTAATATCCGTAAAGTAAACTGCAGCGCCTCTATGCAGTTTTAACATTAATGAGTATTTACACATTAATACTACAACCAATTCTTAATTTTAAATTTTAGAGTACTACTCTGAATATAGTTAAGTTATCGTCAACTTATAATCAAGTTATAGTCATTTACATTCGTACATCACATACGCCAACCTTGTGTTGACTAGCATTTAAACTTTTGACAGATGCTATTCTACCCCCACTATCCTTAGAGTCAAGCGAAGCGTCTCTACGGATTTTTAATAAAAATAAGTTTTAACCCATTACATAATAGCTGAAATAAAACTAACAATAACAAGTAGAATTTGTTACCAATTTGCTGCAATGTGTTACCCTCAATTGTAGAATGCTATGTCACCCAACGTTAAGCAACTTTAGCACCCAAAGGTTTTATTGATTTTAATATTGAACTCTTGGCAAAGGTTTCTTCTTCAATATCAAAATCATCTTGGAGACCAAGCCAAAATTTTGCAGAGTTACTAAAATAAACACTAAGCCGCAAAGCGGTGTCTGCTGTAATACGACGATTCCCTTTAATGATTTCTGAAATTCTTGTTTGTGGTAAGTCTGTGTCTTTACAAAGCCTGTATGCAGAAATGCCCAA
>Ga0105047_10009092_pt1 | contig 16425 bp, 16 predicted proteins | sample MAT04_FD_78384 | JGI IMG/M metagenome (GOLD analysis project Ga0105047, IMG submission 78384) | Freshwater microbial communities from Lake Fryxell liftoff mats and glacier meltwater in Antarctica - MAT-04 (megahit assembly) | ecosystem: Environmental > Aquatic > Freshwater > Ice > Liftoff...
CCGACTGCAGCGTGTTCTGCGAACACTCTGGCGGGTCCGTTCAGGAAGTTGGTCAAGAACGCGGGCAGTAGCGATCCCCCTGCGGTCATCACCACCATCCCCTGTGCGAGACACATCTGTGGGACGGCCGGTAGTTGTGCTGCCCATCCCAAGCTGAGTTCGCGGCTGTATACGATGTCGCCGGGCGTCGGAGCGTATCGGCGCGTCTGAATAGCGAACTCGTCGTCGGAGACTCGGCCGGCGCGATCGAGCTTCAGCTTGCCCCCGACGACGTCTCTGGGTCGCAGTGCCGGGTGCCCGTCATCCGAGTACTTGGGGGTGCGGTGTTCGCAGTCTTGAACCCGTGTGCAGACTTCATGAAGCTGCGCTGTTGCCCACCCCTCCGGAAGCTCGCTCACGCGACCAGCTGCTCAGTCAGCTCGTCGAGCAACGCTGCCAACTGGCCCTTGAACAGGCCATTCGCCCGGCCGAAGCCGCCGTGGCTCACGAACGGCTCGAGCTCGAAGTCGTCGGGCGCGATGGCGAGGCTCGTCGCCAGGTGATCGCGAATCCGCCGCAGCCACACGACCTGCTCGTCCTCGAACGTCGTCCCCGCCTGCGCCTGCTGCGCCAGCCAGTTCTCGAAGCGCTCCTCGACCGTCAGCGGGTACGCCACCAGCTCCCCGTCGGGCTCCAACGCCTTGCGCACCAGCGACACCAGGTTCGTCAGCACCGTCCCGGCCGACCCTCGAACCCGCCCGGCTTCGAGCTCCTCGTACGCCGACCACAACGCCTCGGGCGTCCAGTTGTGTGGCGGCCGCCCAATGGTCGCCGCCAACTCCTTGATCTGGCGCAACGTCAGCCGCTTGTCATAGGGCCGGGAGTAGAGGATCTGCAACGCGTCGATGTCGTCACGATGCTCGACGACGAAGGCCTGCCACGAATCGACCGTCGTTCGGGCCCGGTCGCTGCCGGCTTTGGAGAATCCGGCCTCGATGACCTCGTCCTTGCTGGTCTCGTCGATCACCTGCACGTAGCTGCGCCGCACGTCGAGCAGCTTCTGACGCAACTTCGGCCGCTCGGCCAGCATCCGTCCCGCGCCCTCCAACAGCTCGGCCCGAACCGCCGCCAACTCATCGTCGGTCGGGTCGGCCCCGCCGTTCGCCAACGCCGCCTTGTCCCACGCCGTGTCGATGTCGAGGGCATCGGTGAGCGCCCGCACGATGTCGCCCAGGTCGAGTCCGTCCGCCGCCTCGGTGACCTCGAGGCGGTCCTCCCCGGTGATCACCCGATCAAGACGGGCAAGACGCCCCGCGATCGACGACAACACATCGGCGTCGCGCACCCCTGCCGCCACCTGATCGAGCAGCTTCTTGAGCGACAGCTGCTTGTTGCGCTCGAGCGGCTGCGAGTCGTTGAAGTCGCCTTCAGTGACCCCGACCGCATCCACGATCACGAAGTGGGTCTTGGCCGTGGCGTCGGCCGACACCGCCTGCAGATCGTTGGGGTCGATGATGCGCACACCCCGACCCTTCATCTGCTCGAAGAAGTTGCGGGAGCGCACCTGGCGCATGAACATCACGCACTCGAGCGGCTTTACATCGGTACCGGTCGCGATCATGTCGACGGTCACCGCGATGCGGGGGTTGAAGCTGTTGCGGAACTGGTTGAGCAGATCCTCGGGCTTCACGCCGGTGGTGCGATAGGTGATCTTCACGGCGAACTCGTTGCCGGCCCCGAACTCCTCGCGGCAGATCCGCACGATGTCCTCGGCGTGACCGTCGTCCTTGGCGAAGATCAGCGTCTTCGGCACCTCGGTGCGGCCAGGGAAGATGCCACCCTCGTTCAGCGGCTTGAACAGGTTGTCGCGAAACGTCCTGATGACCGTGCGGATCTGATCGAGCGACACCACGTCGCGATCGAGCTGGCGGGCGTCGTACACCACGTCCTCATCCAGCTTCTCGAGGCGGGTCTTGCGACTCTCGCGATCACGGAACCGCGTCACGAGGCCGGCCTCGACCGTGGACCCTTCCTCGCTGATCTTCGTGCGGATGCGGTACACGTCGAAGTCGACGTTGACGCCGTCGGCCACCGCCTCGGCATGGCCGTACTCGACGACGAGGTTCTGATTGAAGAACCCGAACGTCTGCTTTGCGGGCGTGGCCGTCATTCCGATGAGGAAGGCATCGAAGTACTCGATGACCTGGCGCCACACCCCATAGATGGAACGGTGGCACTCGTCGATGAGCACCACATCGAACGCCTCGATGGGAATGTCGGGGTTGTAGACCACCTCGACGGGGCGCTCGGGTTCGATCTCGGATCCCGACTGCTCGTCGATGTCCTCGGGCAACTCGGCCTCGCCGCGCAGCATCGAATACAGGCGCTGCACCGTGGTGATCACCACGCGGGCTGCGGGGTCGATGCGGTTCGAGGTGAGCAGCTGCACGTTGTAGAGGTCGGTGAACTTGCGGCCATCGCCCGGCGTCGAGAACTGCTGGAACTCGCGCAGGGTCTGGCGACCGAGGTTGGCCCGGTCGACCAGGAACAGCACCCTCTCGGCATCAGCGGTCTGCACCAGTCGGTAGGCGAGGTTGGCGGCCATGAACGTCTTGCCCGAACCGGTCGCCATCTGGGCCAACGCCCGGGGGTGGTTGTGCACCAGCGACGCCTCGAGCTGATTGATGGCGTGAACCTGGATGCGGCGCAGGCCATCGAGCGGCACCGGACCGAGACGACCGAGTCGGGCGCGCAGCGATCCGCCGTCGGCGTCGGCAAGCCATTGCCGCAACGAGCGCGCCATCGACTCGGGGCGATGGAACGCTGTGACCGGCCGCGAGCGGGGGTGCGGATCGAAGCCATCGGTGAACATGGTCTCGCCGCCGGTGGACTCGTAGAGAAAGGGGAGTGGATTGCGCAGCGCCGGCAGCTCGGCCGGCAGTCCGTGGGCGTACTTGGCCGACTGCGACTCGACCCCGGCCAGCGTGACGCCCACGGGCTTGGCCTCGATGGCCCCCACCGCCTTGCCGTCGATGAAGAGCAGATAGTCCGACCGGCCGTGGCCCGGCGCCATGATGTACTCACGCACCGCGACGCCCTTGGTGTCGCCCGAACCGGCGTACAGGTTCATCTCGGTGCGATTCTGCACCGACCAACCGCACTCGACGAGCTGACGGTCGATCTCGATGCGGGCCCGGGCCTCGGCGGCGACGTAGTCGTTGTCAGAAGCACCCATCGCCTGAGGAGTGTATGGGGGGGCGCTCCCCGAGGATGGGTTGCGGCCTATCATGAGCAGGTCCACGGCATTGCGCCGTGGCCACGAGGAGTAAACGTGAGCCTGCTCATCCTGCTGATCATCGTCATCGTGCTGGTCGTCATCGTCGGCTTGGTCTTCATGCTGACCTACAACGGGCTCGTCGGCCTGCGCAACAAGATCGAGGCCGCCTACGCCCAGATCGACGTCCAGCTCAACCGCCGCCACGACCTCATCCCCAACCTGGTCAACACGGTGAAGGGCTACGCCACCCACGAGGCCGGCACCCTCGAGAAGGTCATCCAGGCCCGCAACATGGCCATGAACGCCACCGGCGTCGAGGACAAGGCTGCCGCGGAGAACGTCATCAGCGGCGCCCTCAAGTCGGTCTTCGCCCTGTCCGAGGCCTATCCCGACCTCAAGGCCAACATCAACTTCCAGCAACTGCAGACCGAACTGTCCTCCACCGAAGATCGCATCGCCTACTCGCGGCAGTACTACAACGACAACGTCCGGGCCTACAACACCAAGATCCAGGCCTTCCCCAGCGTCATCGTGGCCAACATGTTCCACTTCGACGAGCGCGCCTACTTCCAGGCCGACGACGATTCCCGCGGCAACGTCACCGTCGACTTCGCCCAGTGAGCGACAGCGCTCACTCACTGCTCGACCGCACCGAGCAGAACGCCAAGCGGTCCAGCCTGCTGGTCCTGCCCCAAGCCGTCGCCGGCGCACTGATCGTTGGCATCGTTTTGGCCCTGCTGGTCACCTGGTGGGTCGGCCTCATCGCCGCGGTCGTCGTGGGCGTCGCCATTGCGGTGATCCTTCCCCGCTCGGTCATGGCCGGCCTGCAGACCGTCTTCACGTCGCGGCCCGCCCCCGAACCGGAGTATCCCCGCTACCACAACCTCATGGAGGGCTTGGCGATCAGCTCGGGCACCGCCACCCCCGAGCTTCGGGTGATCGACGAGGCCGGGCTCAACCTGGCGGTGTACGGCAAACCCGAAGCGGCCGTGGTCATCGCCACGACCGGCCTGCTCGAGCACCTCGACCGTGTCGAACTCGAAGGCGTGCTGGCCGCGGCATTGGGGCGCATCCGCAGCAATGACGCCGATCTCGGTGCCCAGGCGGCACTGCTCGTCTGCGGCGCCCAGGTGCGCAACGGTCCCCGCCGCGACGGTCGCCCCATCGCCATGGTCACCCTGCTGGCCGCCGTGCGCTCCAAGCGGCTCAAGAGCCAGATGGGCGAGCACCGCGAGTTCCTCTCCGACCTCGCCGCTATCGACCTCACCCGCTACCCGCCCGGACTGGGCTCGGCGCTCGAGCGCATGGAGTCCCTCGGAACCGGTGTCGCCACCGCCACCTGGGGCACCGCCCATCTGTGGTTGGCCGACCCGCTCCTGGCCCCCCTCGATGGCAACGAGACGGCGTGGCGACTCAACCAGCTCTTCGGCGGCGCGACGCCCATCGACCAGCGCGCCTCCCTCATGGCGGAGCTGTAGCGCTAAGTTCTCCGGCGCGATGCCTCTGAACTACACCTCCCTGAAGGGCCGCGTCTCCGCCGTCCTCCTCGCCGCTGTCCTCGTAGCCGCCGGGTGCGGGGGTGACGACGACAAGGCCGTGACGCCGAAGCCCACCACGTCGACCACCTCGTCGACGACGTCCACGACCTCGACGACCACGACCACCGTCGTGCCGGTTCCCGATGCCATCGCCCCGCTCACCGGGGTCAAGGTCACTCCCGAGATGACGCCGCGCATGGCCCGCCCCGCGCTCGCCGTCAAGATCGACAACTCCGAGGCGGCGATGCCGCAGTCGGGGCTCAACGACGCCGACCTCGTCTTCGAGATCAAGGTCGAGGGCATCAGCCGGCTCATGGCCGTGTTCCACTCGAACGACTCCGCCGAGATCGGCCCCACCCGCTCGGCGCGTTATAGCGACCCGCCCATCCTGGCGTTGCTGGGCAAGCCGTTGTTCGGCTGGTCCGGTGCCAACGAGGGAGTCGCCCGCGACGTCTACAACAGCGAGTGGGTCTACAACGTCAACTGGGACAAAGTGAAGAACAGCGACTACCAGCGCAAGCGGGGTCGCTCGGCGCCGCACAATCTGTTCACGACCACGGCCAACCTGTTCGCCTACGCCAAGCCCGAGCAGGGCATCCCGTTGCAGCAGTTCCAGTACCTGGCCGAGGGCGAGTCCAACGCCGGCGCCTACCCGGTGGCTGGAATGCGCGAGAAGGTCGGCGACACCCCCTCCGCGTGGGTGTGGGACGCGGCAACCAGCCAGTGGCTGCGTTGGCAGTACGGCAAGCGCGACAACACCAACGCCGGTCAGGCCGCGGCGCAGAACGTCGTGACCCTCGAGATCGAGTACAAGGGCGGTTCGAAGACCCCCACGGCCAAGACGGTCGGCAGCGGTCGGGCCATCGTGTTGGTGGGCGGCACCGTCGTCGAGGGCACCTGGAGCCGCAACTCCCAGCTCGAGCCGCTCTTCCTCACGGGCACCGACGGCCAGCCCATCAAGCTCACCCCCGGCCGCACCTGGATCGAACTCACCCAGGGGGCGACCTCGCAGATCCTCGACGCCGACGCCGCCGCTGCGATGCTTGCTTCCTAACGCGTTTCGGGGCTGCGCAGGCAGGCAGATAAGCTGCGGCCATGACTGATTCGGGTTCCCCAACGACGCACCGTGGCACGGTGCAGGTGAAGCGTGGCCTCGCCGAGATGCTCAAGGGCGGCGTCATCATGGACGTGGTCGATGCTGCCCAGGCCCGCATCGCCGAGGACGCCGGAGCCACCGCAGTGATGGCGCTCGAGCGAGTTCCCTCCGACATCCGCCGTGACGGCGGCGTGGCCCGCATGAGCGACCCCGAGATGATCGAGGAGATCAAGGCCACGGTGACCATCCCGGTCATGGCCAAGGCCCGTATCGGCCATTTCGCCGAGGCGCAGATCCTGCAGGCCCTCGGCGTCGATTACGTCGACGAGTCCGAAGTGCTCACCCCCGCCGATGAGACCCACCACATCGACAAATGGGGCTTCGACGTCCCCTTCGTCTGCGGTGCCACCAACCTGGGCGAGGCCCTGCGGCGCATCTCCGAGGGCGCCTGCATGATCCGCTCCAAGGGCGAGGCCGGCACCGGCAACATCGTCGAGGCCGTTCGTCACCTGCGCTCCATCCTGGGCGACATCCGCAAGATCACTCAGGCCGATCCGGCCGAACTGTTCGAGTGGGCCAAGCAGCTGCGGGCCCCCCTCGGCCTGGTCCAGGAGATCCACGACACCGGTGCCCTGCCCGTGCCCATGTTCTGCGCCGGTGGTATCGCCACCCCCGCCGATGCCGCGCTCGTCATGCAGTTGGGTGCCGAGGCCGTCTTCGTGGGCTCCGGCATTTTCAAGAGCCAGCACCCCGAGATCATGGCCAAGGCCGTCGTCGAGGCCACCACCAACTTCGCCGATCCCGACATCTTGGTGAAGGTCAGCCGGGGCCTGGGCAAGTCGATGGCCGGTCTCGAGATCGCCGGTCTGGAAACCACCTTCGCCGATCGGGGCTGGTAGCCCATCGCCGGTCCACCTGGCGCCGGCCCACTCGGTGCCGGCCCCCGGGTCGGCGTGCTCGCCCTCCAGGGAGCGTTCGCGGCCCATCAACAGGTGTTCGGCCGGTTGGGCGTAGACACCGTCGCGGTGCGACGACCCCAGCACCTCGACGCCTGCGACGCTCTGGTCATCCCCGGCGGCGAGTCCACCACCATGTCCAAGCTTGCCGTGTCCTCGGGTCTGTTCGACGCCATCGCCGAACGCCTGGGTGGCGGCATGGCGGCCTTCGGCACGTGCGCGGGCGCCATCATGTTGGCCAACCATGTCACCGATGGCCGCGCCGACCAGCGCAGCTTCGGCGCCCTCGACATCGACGTGCGGCGCAACGGCTACGGCCGCCAGATCGACTCCTTCGAGATCGACCTCGAAGTGACCGGGCTCGACGAGCCGTTCCACGCCGTATTCATCCGGGCTCCGATCATCGCCCAGTCGGGCGCGGGCGTGTCCTCGCTAGCGTTCGTGGACGACAACCCCGTGTTCGTCCGCCAAGGTGCGATCATGGCAACTACCTTCCATCCAGAGCTCAGCGGTGACGACCGGTTGCATCGCCTGTTCGTGAGCACGCTCTAGTCCGCAGATTCGGAGAACGACATGTCTGGTCATTCCAAATGGGCAACGATCAAGCACAAGAAGGGCGCCACCGACAAGGCCCGCGGCAAGGTCTTCGCCAAACTCATCAAGCAGGTCGAGGTGGCCGCCCGCACCGGTGGTGGCGATCGTGACGCCAACCCCACGCTGCGCACCATGTTCCAGAAGGCCCGGGAGGCCTCGGTGCCACTCGACACCATCGAGCGTGCCGTCAAGCGCGGCACCGGCGAGCTCGAGGGCGTCGAGTACCAAGAGATCACCTACGAGGGCTATGCGCCCCACGGTGTCGCCGTGTTCGTCGAGGCGCTCACCGACAACAAGAACCGCACCGGCCCCGAGATGCGCTCGACGTTCGGCAAGAACGGCGGCTCCATGGCCGAACCCGGGTCGGTGGCCTGGCAGTTCGACCGCAAGGGCATCGTCATCGTCGACGGCTCGGTGGGCGAGGACGACCTGATGATGATCGTGCTCGACGCCGGAGCCGAGGACATCAGCCGCGACGGCGAGAACAACTGGCAGCTCATCACCGACCCGTCGCTCACCCACGAGGTGCGCACCGCGGTCGAGGCCGAGAACATCACGGTGCTGTCATCGGATCTCACCATGGTGCCCAGCTCGGTGGTCACGCTCTCGACGGCCGACGAGGCCCGCTCGGTGCTGAAGGTCATCGACGCTCTCGACGACCTCGACGACGTGCAAGAGGTGTACGCCAACTTCGACATCTCCGACGAGATCCTCGCGGAGCTCGAGTAGCCGATGGGCCTTCGCGTCGGGGATGCTGCGCCGGCATTCGACCTCGAGGGGATCAACGGCGCCACCGGCGCGCCCGGACGCTTCAAGTTGTCCGACTACGCCGGAGATCCGGTGATCCTGGCGTTCTACCCCGCCGACAACTCGCCGGTCTGTACCCGCCAGCTGCTGTCCTACACGCTCGGCATCGATTCACTCGACCAGAGCCATGCCCACCTGCTGGCCATCAGCCCCCAGGATCCCCAGAGCCACATCGAGTTCGCCGAGACCCACAGTGGGTTCCGCTTCCCGTTGCTGAGCGACCCCGACAAGGAGGTCGGTCGTGCCTACGGCATCGTGGGGCTCCTCGACCTTTACCGCCGGTCGACCTTCCTGATCGACGGCGCGGGCACCGTGGTCTACGCCCACCGCTCGCTCGGTCCCGGCATCACCTTCCGGCCGCTCGACGAACTGGTGAAGCTGGTCGAGACCCTGGCCTGAACGCCCTGGCCTGAACGCTCGGGCTCAGAGCGCGCGGGCTCAGACCTCGTCGGCGACGCCGAGCAGGCGGGCCCGGGTCACCGAGCGCACCCCCCGGGTGAGGCTGATCCCGGCAATGACCCAGGCGACCGCGCCGGTGATCCACCCCGAGTTGGCGGCGCCGAACAGCGAGCCCGAGCTCTGGCCATAGGCGACCATGATGAGCGGCAACGACACCAGTCCCGAGGCCTGCTGGGCCGCGGCGGTCGACTTCACCTTGGCCGAGAGCCGCAGCACGATCGACAAGGTGAAGGCCAGAAACGGCGGGATCACCCAGAACATCAGCACCCACCACTGCGCGGTGGGGAAGAACCACCCGCCGACGTCGGGGCCGGCGATGATGTTGACGAGCAGCGAGTACAGCCCGAAGCCGACGATGGTGGTGACGTAGCCGGGGATGAGGCTGGCGAGCAGCTTGCCGAGGTAGATCTCGCGCACCGAGGCGGGGGAGTGGGCGAGGAACTCGCCGGTGCCCCGTTCGCGTTCACCGACGATCGTGGCGGCGCCCACTGCGGTCGAGATGGTCAACGGCACCACCACGGCCACCGGGGCGAAGAGGAACACCGCCAGGGCGAAGCTGGTGCGGCCCTCGGGCGTCGTGCCCCGCATCTGGTCCTGGGCGGCCTGGGGCAGCACCTTGAGGGTGTTGGAGATCTGGCTGACGATCTCGACATTGCCGATCTTGGTGATCGTCAACAACAAGATGGCGGGCACCACCAGGAAGAACAGCGCGCCGAGCGCCACCATCGGCACCCAGTAGTCCTTGGCCTGGAGGAGCTGCTTGAGGTCGGTGCGGGCGACCAGCCACATGCGCTTCCAGTTCATCTTCGGAGCGTCGCTGCGTCGAGCCGGCGTTTCGGGGATGGTGGCGGTCATGAGTGGACTCCGACTCGGGGCTCGGCGTTGCGGGCGGGGTTGTCGTAGAGGATCGGCGTCAGGCCGTCGCCGGCGGACTCGCGGCGCACGGCGAAGTAGATGTCTTCGAGGGTGGGCACCCGGGGATCGACCCGAGTGAGGCGCACGCCGTCGCGGGCGAGGCCCACGATGAGGTCGGGCACCCGCCCGAACCCGTCCAGCTGCACCCGGGCCACATCGCTGCGGTCGTAGCCCACCACGCCGGGCCACTGGGCGACACGATCGAGCTGGTCGGGCGCCTCGGCATCGAGGATCACCAGCGCAGCCGGCCAGTAGCGGCGGGTGAGCTCGTCGGGGGAGCCCGTGACCAGTGCCGAACCGGCCTCCATGACCACGATGTGGTCGGCGAGGCCCTCGGCCTCGGCGAGCAGATGCGTGCACATCACCACGGTCTTGCCGTCGGTGGTCATCTCGCGGATGAGGTCGAGCACCGCCTGGGAGCTCTCGGGATCGAGCCCCGACGTGGGTTCGTCGAACAGCAACAGATCGGGATCGTGCAGCACCGAGCGGGCCAGGGCCAGGCGGGTCTTCATGCCCGTCGAGTAGCCGCCCACCTGATGGTCGAGGGCATCGGTGATGCCGAACCGACCGGCCGCCGAAACGATGCGGTCGCGCAGCTGGGAGTGGGGAACCTCGTAGAGCTGGGCCGAGTAGAGCAGGTTGTCGTAGCCCGACAGCCGGTCGTACAACGCCGGCTTGGCCGAGACCACACCGCAGCGGGGACGCACGAGATCGCCGTGGGTGCGGGGATCGGCGCCGAACACCTCGATCTGGCCGTACTTCGGCGACAGGGCACCGGTGATGGCCCGGATGGCGGTGGTCTTGCCGGCGCCATTGGGGCCGAGGAGCACGGTGATCTGCTGGGCCGGCACCTCGAACGTGAGGTCGTCGAGCGCCTGCACCGACCCGAAGCGGTGGCCCACTCCGCTCAGCTTCACAATGGGCTGCGGCGGGGTCTGCAGGCGGGGCTGCGGCGGGGTCTGGGCTTGGGGCTGCGGTCCGGGCTGGTTCATCTCTCTCGATATCGGCAGAAGATGGCTCGGCCATGACCCCTTTCTCGAATAGAGTCGTACAGGTGTTCGTCATCGGAATCGACCCGGGCCTGTCGCGCTGCGGCTACTGCGTGCTGTCGGTCGACGCCCGCCGGGTGTCGGTGGCCGTCGCGGTGGGCGTGATGACCACCCCGGTCGAGCTCAGCGTGCCCAAGCGGTTGGCCATCTTGCAGCGCGACATCCGCGACCTGCTCGACGAGTTCCCGGCGTCGGTCGTGGCGGTCGAACGGGTGCTCTTCCAGGTGAACGTGCGCACCGCCATGTCGGTGGGCCAGGCCTCGGGCATCGTCATGGCCGAGGCGGCCGGGCGGGGCTGCGACGTCATCGAGTACTCACCCAACCAGGTCAAGGAGGCCGTTGCCGGTTACGGCGCGGCCGACAAGGACCAGGTCTCGGACATGGTGCGGCGCCTGCTCGGCCACGAGACCGTGCTGCGTCCGGCCGATGCCGCCGATGCCGCAGCGGTGGCCCTGTGCCACGTCGCCTACTCCACCGCCCTCGTGACAGGATCGCGCCCATGATCGGCTCCCACTCATGATCGGACTGCACTCATGATCGGCTCGCTGCGCGGGATCCTTCTCGACCGCACCGGCACCGACGTCACCGTCGAGGTCGGCGGTATGGGCTACCGCATGGCCACCACCCCGGCCACCAGCGGAGCGCTCGGCCTCGAGGGCACCGAGGTGTTCGTCTGGGTGCACCACCACATCCGCGAGGACGCCCAGACGCTCTTCGGCTTCGCCGAGCGCGAAGAGCGCGACGTGTTCGAGACGCTCATCGCCACCCACGGCGTCGGGCCGTCGCTCGGCCTCGCCATCTTGGCCACCCTGTCGCCGCGCTCGCTGCGCATGGCGCTGGCCACCGACGACCTGGCCTCGCTGTGCCTGGTGCCCGGCGTCGGCCGCAAGACGGCCCAGCGGCTGCTCGTCGAGCTCAAGTCGCGCCTCGAGTTGGGCGAGGTCGACCTTCGGGCCGCCAGCCTCGCCGGCGGCGTGCCTGACGCCACGGTGGCCTACTCGGCCCATGCCGATGTGCGTGAGGCGCTGTCCGGTCTGGGCTACGGGCTCGACGAGATCGGCGGGGTGCTCCAGCAACTGCCCGCCACCGGTGAGACGTCCGACCTGTTGCGGCAGGCCTTGCAGAAGCTGGCGGTCGCCTGATGCGCGACGAGATCCTCAAGGCCGAACTCACCGACGCCGACCGCTCCCACGAAACCAGCCTCGAAGCCAGCCTGGCCGCCAGCCTCGGTGCCGTTCCCGACGAGATCGACATCAGTGGTGCCGCCATCGACGCCGCAGCCATCCGGCCCCGCGACCTGGCCGAGTTCGTGGGCCAGAGCGAGCTCAAGCACCGCCTCCGCATCATCCTCGAAGCGGCCCGTCGGCGGGGCCAGGCCGCCGACCACCTGCTGTTCGCCGGGCCCCCGGGGCTCGGCAAGACCACCCTCGCCGGCATCATCGCCAACGAGATGGGTGTGCACATGCACATCACCTCGGGGCCCACGCTCGAGCGGGCCGGCGACCTCGCGGCCATCCTCACCAAACTCGGCGAGGGCGACGTCTTGTTCATCGACGAGATCCACCGGCTCAGCCGCACGGTCGAAGAGGTGCTGTATCCCGCGGTCGAGGACTTCCAGCTCGACATCGTGTTGGGCAAGGGCCCCGCAGCGCGCTCGATCCGCCTCGACCTGCCGCGCTTCACCCTCGTCGGGGCCACCACCCGCACGGGCCTCATCACCGGACCGTTGCGTGACCGCTTCGGCCTGGTCGCCCGCCTCGAGTTCTACGAGGTCGCCGACCTCGAGCTCATCGTCAGCCGGGCCGCAGGCATCTTCGGAGCCGACATCGACGCCCAGGGCGCCCACGAGATCGCCCGCCGCAGCCGGGGCACGCCCCGTATCGCCAACCGGCTGCTGCGCCGGGTACGCGACTACGCCGAGGTCGAGGCCGACGCCCGGATCGACCGCGAGGTCGCCTCGGCGGGCCTGTCGGTGTTCGGGGTCGACGAGCTGGGTCTCGACAAGGTCGACCGGGCCGTGCTCAGCGCCATCTGCGAGCTGTTCGGCGGTGGCCCCGTCGGGCTGTCCACCCTCGCCATTGCGGTGGCCGAGCCCACCGAGACCGTCGAGGACGTGTACGAGCCGTTCCTCATTCAGCAGGGCCTGCTTATGCGCACGCCACGGGGCCGCGTGGCCACCCCGGCGGCGTGGCGCCACATCGGTCTGGTCCCGCCCCCGACCGCCCACACCAACGACGCCTCCCTCTTCGATGTCCCCTGATGTTGCCCTTGACTCGCCCTCTGCGATCCGCGACTCCCGTTTTGTGGCGTAAACCTCGACACTTTTGTCGTGGTTTGCGCCACAGAACGGGGAGGGCTGGGCCTCGCCGGGCGCGGCCGACTCGCCGATCCGGGCCAGGTCTGCTGTAGTCGTCGGCCGTGCTGACCGACGAGTTCGACTACGACCTTCCCCCCGAGCGAATCGCCCTCGTCGGTGCCGAACCGCGCGATTCGGCGCGCCTGCTGGTGGTCAACTCGACGGGGAACGAGATCGTGCTCGACGACCGCCGGGTGAGCGACCTCGCCGATCTGCTCGAGCCGGGTGACGTGCTGGTGGTCAACGACACCCGCGTGCTGCCCGCCCGGGTGCGGTTCACCCGCGACACCGGCGGCTCCGGCGAGGTCCTGCTGCTCGACGAGGTCGATGGCGACGGCGGTGACGACGGCGGTGACGACGGCGACGGCGACGGCGACAACGACAACGACGGGTCGGGCACAGGCTGGTGGCGGGCCCTCGTGCGCCCCTCGGCCAAGCTCCGTCCCGGCAGCACGGTGCAGGTGGCCGACTCGTTCGGGTTCGAGTTCGGTGGCGATCTGGGCGACGGTGTGCGGCGGGTGCGCCCGACCATCGGTGGCGCTCCGGCCGGGGGAGCAGCGTTGCTCGACGCCCTCGATCGCCACGGCGAGATGCCGCTGCCGCCGTATCTCGGATCGGCTCACCTCGACGATCCCGACCGCTATCAGACCGTGTTCTCCCAGCGCCCGGCCTCCGCGGCCGCCCCCACGGCCGGACTGCACCTCACCCCCGGGCTGCTCGACCGGATACGCGGTCGCGGTGTCGAGGTGGTGACCGTCGAGTTGGTGGTGGGACTCGGCACCTTCCGGCCGATGACCACCGACCGGGTCGAGGACCATGAGATGCACCACGAGTCCTACCGGGTGAGCGATGAGGCCTGGTCGGCCATCACCGCGGCCAAGGACCAAGGGGGCCGGGTGGTGGCGGTGGGAACCACCGTGGTGCGGGCCCTCGAAGCAGCGGCGGCCAGCGGCGAGCTGGTCGCCAGCACCGGTCTGTTCATCCGCAGCGGCTACCCGTGGCAGGTCGTCGACGTGCTCATGACCAACTTCCACCTGCCCCGGTCCACGCTGCTGGTGATGATCGACGCCTTCGTCGGGCCGGTCTGGCGCCACGTCTACGAGGTCGCCGCCCAGCGCAGCTACCGCTTCTTGTCGCTCGGCGATGCCATGCTCCTGACCCGGGAGGTCCCCACGTGAAGTTGCACATCGATATCGAGGCCACCGACGGGGCAGCGCGGGTCGGCACCGTACGCACCGCCCGCGGCCAGTTCAACACGCCGGTGTTCATGCCGGTCGGCACCCGCGGCACGGTCCGCGCCGTCACCACCGCCGATGTCGAACGGCTCGGCGCCGAGATCATCCTGGGCAACACCTATCACCTCATGTTGCGACCCGGCGCTGACGTGATCGCCGACCTCGGCGGCCTGCACCGGTTCGAGGACTGGTCGGGGCACATGCTCACCGACTCGGGCGGCTACCAGATCTTCTCGCTCTCGCCGAAGGTGACCGACGACGGGGCCACCTTTCGCTCCACCTACGACGGCTCCACCCACCGGGTGACGCCCGAGGACGCGGTGCGTATCCAGGAGTTGCTCGGGGCCGACATCCAGATGGTGCTCGACGTGTGCACGGCGCTGCCGGCGCATCGCCGCGAGCTGCAGGCCGCCGTCGACCGCACCGCGGCGTGGGCGGCGCGGGCCCGGGTGGCCCACGGCGCCACCGACGAGTCCATCACGCAACGCCAGGCGCTGTTCGGCATCGTGCAGGGTGGCACCGAGGCCGACCTGCGAGCCGAGTCCGCGCAACGCACCGTCGAGCTCGACTTCGACGGGTACGCCATCGGCGGTCTCTCGGTGGGCGAGGAGCGAGACGTCATGCTGCCTGCTCTCGAAGCGGCGGTCGCGCACCTGCCCGCTGACCAGCCCCGCTATTTCATGGGGCTCGGCGACCCGATCGGCATCGTCGAGGCGGTGGCGCGAGGCGTCGACATGATGGACTGCGTGCTGCCCACCCGCCTCGCCCGTCACGGCACGCTGCTCACCGATGGGGGCAAGATCAACATCAAACGGGCCGAGTTCGTGCGCAGCGACGAACCGATCGACGCTGCGTGCGCCTGTGAGGTGTGCTCGCGGTATTCCCGCGGCTATCTCCGCCATCTGGTGTCGGTATCCGAACCCACCGGGGCAACGTTGGCGACCCAGCACAACGTCGCGTGGCTGTTGGCCTTCATGGACCGCATCCGCGACGCCATACGCACTGGACGTCTCGATGCACTTCGATCTGAGGTTGCCGCGGTGTGGAGCTAGGCTCTCCGCTTCGTGAACGCATTTCTCTCTTCTTTCCTCGCTGCCGAGTCCAACTCGGGTGGCGGGCTCGGCCTCATCCTTCCTCTTTTGCTGTTGGGTCCGCTCATCTACATGATGATCGTCCCGCAGCGGAAGGCGAAGAAGAAGCAGGCCGAGTTCCTGGCTGCTCTCGGCGTCGGTGACGAGGTGGTCACCTCGGGTGGGATCCACGGCACCATCACCTTCCTCGAGGACAACCTCGCCCACGTCGAGGTCGACACCGACGTGGTCATCCGGGTCTCCAAGGCAGCGCTGGCCCGCTTCGAGTCCGCCCCCATTCCCGACGAGCCCATCTCTGCCGATGAGCCCGACGATGAGCCGACCAAATCCGGTAAAGGCGACAAGTCCGCCAAGTAGTCGCTGCGTCCCGATGGGGCGCTGCGCCGCTCGCTTCAGCGTGCACCAATAGAAATCACTAAATCTTTCTCATCGTCGGCCGGTCGCGGCCGACGGGAGACCAGCAAGTTCTAGGCCGTACGACCTATCCCCAGGCGTTCGACGGTGACCTCGTAGGCTCCGCCGGTTCCATGGGCAACTCCAGCAAAGAAGCTCGACATGCAAAAACGTAAAGGGCTCGTTCCACTGCTCGGCATCTCCGTCGTGTCACTGGGTATGTGTGTGGCGGTCGTCCTCGCCGGCTACCAGCCGAATCTCGGTCTCGATCTGCAGGGCGGCGTCTCCGTCGTTCTGCAACCGGTCAAGGGCGGTGAGAAGCAGACCGAGGTGAGCGAGGAAGCCCTCGCTCTGACCCAGCGGGTCATCGAGCGTCGTGTCAACGAGCTCGGTGTCGGTGAACCCGATATCACCGTGCAGGGTGTCACGATCGTGGTCCAGCTTCCCGGTATCAAGGATCAGAAGCGGGTGCTCGACCTGGTCGGAAAGACCGCCGAGCTGCGATTCCGCCCGGTGCTCGAGGCCCCGTCCTCGGCCCCGCCGGCCGATGCCGACGAGCAGATTGCCGAGCTGCGCGAGTCGTTGAAAATCCCCGACGGCGTGACCATCCAGCAGATCATCGATCAGGAAAATGCTGCCGCCCAGGCCGTAGCAGGACTCGACCCCGCCGCCGATCCGGC
>Ga0105047_10009093_pt1 | contig 16425 bp, 13 predicted proteins | sample MAT04_FD_78384 | JGI IMG/M metagenome (GOLD analysis project Ga0105047, IMG submission 78384) | Freshwater microbial communities from Lake Fryxell liftoff mats and glacier meltwater in Antarctica - MAT-04 (megahit assembly) | ecosystem: Environmental > Aquatic > Freshwater > Ice > Liftoff...
ACTGCGCCGCGCGGACCGTCAATGCTTTTGTGCGTAGTGGACATCACGACATGCGCATGACCAATCGGCGAAGGCACAACGCCCGCCGCCACCAAGCCGCCGATGTGTGAGATATCGGTCAACAAATACGCGCCGACTTCATCCGCGATTTCTCTAAACTTCTTCCAATCTGGCATCCATGAATAAGATGAGTAACCAGCGATTAATAATTTTGGTTTATGTTCGAGCGCCAATGCGCGAATGGCGTCATAATCGATCTTCTCGTTTGAATCGATGGTGTAATGCACAGCTTTGAACCACTTGCCGCTTCTATTAACCGACGAGCCATGCGAGAGATGTCCGCCGTGCAGCAGGTTGAGTCCCATCACGGTATCGCCGAGATTCAACAAGGCTTGATACACTGCATTGTTGGCGGGTCCGCCAGATAATGCTTGAACGTTGACGAATATCTGGTCAGCGGTGATTCCATTTGCGGCGAAGGTCTGCGCCACGCGTCGGCGGGCAAGCGCTTCGACTGTGTCTGCATATTCCACGCCCTTGTAATAGCGCGGGTCACTGTTGCGGCGATAATTTCCAAGGCGTGCTGGATAATCTAAAATTTCTTCATCATCCATCCAGCGTGTGTCTTCATCGGGATAGCCTTCCGCATAGATATTCTGGAAGGCAGAAGACAACGCTTCACGCACGGCCATCGGCGCCGTGGATTCGGATGCGATCAGAATCAACTTGCGATATTGGCGTTCGGCTTCGAGCTGGGTCAGTTTATAGACATCAGGGTCAAGCTTTTCAAGCGAACCACGGAACAAATAATCAGACATGGAAAATCTCCTAGGAAGTAGAATCAGGTTTGAGATTAAGTTTGAATCGTTTAAGTTGAATTGTAGGATGTTCGGGGAAAAGGGTCAAGTGAGAAATGGCACGCAACAATTGGGACTTGAATTCTCCAAATAAAAACGGTACACTACTCACATGTCAAACCTTCCAAAAACAGCGCAACTTACAAGCCTTGAGGGACGCGGCTCTCTGCTTTTGCGTCTCGTTGAATTAAGCGTTACGCTCAATTCAACGCTCGATCTGGATGAACTGCTTCAGCTCATTACCGCCACCGCAACTGAATTGTTGGATTGTGAAGCTTCGTCTATTTTGTTATATGATGAAAAAAATCCGCGCCTGTATTTTGCGGCGGCCACAGGTTCAGACCCTGCGCAACTGGCTGAGATTCCCGTTCCGATTGATAGCAGTCTGGCAGGAACGATCTTCCGCACCAATAAGCCGATGATCTTGAACGATGCAGAACAGGATCCACGACATTATTCTCTCGTTTCCGATCACATTAAATTTAAAACAAAATCCCTGCTGGGCGTGCCTATGCCGATCAAAGATCGCACCATGGGCGTGCTGGAAGCAGTCAATAAAAATAATGGTGCGTTCACAGAAACAGATGTGGCCACCTTGTCGGTCATTGCTGCACATGCCGCCATCGCCATCAATAACGCGCGGCTATTGCGTACAACACAGCAGGCCTTGGAAAAAGTCAAAGTAACAAATCAGATCAAAAGCAATTTTCTTTCGCTTGCTTCCCATGAACTGCGGACTCCGCTGGGTATTATCATTGGATATGCCACCTTTCTTCAGGAAGGGGCCAGGGGAGAATCTACCGATCATGCAAATCAGGTATTGAGCGCGGCTTCACAAATGCGCTCGGTGCTCGACCAAATGAATAACCTGACCCTGCTTCAATCTGACGAAATGGAAATGCGGCAGATGAAAATTCCCATTCAGGATGTATTGAATTTTGCCCTGGATGAAATTAAATACACCGCCGCTCGGCGTGACTTACAGCTGGTACTCGCTTTTCAAGAGGATCCCATCTTTGTGACTGTGGACGCCGAAAAAACAACGCTGGCGTTTGTTAATCTGCTTAATAACGCCATCCGTTTTTCGCCGGAAGCCAGTGAGATTGTCATCGGGGCGGTGGATCAGGGGAAACAGGTATTGGTCTGGGTGCAGGATCATGGCATTGGGATTCCAGTGGATAAACTCCAGAAAATATTTGAAGAGTTCTACCAGATCGAGCCGCCCAATACACGTCATTACGGCGGTCTTGGCATTGGCCTGACCATTGCAAAAGGCTTGATCGAAGCCCAGAGCGGGAAGATTTGGGCCGAGTCTGAAGGCGCAGGTCAGGGCACAACGCTTAAGGTATTATTTCAGAAGGTACAGGAATAATGCAAATCAAATGCTGACAGTTAAGGCGCAGGCGTGTTCGTGAAAAAAATAAAAATTCACGCTTTTTTGCCATCTCTGCAAAATTCGCATTACGCTTTTCCTGACTTTACAAAAACCATGAACTTTTCCATCATTTTGCATTGACATTCCCAAATGCCTCAGGTAGAATACGTTTCGTCTTGTTTCTGGGCCTGTGGCGCAGTTGGGAGCGCGCCTCGTTCGCAATGAGGAGGTCAGGGGTTCGAATCCCCTCAGGTCCACTTTGGCAGCGAATCGTGAACGAAATGGATTTTCAATGTTCACTGCTTAATAATTTTTTTGAATCTGGGCCCATAGCGCAGTTGGGAGCGCGTCTCAATGGCATTGAGAAGGTCGAGGGTTCGAATCCCTCTGGGTCCACCATAATGTAAAGGGCAGGTCTTTGTACCTGTCCTTTTTCAAAAGTCATGACAGGAGTAGTAGGTCACCCCGTCAGCGAGTTGGGAATGTACGTGTGGAAGCCCAGCGCCAGTGTCCACGGGACACACACATTCCCTTTAGGGAATTAAAGACCGAACTCGCCTGTTCCTCGCAAGAGAGACTTCATCGGTGAAACACGCAGTAGTCGATGACGGGACAGCCCGTTACAGCAGATAAAGTGACGTTGGCAGGTGTGAACGTTGAAACGTAATATCGTTCCAACTTGCAAACGTAATTCGGGTGGTACCGCGGAGCGCAATGCGTCCTTCGTCCCTATTTGTGGATGAAGGATTTTTTATTTAAGTTGAAGAATTACCCAAAGCAGTCTCTCGCCCAAGTGACCCATTGTAAGAATTGAAAAGGAGGTCTATGATGAAAGCAAGCATGAAAAACAAGATACTGTTCTGGAAGCAGGGACCTTTGCTTCCAAGCCTTCCTACTTTGCAAATAACATCCCATAATACGTAAAACTTGACACCTGACACTATAACAAAAGAGGTAAGAATGGCTACAACAAAGAAAAAAGAAACCAGTAAAAAAGCGGCTCCAAAGAAATCAACAGTCAAAGCGGTTAAGAAGACCGTGAAAAAAGCGGTTGTTAAAGCAGCGCCTGCTGGGAGTAAACCCAAAAAAGCGGCTGTCAAAAAAGTAACGGCCAGGAAGCCTGTTGCCAAAGTTATTTCGAAAGCGAAGAAAGCTGCGCCAAAGACCAAGGCGATTCAAGTGGTCCCTGCAAAAGCAAAAGCCGTAGTGGTTGCCGCCAAACCAGTCAAAGCCGTTGTGCCCGTAGATACGAAGCCAAAGGCGATCATGGCTGTGAAGGAAACTTCTGTAAAAGAAGAAAAACCGCACAACGATAAATCCTATAATCCACAGACACTTGAAAAGAAGTGGCAGGATCAATGGGATGCAGATCAGTTGTATCGTTCGGTAATCGACAATAGCAAGCCGAAACATTACGCGTTGACCATGTTGCCCTACCCGAGCGGTGACCTGCACATCGGTCACTGGTACGCGATGACTCCCTCCGATGCGCGCGCGCGATACATGCGCATGCGTGGATATAACGTGCTGTTCCCGATGGGTTTCGATGCGTTCGGTTTGCCCGCCGAAAATGCAGCCATCAAAGATGGTATCCATCCCATGAAGCGCACCTTCCAAAACATTGAGCGCATGCGCAAACAGATGCGCTCCATGGGTGCCATGTTCGATTGGGAACGCGAGGCGGTATCGGCTTCTCCTGAATATTACAAGTGGACTGAGTGGTTCTTCATTCAGTTATATAAAGCTGGATTGGCCTATCGCAAAATGTCTGCCGTGGATTGGTGCCCGAACTGTAATACGACTCTGGCACGTGAGCAGGTCTGGGGTGATGACCGACACTGCGAACGCTGCGGCACGCCTGTCATCAAAAAGAATCTGGATCAGTGGTTCTTCAAAGCCACAAAATATGCCGATGAGTTGTTGAAGTTCGACGGCATTGACTGGCCGCAAACGGTCAAGACTTTGCAAACAAACTGGATCGACCGCTCTGAAGGCGCGGAAGTTTTCTTCCGTCTGGATTGGGAATCGGTTCAAGGAAAATTGGGAATTCAAGAGAAAGGCATGGGAACCGAAGACGGCCCCACCCCTGAATCACAGGTTTCCATCCCTGTCTTTACCACCCGACCTGATACGTTGTGGGGCGCAACGTTTATGGTTTTCTCGCCTGAACACCCATTGGTGAATAAGATCACTGCGCCTGATAACAAAGCCGCAGTCGAAGAATACAAGGCGCAAGCTGCGCGTCAAACGGAGATTCAACGCGGCGCAGTGGATAAGGAAAAGACGGGCGTATTCACGGGCGCGTATGCGATCAACCCGGTCAATCAGGAACGCATTCCAATTTGGATCGCGGATTATGTCATGATGTCTTATGGCACAGGCGCGATCATGGCTGTGCCCGCGCACGATGAACGTGATTTTGCTTTTGCCAAAAAGTATGAACTGCCCATCGTTCCAGTCATCCAGCCCGAGCGCGGCCCCGCAGCGAAAAGTGAAACCATGGAAGCCGCTTACGTCGGTCCGGGCGTCATGATCAACTCAGGTGACTTCTTCAACGGCACGCCAGTCAACACAGAAAAGGGACGCAAGAATCCTTCGATTAGCGCAGTCATCGATTGGTTGGAGCCGCAAGGGATTGGCAAAGAGTCAGTCAATTATCGTTATCGCGATTGGTTGATCTCGCGTCAGCGGTATTGGGGCGCACCGATCCCGATGATCTATTGTGAAATTCACGGTTGGAATCCTGTGCCTGATGATCAACTGCCTGTGGAATTACCCGAGGATGTAGAATGGCGACCGACTGGCGAAAGCCCGTTGAAACTGCACCCAACCTGGAAGAATACAACCTGCCCGGTATGTAACGGACCAGCGACTCGTGAGACTGATACGATGGATACCTTCATGTGTTCATCGTGGTATCACTTGCGTTATCTGTCACCGAAATATGATAAGGGTCCATTCGATGAAGCCGAGTACAACTATTGGATGCCTGTCGATACCTACACGGGCGGCATCGAACACGCCACCATGCATTTGCTGTACACACGTTTTTTTCACAAGGCGCTGCGTGATGCGGGCATTGTCAAAGGCAATGAGCCGATGATGCAATTGCGTAATCAAGGCATGGTGCTGGGCGAAGACGGCGATAAAATGTCGAAGAGCAAAGGCAACGTGATTGCGCCCGATGTGTTGGTGAATAAATATGGTGCGGATAGCGTACGCGCCTACATCATGTTCTTCGCTCGCTGGGAAATGGGCGCACCATGGGACTCACAAGGCATTGAAGGAGCAGTCCGTTGGATTCGTCGTGTGTGGACTCTGTTCACCGATCCGACTCCGCCGACAACTGCCACTGATGAAACGAAAAAGAATCTGCGCCGTAAGGTTCACCAGACTTTGCGTAAGGTGACACATGACTTTGATAATTTTGAATTCAATACCATTGTTTCCTCTTTGATGGAGTTGATGAACGAAATGTACAAGGCGCGTGAAGCGGGCGCAGCCGGCTCGCAAGATTGGAACGAAGCTGTCGAAATCTATTTGAAGATGATGGCGCCTGTCACTCCGCACATCGCCGAAGAACTGTGGTCACAGTTGGGCAAGCCGTATTCGATCCACACCCAACCCTGGCCCACCGTGGACGAAGCCGCCACAAAAGAAGATACCATCGAACTGCCTGTTCAGATCAACGGCAAGGTGCGCGACCGAGTCATCGTCCCTGCTGAAGCTACGGAAGAGGAAATCAAGTCTGCGGCGCTGGCGAGCGAAACCGTCCAGAAGTTTTTGGAAGGCAAGGAGCCAAAGAAGGTGATCGTGGCGAATCGTAGATTGGTGAGTATTGTTGTCTAATAAAAACTGAAAGGTAATACGATGCAATTTACAAAAGATGAACTTGATGTATTGCTAAACGGACTTAAGCCATTACAACTTATAGGCTATGACCTGAGCAAAGCAGACTTAAACGAAGTTGACTTAAGCAAAGCAGATTTAAGCGGAGCGAACCTGAATGGCGCTTTTCTAGATAAGGCCCGCCTGCGTTACGCCAACCTGACCAAGGCTACCCTGGATGGCGCTAACCTGGTTAAAGCCAACCTGCACGGAGCGATCCTGTCAGATGCTGATCTGAGTGATACGATTCTTCGCGGAGCTGATTTGAGCGGAGCCAATTTGACCCATGCGAATCTGAACTATGCCAATTTGGTTGGGGCAAATTTGAATGGAGCCAACTTGAACGGCGCTGTATATAATCCGCACACACAATGGCCTGCCGGGTTTGATCCAGTGGGGGCTGGGGCAATACTCTCAACATAACAAAAGTGGGCAGGTATCAAGCCTGCCCACTTTTGTTTTAACCTTGCTTGAAGTTTTATGAAAAATGGTAAACTGGTTTTATGTCTATGCCTACATTCACTGCCTTTGCACATCCCAACATTGCCTTCATCAAATATTGGGGCAACCGTGAGAATGAATTACGACTACCGGTCAACGGTTCCATCTCGATGAATTTGGATGGACTCTTTACCCGCACCACGGTGACCTTTTCCGCTTCAGCCCAGACCGATAGCCTGCTCATCAACAATAAGCAGGTTGCTGGCCCGGGCTTGACTCGCGTTTCATATATCCTTGATATTGTGCGCGGTATGGCAAACCTACAAGACAAAGCCGAAGTAAAAAGTGAAAATAATTTCCCCGCAGGCGCAGGCATTGCCTCCTCTGCGGCGGCATTTGCAGCTCTGGCTTTATCAGCCAGTAAAGCGGCAGGGTTAAACTTGACCGAACCCGAACTATCACGCCTGGCACGCCGTGGGTCAGGCTCTGCCTCCCGTTCCATTCCTGCGGGATTTGTCGAATGGCAAATGGGAAAAGGCGAGGAAGATTCTTTCGCATTCTCCATCGCTCCAGTAGACCATTGGAATCTAGTGGATTGCGTTGCCATAGTCAGCGCTGCTCATAAGAAGACAGGTTCTACAGAAGGCCATGCGCTCGCTGGGACGAGTCCATTGCAGAATGTGCGCGTGGATGATACCGCCCGCAGACTTGAAATTTGCCGTACTGCGATCCTTAAAAAAGATTTTGAAGCTTTTGCAAATATTATTGAACAGGATTCAGATATGATGCATTCCGTGATGATGACTTCCACTCCGCCGTTGATGTATTGGCAGGCGGCAACGGTAGGCATCTTTCACGAAGTGCGGGCATGGCGCGCCAGCGGACTCGCTGTTGGGTACACTGTGGATGCCGGCGCGAATGTCCATGTCTTGTGTTTGGCTGACTCTGCCAAAGAGGCCGAAAAACGTTTGCGTGAGGTAGCGGGCGTGAGTGATGTGCTGGTGGCTGGCGTGGGTGGCGCGGCAAAAATTGTCTAGTGTCTATCTGAATCATAGAGCACAGACTGAAGTCTGTCTTATTTTACGGATTGATACTTCGACAGGCTCAGTAGAAATTTCTGCTGTCTGCGGCTAATTAGTTCATGAAAACAGTTCTGTTTTTTTGAAAATGCACGGTCAAGAAGCTAAATATAAGGAGATACACAATGCAAATCGTAACTGACACCGGCATGGATATGTACCTGCCGCCCGAATTGATGCCTGAAATCCCGATTCATATTGTGCCGCACATCATCACACTCGACGGAAAGTCCTACCGCAGCGGTGAAGAGATTCAAGCAGCGGAATTGCAAAAACTACTGATGGCAACGACCAGTTTCCCCATCACATCCCAGCCTTCAGCGGGTGACTTTGCCGCAGTGTATCGCAAACTCGCAGTTGCCGACCCGCACATTCTTTCCATTCAAATGTCATCTGGTTTGAGCGGCACATATAACGCCGCCCGTCTTGGCGCTGAAATGGTTCCCGAAGCCAATGTGACCGTAGTAGATACGAAGACCTTATGCGCTGTGCTGGGTTGGCAGGTAGCGGCGGCGGGGCGCGCACTCAAAGCAGGTTGGCCCGTGGAGAAAATTGTGACGCTTATCGAGCGCATTGGCGCTGCCTCAGAAAGTATGTACACACTGGATGACTTGAAATACCTCATTCACGGTGGACGCATCAGTCATATGAAGGGCTTGGTTGCTTCCATGTTAAAGATCCGCCCGTTGATCGGCGTGGAGAAGGTTGGCGGCACGTATTCACAATTGGGCATGGCTCGTACCTTTGAAAAAGCCTTGCAAGGGTTGGTGGATAATATGCTCAAAATTCACAAACCCGGTTCTGCATTACGCGTGCAGGTATTACACTCCTACAATCAATCAGGTGTGGAAGCCCTACGTAATATGATCGAACCTGTTTTCAAATGCACATGGATGCCTATTCATTACATGTCGCCTCCGCTGGCGGCGCATACAGGCCCAAGTATGGTGGGGGTGGCCTTCGCCGCCGCCGACGTGTTTGAGGGACTTCCGTAAAATACGATTGGCGTTGCGTCTGAAATTTTGCGTTTGTTTTTAATCCAATTGGCCGCTGACTACAGGTTACCACCTGCTCTCAGCGGCCAATAATTTTGCGGGTAGGCAATGTATTTTGAGGCAGTACCAGTTTTCAGCGGGGAGCGATGCGTATATTTATCTAATAAATCTTTAACTATGCCCCATCCATTTGAAGATATAATCTTATTGTCGTTAAAAAATTAAACAAAGGAATAAAAAAAATGGTACCTGGTTTCGTAACGTTAATTATTTTCCTGTTCGCGTTGGGCGGGATGATATTTGTACATGAGTTGGGTCACTTCATTGCCGCGCGCTGGGCAGGGATCGAAGTGGAGGAATTTGGCTTGGGGCTGCCTTCTAAAAAACTGGTAACGCTCTTCACCTGGCAGGGGACTGAGTTCACAATTCATGCTTTGTTGCTCGGTGGTTTTATTCGCCCCAAAGGCGAGAATGACCCGAATGTGCCCGGCGGACTTGCCTCTGCAAACCCGTGGAAGCGGTTGGTCGTGTTGTTTGCCGGCCCGTTTATGAATTTGATCACCGCTGTAATCGTGTTTTCCTTTTTGATTGGATCGGAAGGCGTAGCTATTCCTGGTTCGGTTAAGATTGATTCTGTTTCAAGTAACTCTCCCGCGCAGCAATCTGGTTTACAAACAGGCGATGTGCTCCTTGCCATCAATGGCGAGAAAGTGACCCAGATTGAGACTTCCATTGCGATCATTAAAGAAAACCTTGATCAGCCTGTTGAATTATTAATTGACCGTAACGGCCAAGAGATCACCCTCATTGCCACCCCGCTTTCCACCCGATTGAAAGGTGAAGGTGCGCTCGGCGTTGGGCTGACGTATCCAACACGCCCGGCAACTTTTATTGAAAGCATTACAGGCGGCGCGACCGCCACTGCTTTACAAGCCGCGGGTATTGTGTATATTCCCTTCGCATTGATTCGAGGCATCCTTAGGCCCGAAGATGCGCGCATGATTGGCTTCAAAGGTATCTTTGACATGTTCGATGTAGCGGTTGAAGAAGATGTATCCAGCAGGCAGGGAGTTGTCACAACTGCACCGACAGGCACAGCCGCGCCCCAGCCCACAAATTGGACACTCCAATTAATTGGGCTACTAAGCGTTTCATTGGGCGTTATGAATTTACTCCCCATCCCTGCGTTGGATGGCGGGCGTATTCTCTTTACCCTTCCTGAAATTCTCTTCAAACGCCGTATTCCACCCGAGCGCGAGAATATGGTCAACGGCATTACGATGCTATTGTTAATCGGCTTAATGATTTTCGTCAACGTGATGGATTTCATCAACCCCCTTCAAATCCCAACTCCTTAATCATGGCTGAAACTCTTACTTTTCAAAAAGTCCTCGATCATTTGCTTGATTCTAAAAAGGATATCCCACGCGGACACCTGCAACTGTATTCTGACCTCGACCCCAAATCCCTGCGCCTTTTTTCGGATGTATGGTCAAGCGTCAAACCCGACCGAAAATTGCTCCTGCTCGATCAGCTTGTCGCTTATCTTGATGAAAATACCGTCGCCAACTTTGAAAGTATCGGCTCCATTTTATTGGATGATACAGATGGAGAAGTGCGCGCCCGTGCCATTCAACTGCTGGCCGAATCAAACGACCCGCAGCTTGTCGGCAAATTAACAAACATTCTCTTAAACGACACAGTTCTCGCTCCACGCATTGAAGCCACGCACCTGCTTGGTGAATTCATTGTGCTGGGTGAGTTGGAAGAACTAAAGGAAGAGTTGCAACGCAAAGCAGAAGATGCTCTGCTCGTTATCATCCGAAGCGAAGAAAACGACGCGACCTTACGCAAGTTTGCGCTTGAAGCTGTTGGCTACTCCTCACGCCCCGACATCGCCACCACGGTCATAGAATCCGCATTCAAACGCGTTGACCCCACCTGGGTCGCCAGCGCCTTGCGCGCCATGGGACGTTCGCACGATGATCGCTGGAATGTTGACGTGGTCAGTATGCTGCTCGACGACGAACCGCGTATCCGTTTTGCGGCGGTTGAAGCTGCGGGCGAACTCAGCATTGAAAGCGCGGGTCCCATCCTGTTGCAAATGCTTGAAGAAGAGGAAGAGGATGATGATGTGGTCGCCGCGGCCATCTGGTCGCTTTCACAAGTCGGCGGTGATGATGCGCGCATTTACCTGGTCAATTTAATCGAGAAAACCGAAGACGAAGACATCGTAGAATTTCTCGAAGACGCTCTCGTCAACCTGGATTTCCTACAGGAACTAAACAAATTTGACTTATTGTCTCTGGATGATTTGGATGAAGAAGATGAGTCTGAAAAAGCAGGCGAAGACGAGTAAATGATTGGCCGCAGACACTGATTTGCAACCAGAATAGAGAAAACAAAAAGTCCTCCGAATGGAGGACTTTTTGTGAGCGGGGCGTACTTTAACAATTTAATAGTGATAGTGAGCGCGGGGGGATTCGAACCCTCAACAAATGGCTTAAAAGGCCACTGCTCTGCCGTTGAGCTACGCGCCCATTCTTGAAGCGGATTGCATTCTATCACGTGAAATAATTTGCGTCAACGTAATAATGATAATTAACAAAACGTCTATCAACTCGGAGGTAAATATGACCGATATAAACTATGTAACCGAAGCCGATTTTCAAGAAGAAGTAATTGGATCCACCCTGCCCGTTCTCGTGGATTTCACAGCCACCTGGTGTCAGCCATGCAAAATGATTGAGCCTATTGTGAAGCAACTCGCGGGTGAGTGGGAAGGTAAGGTCAAAGTCGTAAAATTGGATGCAGACCAAAACCCAAACATTATGATGCAATATGGCGTAATGGGCATCCCGACCTTGATGCTTTTCAAAGGCGGCGAAATCAAAGAACGCATGACGGGCTTTCAGCCAAAAGAAAAACTGGCAGCAAAAGTCACCCCGCACGTGTAACCTGAAATGGAGCCAATAGAACCGAGGAAACTCGGTTCTATTTTTTATTTGATCGCTGTAAAGATTAGCAAAATCCCTGCATTGGAATTAGAATAGGTACAAGTTATCCTATTATAAAAATGGAGGGGTATATGTCTGAAGAAGATATCATTAAAACTGGGGTCGCCGCAATTAAGTCCGGGGATTTGCCGCAGGCGGCTTCTTTGTTTGCGCAGGTCGTCAAGGCAAATCCATTATCAGAACGCGGATGGTTTCTGCTGGGGATGAGTTGCTCCACACTTGAACAACGCGAATATTGTCTGCGCCGCGTCCTTGTCATTAATCCAAATCATGCAGAAGCCAGAAAACAACTAGCGGTATTGTCTCAGCCTGCCTATACACCGCCCCCAGTTGCGATAAGTAACCCAAAGCAACCCGCCCCGATAATTTCGGCATCTCCTTTTGTTTATGAAGAGAAGCAGAACCCTCCAACCGCTTCTGTTGAAAAGCCAATTCAAAAACCTGCCAAGCTGCAAAAGCCAATCCCTCAAAAGAAAAAAACAAATACCATTCTTTTAGTTTCCATATTTTCTGTACTAGTTTTAGTCGTTTGTGGATTGGGCATCGCCTATTTATTTATCTCGACACAAATGACTCGCTCGACGTCATCCAACATTGCAGTCCAGCCCACAGCAACTGCGCAACCTTCCACGCCGATACCTGATTCTTCTCCCACGCCCACATTGGTCCCCCCGACAGTGTTACCCAATCCACTCCCCACCGTGGCGTACCTGCCGACCTTTGAGAATAGCCCATGCGAGTTTGACATCCCTGACGGTGCCGATGTAAATTGCGGATATGTGATCGTGCCTGAAGATCGTACAGGCGACCCAGCGGACACGATCAGGCTGGCGGTGGCTGTTTTTCATAGCCCAAACAAAAACCCTGCCGCTGAACCCGTCATGTTTCTGCAAGGCGGTCCGGGCGCAGAAGCGGTTCAATTAAGCGCCAATACCTATGATTTTCTGGTTGCCCCCTTTCTGTCAAAACGTGATTTCATTACCTTTGACCAACGCGGCACAGGATTATCTGACCCTGCCCTCAATTGCGATGAATTGAAAAAAATATATTCACAAGATATTCATGGACTGATTCCTACAACCACCCGTAGCCTGGTGTATTCGAATGCTTTTCTTTCGTGTAATGGATTGATGAGCGCGCAGGGTGTAAATTTAAACGCTTATACAACCATCGAAAGCGCGGCAGATGTGAAGGATGTCCTTAATGTTTTGGGATATCAAAAAGTAAATTTATATGGTGCATCCTACGGGACGCGCCTCGCGCAAGTTGTTATGCGCGAGTATCCTGAGATCGTGCAATCTGCCATTTTGGATTCTGTTGTTCTAATAGAATCCAGCCTTTTTACGAAATATCCCGATTCTTCTGAATCCGCGCTAAAAGCATTATTTGACACTTGTAAAAGTGACCCGCAATGTGATGCTGCTTACCCCGATCTGGAGACCGTCTTTTGGGAGATCGTGGCTAGGCTGGATGCCAACCCCGTCACAGTGACAACCTCCACCTATCCGATAGGAACGGTGACTGAGTCTGTCACGGGTTCTTCTTTTATGTCGATTGTTCTTGGGTCAATCAAAAGCTCTACTTTTATATCAACAGCGCCGCAAACTATATATCGTTTTGAAATGGGTGATTATTCAACCCTGATCTCTGCCCAATATTCCCTGCCGTTTGCGTTTGAAAGCATCAGCCCGGGGCTGTATATTTCCATGATGTGCCACGAGCATATCCTTACTTCTTCATTGGAAGAGTTACAGAGTATTGCGGGCCGCCGTGGGGTTAAGGATTATGGCTGGCTTCCGTTTTACGGCGATGCAGATGACATTTTCAAAACTTGTAAATCCTGGGGTGCTCAGGGACCATTCCTTGGCGAAAACTCCGTATTAGTTAGTGATATCCCGTCTTTGATCATTACGGGCAAGTTTGACCCCGTCACACCGCCAGTCTATGGTTTGCAGATTGCGAAAACATTAAGCCATAGCTATTATTTTGAATTCCCCAATCTCGGACATACCCCGACCGCCGCTGATGCTTCTGGTTGTGCGATGGATATTGCAATTGAGTTTCTAAATGACCCCACAGTTGAACCAGATGGCACGTGTATGAGCGAGTTGAAGCAAGTTGGTTTCCTCGTTCCATATACAGGGAGCACCGAGATTTCTCTGCAAAAGGAAAAGGTAATGGGGATTTCTGTGGAAGCGCCAGAGGATTGGTATGATCTGGGTGACGGCTTTTTCTTCCGTGGAAGTTCAGCTTTGGATATTACTCAAATTGGCATTCTTCAAGCCAGACTCAGCACAGATGAGTTGAAAGATTGGTTCTCGCTGAGCGCATACGGCTACCGTGGGCTTGATACTGCTCCAGTCAGCACTGGCCAGCATGAGGCAAATGGCTTAACCTGGACAATCTACACGTCCACTTCGAATGGCCGCCCAGTGGATATTGCCATGGCAGATTACCGAGGCAATTCATTGGTAATTCTGATGTTCTCGCACATAGACGAACATGATGCCTTATACCGTACAGTCTTTTTGCCCATGGTTGACTCTGCCAGATAAAAAATCAATTTCATTGACGATTCACTGATGGACATGGTATTATTCGTCCGCTAAAAAACCAGCCGCTAAATGGCTGGATTTGTTTCATAGATAACGAGGAGTAACTTATCAGCGCCAACGAATTTCGAGTAAATGAGGGCATCCGCGTCGCGGAAGTTCGCCTGATCGGCCCAGATGGTGGTAATGTGGGCGTCGTGCCGATTCGCCAGGCTTTGCAAATAGCCCGCGATGCCGATATGGATCTTGTGGAGGTTTCTCCCGGAGCCACACCGCCTGTTTGCCGTGTAATGGATTTTGGGAAATTCATTTACGAAAAGGCAAAAAAGGAACGTGAGGCCAAGAAGACTCAGACCAAGATCGAAATCAAGGAAATCCGCCTGCGTCCCAAGACCAACGGCGCTCACCGCGGTTTCAAAGTGGATGATGCACGCCGCTGGCTGAATCAGGGGCATAAGGTGCGCGTCACTATTAAATTCCGTGGCCGCGAAATGGATTATCCTGAAATCGCGCTGGAAGATTTGCGTGAGATCGTTCAAGACCTTGTGGATGTGGCCGTCGTTGAAGTGCCGCCGCAAATGGAAGGCCGTACCATGCTTGTGGTTTTGGTCCCTGCCAAAGCTGCAGTAAAGAAGAAGGAAAAGAGCGAGCAGGCTGAAGTTAAGAGCGAAGCGGCTCCTCAAGCGTAGTTTTTTTTCAAAACAGGTTGATCGTCTGCGGGCGTAGTTAAATCCCGTGGTTAAATTTCTGAAAGGAGCGAATTAGCAATGCCTCGCAAAGCAAAGAAATCAGGCAAAATCAAACTGAAGACCCACAAAGCGACATCCAAAAGATTTCGTTTAACTGGTTCCGGCATACTTGTGCGAACCAAGGGCGGCAAGAGCCATTTACGCCGTCGTACTTCAGACCGCACCAAAGCGTTATTGAGCGAAATGATCGTAGTAAAAGGTCGTAAGTTCATTAAACGTATCAAGCGCCTAGCGCCAAACATGGAATAGGTTTTATTCCGGTCATCGTCAATTTTTATTTGCGGCTTTCGGGTGTACGCAACTGGTGTCGCCAAAGGCGCACCGACGCTCGCGGGTTTGCAGGAGGTAATAAGATATGCGCGTAAAAGGTGGTCCGCAAGGACATCTACGTCACAAAAAAGTTTTAAAGATCACAAAGGGCCAGCGCGGTTCGAAGCATTTGTTATTCAGACGTGCGAACGAAGCCATGCTCAAGAGCCTGTGGTACGCCACACGTGATCGCCGTGTTCGCAAACGTGATCTGCGCAAGTTATGGATCGCCCGTATCAATGCGGCTGCCCGTTTGAACGGCACCACCTATAGTAAGTTGGTGGCTTTGCTCAAGAAGGCAAATATCGAGCTCAATCGCAAGATGCTGGCCGATATCGCAGTACGCAACCCGCAGGCCTTCGCCGCGGTTGTGGCAAAAACGAAATAAATGAAATTGGTCGGGATGAAAATCCCGACCAATTTTTTTTACGGGGTAAAATAAATGGATGAATTCTATTTTGACTGAACGTATAATTCCCACAGGGCAAGCTCTGCAAATTGTTCAAGGTGATATTACGATTGAAGAGGTGGATGCGATTGTCAACGCGGCCAATGAACATTTACAGCATGGCGGCGGTGTGGCGTGGGCGATTTTGCGGCGCGGCGGGGAGGGGATCCAGACGGAAAGCGACGAGTGGATTCAGAAGCACGGCCTCGTCTCACACGCGCATCCAGCGTGGACTTTGGGCGGGGCGCTGCCTGCGAAATACATTATCCACGCTGTGGGTCCAGTCTGGGGTGATGGTGATGAGGATAAAAAACTCACAGACGCGGTTTTAGGTTCATTGCGTGTGGCCGATGAATTGAAATGCGTTTCAATTTCCATGCCAGCCATTTCAACCGGAATATTCGGCTTTCCCAAAGACCGCGCCGCAAAAATTATTTTTTCCACCATCGAAAAATATTTTAATGAAACGAAAGATTCAAATATAAAAACTGTCCGTTTGGTTTTATTCGACGGTGCCACGCTTCAGCCCTTTCTCAATGTCCTAAGCGCTTAAATCTTCATCCTTCACCCTTCATCATTCATCCTTTCCCCCCAATGATCACATCCAGCCAAAATTCAAAGATAAAACTGATCCGCGCTTTGCAGGGCCGCGCAAAAGAACGCCGCGATGCGGGCGCTTTCCTTGCGGAAGGGGTGCGGCTGGTGGAAGAAGCGG
>Ga0105047_10009095_pt1 | contig 16423 bp, 14 predicted proteins | sample MAT04_FD_78384 | JGI IMG/M metagenome (GOLD analysis project Ga0105047, IMG submission 78384) | Freshwater microbial communities from Lake Fryxell liftoff mats and glacier meltwater in Antarctica - MAT-04 (megahit assembly) | ecosystem: Environmental > Aquatic > Freshwater > Ice > Liftoff...
ACATTAATGTTGTAGCATGGCTGATGTCTCGATGCGATGTGATGGCAGACGGACGCACGCTGCGATGCGTGCATCCCGTATCGCAGGAGCGGTTTGCTTGCAGGCGACACCGATTCGCGTAAGCGGACGCGTGGTAGCGTTGTTCGCAGATGCGGGAATTACCTGGCACTCACCGCATCCTCTGCGTTTCCTTCAGCCACCTCTCAACAACGGACGCGGTGCGAGCAGCCAATTGCCGCCTGGTGTCCCCAAGGGCAATTTCCTTCGATACAACGTCCGTCAGCGACGCGAGGTGCGTAAACTGCGGGTCGCGCAGATCACTTTCGCGGTCGCCGCAGATGGCGATGCAGTCAACCCTTCGATCATGGGCGAGATTCGCCACCCGCGCAGCGACTTTTCCATGAAGGCTTGAAGCATCGAACCGACCTTCACCGGTGAGAACCAGCGTTGCGTTGGCAAGTCGATTCTGCAATTGCGTCGCCCGCGCGACGATGTCAAAACCATTCTGCAATTCCGCGCCGAAGAATGCGAGCAAGCCGAACCCAAGCCCGCCTGCAGCACCGGCGCCCGGCGTCTTTGCGGCGGATTGAGTTCCGGTGCGCGCCACAAAATCGGCGAACACCCGATCGAAGTACTCCACGCTCTTGGCGCTGGCGCCTTTCTGTGGGCCATATATTTTTGCTGCACCTTGTGGACCGAAAAGAGGATTGGTTACATCGCAGGCGACAGTGATGGTGACGCCATTGGTTACCTCTCCGCGGCCGTGCTTCACCATAAGGACCTGTTCGACGTCTCGTCCGCAGAGCGGTTCGGAAAGCGGCGTGGGTTCGCCATGACGCATCAGAATCGTGAATCCGCAGGCGTGCGCCGCACCGATGCCGGCGTCAATGGTCGCGCTTCCACCGATGCCCAGCAGAATTTGTTTCGCACCGCCATGGATGGCATGTGCGATGAGTTCACCGGTGCCAAAGGTTGTGGTGGCGAGAGGATCGTACTGGTCCGGTGAAAGCAGCGACAATCCCGACGCGGCGGACATCTCAATGACGGCGGTGGTCGGCGAGGCAGCATCCACAGTGCCGAGAAGCCCATATGTCGAATCAACCTTCATCTCCGGAAGCGGGCCAGTGACTCTTGCGTTGACGAGCGTTCCATGTGTGGCATTGATGAGTGCTTCGACAAAGCCTTCGCCACCGTCGGAAAGTGGACAGAGATCAATCTCAGCGTCCGGAACAACCGCACGCACGCCCGCCGCCATCGCGTCCGCCACCTCGCGGGCCAGAAGCGTGCCTTTGAACTTGTCGGGTGCGATGACAATCTGCATCGCTTTCAAGTCTACCGGAAGTGAAACAGATTTTGCAGGAGCTTATCCTTCAGAGGAATCTAGAACCTGGACTACTCGCCAGCTTGAGTCGTCGCCGGCTGTTTCTCCCACGAGTCATGCCATGCCTGCCTCGGCAAGAACCGCCGCGGATGCTGCGCGGTGTCGCAGCATGAGTTTGTGCGTCGCGGCGCCGATCGCCGACGGAACATAATTTCCGGAAGACAGAATCGCCTTGAACGCCTCGTCGGCAGTTACGTCCACAAATTCGCACTTCTCACGATGAACGAAATACAGCCGGCCATTGATCGGATTTGGTGATGCGGGAACGAAGACGCAAAAGGTGAGTGGATCGCCCTCAATCGACTTGCCGTTGGTGAAACCGATGAGATGGGTTGCGCCGGTTTCATCCGGGATCAGAACGACATTGGAATAAATCCCCTCGGTACCAGCGGGAGTCAAAGCAATCTGCTTCCACGCGATATAGATCACCCTCAAGCCAGGCAGTTTGCCCAGCAGGAGATCGATGTTTCGAAGGCACCAGCGTCCAATCAGCGTCGTCGCGATGACACCGGCAAGATAAATCAACGCAACGGCGACCAGAATGCCCAGCAGACCGACGCCTGGCACGTGCCTTCCCACGATTGATTCGGTGATGTCGGCGGCTTTCCGGTAAACGATCGCCAGGATCGCCACGGTAACGCCAATCGGAATCGCCGCGAAGATTCCAGCCAGGAATGTCTGGCGGAGGTGCATTTGGATTCGTTCCTTAGCCATGATGGTAGCCTACTGTTCCTGCTCGATGGGTGTAGGCGGGATGAATTGATCCACGAGGCGGTCAATCGCAAGCACACGCTTCTCGATGGGTTCTTCAAGGTTCAGGTGCAGCGGTCGTTTGGCAATCCGTTCAAGTCGGGCGGCTGCTTCCTTGCGGATCACGGGGTCGTCAAGGTAAAGGCAATCGATCAGAAACACTGGCTGATTTGCCAATTCCGTAAGGTCTGACTTGGCAGGAAGATCGCTGTCCGCCAGAAGAGCATCAACCGCCGCGGTGCGGTTGAGCGACCATTTGGATCGATCCGCGCGGGCAAGGGCGATGATATTGGCACGATCCAGCTTTCGCAGTTCCAGCGCCGCGGTGTGACGGGTGCGGAAGTCAGGTGATTCCAGCTTCTCCAGCAGCGGATCGAGCGCCTCCAGCACTTTCGAATCGACCTCCGCGCCAATCCCCAGCGCCTGCTGCGCCCGCGCCGCGGGCGGAGCGAAGACCTGCTCTTCGATTCCCAGATCGCGAAGCACCGGTGCGACATATTTCTGTAGCTCCCGTCCGTGGGCGCGTCGAAGCTCCTGAAAGGTGGTTGCCTTGCAGTGCAGGTTCAGCTCGCCCCACAAATCCGATTCCCCCTGGACGATGAGCTGCACGAGGATGTCATTGCCATCGTGTGTCTGAAACAATTGCACCGACACGCTGTCCAATGAGCGATGGATGAACGCAGCGACACTTATGGATACAGGATTGAGCGAAATCGACGTCTGCCGCTGCACTTCTCCGGGCTTTGAGAAATCAGCAATTTGAACGTCCGCTGTCACAAGTCCCTCCGGAGAGGCGCGGATGTCAACACGTCCATTTCGTTCGTGCGGTACGAGGGTAAATCGAAGCGGTTCATCGGTCGGATCGCACTTGATCTCCATCGCCAGGAAATCCCCATCGCGGTGAAAGGTGATCAGATCGGTCAGCCGCTTCTCACCGAGTTCGCGAAGGTCTCCCTGCTGCAGCAGATATTCCCGCTTTGCCTCGTCTCGAATCTGCTGGAACACCTCGTCCGGCGAGGGTTGTGTGGAAGCCGGTGACTGCGCAGCCGCAGGCAGAACAAGCGCGCAAAGAAGAATCGCGTGGAGACAATGAAGCATACCGCGGGATTGTAGATGCATCTGCGGACAGATGAAACAGAAAAGCCCGCCATGATCGGCGGGCTTCTGCACTACGCTCTGACTCCAACAATCTGCTTACGCCGCCTGCGCGAACGACGGATTTTCCTGTAATCGCGAAGCGAAGGAATCGACGATTTCTTCGAACGTCCGCACCGTCTGGTTGAACCCGAACGACTGTTCCAGCCGCTGCTTCAACGACTTGCCAAGGGACTTGCGGTAGTTGCCGTCGCGGATGAGCTTGCTGACCCGCTCGATGTAGGCGTTGGCGTCGTTGTTGATCGTCGCTTCCTCGCCCGCGAACTCGGCGATGGGGGAGCGCTGACCATTCTCATAGCTTGATACCGCAACCACGGGTTTCTCGATGCTCATCGCCTGCAGCACGCCGCTGACCGCGCTGGTGTTGAACTCGCTGAGATAGACATCCGCAATCCGCAGGAAACCGGGCATATCCTTGCGCTTGCCCGCATAACCCACCCGCTTGCCCACACCGGCAGCTTCAAATTTCCGCTTCTGCGAGGCAAGGTCTCCCTCGCCAATCAGCAGATAGACCGCGTTGGGATGAGCGCGGAGGACATTCACGATCGTTTCCGCAAAGCCTTCGTCGATGGTGGCGTCCAGATCATTGCTGCTCGTCGCCAGCACCACCGCGGTCTCTGGGATGCCATAGCTGCTGCGCTGCGGACCGTTGCCGCTGAAGTCTTCAACATCCATGCCTTCGGCGATGAACCGTGCAGAAACTTCTTTCGTCGCCCAGAAATCCTTGTCAGACTCAAAGCCGTCGCGATCGAAGTAGACGACGCTGTTGATCCCTGAAACAAAGAGAGGTGTCTTGCGCACGATGTTGATCTTGACGGCAGCGACATCCCAATTCGCGACGATGGATGCGACAGCATCATTGAGCGATGCGTCAAGAAATACGACGTCAATCTTGTCTGCGATCAACTGATTTGCCAACGCGGTCGCTGAGGAGACCATATCGCCGTCCAGGGGGCTCAGCCAGGTAGATATCTTCTTCTGTCCGAGGTTCTCCAGCGTGTTCTGTCCCCGTTTGGTGCTGGGAAGGGTGAGCGTGAGCGAGGGGAACTGCTGCTTCTCCCGGCGAACACCGGCTTCAGTGCTGTAGACAGAGAGCTTGAATCGCTGTCCATTCAGATGTCTGGCAAGCCCGTTAATGCTGCGGGTGACACTGTCGGTGTCATCGATATTGCTGGTGATGTATGCAATTCGCTTCGTCTGGTTCCCATAGTTGAAGTTCCCCCCGGCGAACCCGATCGACTGGGCAGCGCGTTCATATTGTGATGCGACAAACAGGCAATTTTCGCGGTCGCTGGTGTAGGTGGAATCGTTGTTGAAGTCGTACGTCACCGCGCTGGCGATGGCTTCCACCCCGAGGGAAATCTCACGCCGGGCAATGGCGCACGCGCCAAACTTGACGACCGGCGAGGTGCGGGCATCGGACAGTCCAAGGAAACCGCTGACCGAGACGAACTGGTTCAGCACTTTCTGATCCGAGTAGTCGATCGCATCCAGCGACTGCAGCATGTGCTGCTGGGCGCGGCGAAGATCGAGCATGGCGGCGGCGTGGTTGGCGAGAAATTTCTCGGCGGAATTGGTTGATTCCAGGTAGATTGAGAGTTGATCGGAATCGATCTGCTCGCCCTTGTTCACACGTTCGACGAGTTCCATCAGTGAAGGCATTGGATAAGCTCCGGTTGCTGTAGGGGCGACTGTCTCAGCCGCCAGAATCACGCCCGCAGGTTCAGGCGGTTCAGCAACCGCTCCTGCAGAAAACACGCTGCGGACGTTTCGCATATCGGGGGCATTCACCACGTCACATAAGCAGTTTTAAGCTGGTAATGTGGAAAGGATTTCTCGGAAGATCGAGAGCGATAATGTTCGCGGCGGCAGTGCTCCTGCGGGGGGAGGGGCGGTGAGAATCTGACTCGCCGAGCGTAGGAATGATTCTCGGCCGTTGCCATCCAGGCGCAAGATGGGCACACCGACCGACCGCACCGGATGGGCCGCAATGCCTGGCCACACGTCAACAACGGCGATGGGTTGCTGAATGACTGCTTCAAACTGCTTTCGGTTGCTTACAGGTCCGGCGGAATGTGAAGCAAGTGTCGCAATGTCATCCCACCCGCCGCCGTACAACTTCAGCGGCAGCTTGGCATGAATGAGCATCGCCGCGATGGATTGGGCGACTGCCGGGTAGACGAGTTGGGAGAGGAAGCGGACCACCGGGAAGTTGTCCACCGCGAATCCCACCTGCTTCAGGCGGTTGAGGAGATATGCCTGGGGGTCGGTTCCCACAACGAAGGGATTGTTGGAGATCTCGGCTTTCAAGGTGTCCCACAAGACCCTGTGCGAGGAAAATTGATTGAGATCCTCTGGCGTATCGAGGGAGAAGGTGTCGGCGACGATGGCGAGCGCTTGCGGACGTTCGCCTGAGAACGCAGCGACCATCGTCGGCCAGGTGGCGCGATGGACGCGATGGCTCGGCCATCCTTCCTGGAGCGCCACTGTCGGATTGGCGAGCAGCAGGTGGTCGTGCAGTCCGGCCGACGCGACCAGCGGTACGCGCGCGGTGGTCAGCCAGGTGATCCAGGGCATGTCGCTGGATAACAGGCTCGGCAGGTCCGCTCGGGCGATATCGGCGGTGACAATCGCGTCACAGCGGGATAGCCTGCGCGGAAGATCAAGCGGGCACGCGGACGCAGGATCATCCGGATCGACATGTACAATGGCAATATCTTGTGACTCAGTACCGTCGAACAGTCTACGCAGGGCATCACCTTTGTCGTTCCACAGCCTGAAATGCGAAGGCGCGACGACCGCGATAGTCCGTTTGGCGCCACGCGCCGGACGCCACGCAATTGCCCTGGCGCCTTCGTGGCGTGTCCGATGAATTTCGGCAAACACCGGTTGAGCTTCTGCAATCACCGCGTCACTGATCTCCGCGGCGACGAGCGGCAGGCGAATGAACTGCGTTGGTGTCGGCAATCCCGGTTGATTCTGAAAGAGTTCCGCAAGTGCGTTTTTCCAGTTATCGCCCGCCGCAAACCATAGACGATGCCTTGCAATTTCGTGTGAAAAATCTTCGCAATGAAGCAACTGAGTGACATCGTCGAGGCTGGGGATGATGGCAATGATCGCCTGGTGCGCCGGCAGTTTTTCCAGTGCTGCCCGAATTTGTGCGGCGTGCGTTGGGGCCACCATGCACCCGGCAACGACGGTAATCTCCAGCTTCAGCAAAATCTCCTGCGCCACACGAAATGGCAGCGAACTGCTGCTGATCCACTGGTTTGAGGTGTCTTTCGCAGTCAGCGACCCATCGCGCCCAATAAGAAATTCAGCGATATTGCACAGTTCCGGAAGCGCGATTTCCTGGGTAGTCGCGGCGAGGGCGGGCAGATTGTTCGCGATATTCACACGAGCACGTCGCGCGGCGATGGTGGACGAAGAAAGGGCGCTGGTGTTGACGAAAGTTAGCACCTTCTTGTTATCGGACGGCGGAGTCTGAAAGATTGAATGATTTGCCGTTTACTGCGCAATTCGAGTCGTCGATCGGTTGACGCGCATCATTTTGTGAACCCGCAACGACGATGCGGACAGAAACTCTCACGTGTCACGGACCCGGTGCGGATGAGGTGATTCGCGCCAGCTCCGCCCGTGCCAGTTCCTGTTCTCGGGGGTTTGAAAGTTTCGTGGAGGCTTCTTCTAGCAGTTCCTTGGCGCGATCGAAGCGATTGAGGTAACGACTGTAGAGCAGCCCGCAGATGAGCTTCACGTGATCGACCTGCTCGGCTTTCGGGTAATGCCGCAGGTAAAGCTCGTACGCGTCGGCGGCGGCGGCGTGGGCTTCCGATTCGTATAGCTGGTTCGCAACATCCAGTTGGTTCTGTTTGGACAGCACCTGGTTGGGGTCGATGGCGCGAAGCTCCAGGTAAAATTTCATCGCAACCGGCAATTTTCGCTGGGCGATTGCCTCGGCAATGGAGGCGCGCAGGTCCTGGATTCGTTCCATCATCGGGTGGGGCCTCGCAGGCGATTCATCGAACACCGGCCCGCCAAAGGGGTTGTAGCCGCGGTTGACCATGTCGCGATGCACGCGTCGGCGGTTCCAGCGATCGACCAGTCCCATGATGTCCCAAATGTCCCGCGGTAGCAGGTGCGTCCAGAGCATCGTGAGGATCACGCCAAACCCGAAAAGCGTCCCGCCGATGTGTGCCATGTGCGCGACAGCGTCCTGTCCGCCGAACGTGCTGCTGAACTGGTTTGCCAGGTCCATCGCGAAGAACAGCAGCACCAGCCACATCCCGGGCATCTCAAAGGTGGTGATGATGAAGAAGATGAACAGCACCGTTACCCGTGATGAAGGCAAGAGCGCCAGGTATGCACCCGTGACGGCGGCAATCGATCCGCTGGCGCCCAGCACAGGATGACTTGACGTCATCACGTGGGCAATCCCCGCGAAAACACCTCCGGCGAGATAGAACGGCACAAATGCAGTGGTTCGCAGCTTGTCGCAGACGTTGCTTCCGAAGACATATAGGAACAGCATGTTCCCCGCCAGGTGCATGAACCCGCCATGCAGGAACTGATAGCTGAAAAACTGATACAGCTTCGGGTCCCGCGGATTCAGCATCAGCCACTCGTAATATCCGCGGGGGACGGACATCTGGATGAAGAAGCAGATGACGTTGAGGGCAATCAGCACGTACACCGCGTACGGCGTTGCCTTCAGGGGCGTGTCTGTACGAATGGGGATCATCGTTGACCGTCGCCGTTGTTGTTGCGTGTCTTTACAATCCTGCAGCGACGGCCGTGGTTGTGGTAGCTGATTTCATCCATGTAGGCTTCCATCAGCAAAATTCCCCGCCCGGAACACTTGGTGAGATTTTCTTCTTCAGTTGGATCAGGCACTTCGTCCCGGCAAAATCCCTCACCCTGATCTTCGACATTGATTTCGATTCGGTCCTTCGTCACCGAACCGAACAGCGTCACGTGCTTGTCGCGGTCAAACTTGTTCCCATGCTTGATGGCATTGATGATCGCTTCTTCCATTGCCAGCTTAATACCGAAGATGTCATTACCTTCCCAATGAGCCGCTTCAACATAATCCAGTATGCGCTTCTGGACGTCGCGCTGCTCATGCAGGTCAGACTGAATGACAAAGTGAAAGGTCACGCTGCTCCGCCTATGCTCAAACACTCACGCGGCACGGTTGCGGTTACGTGAAGCTGGCCAGGCCTTCTGCCCGCGTGGGGTAGATCTTAAAGAGCTTGTTCAGCTTCGTGATATGAAATACTTCGTAAATTTGCGGCTTGATGTTCGTCAGCCGGAGCTGTCCATTTTTCTGCTTGATAAGATTATTGCAGTTGATCAACGCCCCAAGTGCGGCAGATGACAGATGATCCACACTGGCGAAGTCCAGCAGCAGCTTTGGCTGGGCGTCCTCGTTGATCAACGCCTTCAGCGTGACTTCAATGTCTGCGATGTTGGCTTCGTCCAGAATCTTGCTGTTCGTGAATTCCACGATCCGCACGGACTTCTCCTGCGACAATGCGACCGGGGGAATGTGTTCAGGCATATGTTCAACCTACCCTAGCGCGGGAAACGGTGTCAAGCGTTGCTAAGATACGTAAGCGGATATACTTGGGAATTGAGGATTGCGGATTTCGGACTTCGGATTGAAGGAAGCGACAGTTCGCTTCCATTCCGCAATCCGAAATCCGCAGTCCGCAATAGAAACAAATGCACACAAATCGCCTCTCCGCCGAATCCTCGCCGTATCTCCTGCAGCACCAGCATAATCCGGTGGATTGGTATCCCTGGGGGGCTGAGGCGATTGAGACGGCACGAAAGCTGAACAAGCCGATTTTCCTCTCCGTCGGGTACAGCACCTGCTATTGGTGCCATGTGATGGAACGTCAATGCTTTGAGAACGAAGCGATCGCCGCCGTCATGAATGAACTGTTTGTCAACATCAAGGTCGATCGAGAAGAACGGCCGGATGTGGACAATCTATACATGCAGGCGGTCCAGATCCTCACCCAGCACGGCGGCTGGCCGATGAGCGTGTTTCTGACGCCCGATTTGCGACCATTCTATGGCGGCACCTATTTTCCGCCGGAAGACAGCCATGGACGTCCCGGCTTTCCAGCAATACTCCGGGGAATCGAAGATGCGTACCGCAACCGCGTCAACGATGTCGAGAAATCCGCCAGTCAACTCATCACCATCCTGAACCAGCTTGCCCAGCCACCGGCGCCGAAACAGCCGGTGCGGATCGACGAAAGCTTCATCGAAGCACAGATCAGCAATTCCACGCTCGATTATGACGCCGTGCATGGGGGATTTGGTGGAGCGCCCAAGTTTCCGCGGGAGACGTTGTTGGAGTTGATGTTGGTATCGCTTTCAACTGCGTCGGTCGAAACGGGGGCGCAATGGGAGGGGGCACAATCGACGGCGTCGCTGAAGCGACGTCCGCCGGAGGGTGAGCGGGGGAGGATGGTTCGCCGTACGCTGGACGCCTTGGCGAATGGGGGCATTCGCGATCATCTGGGAGGGGGGTTCCATCGCTACAGCACCGATGCGGAATGGCTCGTGCCGCACTTTGAGATCATGCTGTACGACAACGCGATGCTGGCGTGGTGCTATGTCGAGGCATTCCGGCAGTTCGGCGTGCAGCGATACGCAAACGTGGCCCGACGCATTCTTGATTTTGTCCTGCGGGAGATGGCGTCGCCGGAAGGCGCTTTCTACACCGCGATGGATGCAGAGGTGGATGCGCAGGAAGGGCTTAACTATCTCTGGACGCGGGAGGAGATCGAAGGCGCGCTTGGAGCGGAACTGGCTTGCGAATTCTGTAAAGTTTACGGTGTCGATCGCGGTCCGAATTTCGCCGATCCGCATCATGGGAACGGCGTACCCGACAAGAATATTCTCTACCTGCCCAACGGCCCGGAACACGAGGACGATCCGCAAATCGCAGCTGCGCGACAAAAGCTATACGAAGTCCGGATGAAGCGGAAACAGCCGCTGCTGGACACAAAGGTGTTGACAAGTTGGAACGGGTTGATGATTCGCGCGTTGGCATACGCGGGGCAGGTTCTGCACGAGCCCCGCTATGTTGAAGCCGCGAAACGGGCGGGCGAATACCTGCTGGCGACGCATCGTGTCCTCCTCCCTCTCCCGGGGGGAGAGGGGGCAATTGCCCGGACGAGTCGCGATGGACAGGCCAAACTGCTTGGGTTTCTTGATGATTATGCCTTTCTGGCGCAGGCGTTCCTCGTCATTGCCGAAGCCACGAATGATCTTTCCTGGCGCGATCGCGCATCTGAGATCGCGCTGCAGATGAAGGCGAGATTCGGCGATCCCACGGCCGGCGGGTTTTTCTTCACCGATTCAGTCGCCGTCGATCTTCCGGTGCGGCAGAAGGTCGCAAGCGATTCACCGTTGCCCTCCGGCAATGCAGTCGCCGCAGGGGTGCTGCTGAAATTGCACGATCGCGAAACCGCCCGCGCGACACTTGCCGCATTCGCACAAAACCTCTCGCAGCAAGGCGAGGCGATGAGTTCGATGCTTACCTCCGCGCTGCAGTACATCGAGGCAGATGGACCCTTCACCGTCTCCAGCGCCGCCGCCGCGCAGACAGCGTCGCCGCGCGATGTGGCGTCAAATGTCGTGGGCGTCCAGCCTCGATGGATCGATGAGAAAACGCTTGCACTCGAAGTGCATATCCTCGAAGGCTTCCACCTTCACGCGAACCCGGCGGCAAAGGGATACCTGGCAACTGAGCTCTTTTTGCACGATGAGATGAACGCAACAGTGGAATATCCTCCGCCGTTCACAAGACACCTTGCATTTGCCACGGAACCGCTCAATGTGTACGAAGGACTTGTGCAGTTGTTGGTGCGGTTTGCCCAGCCGGTGACGGGCAGAGGGATCGTTCCGATGGTGCTGCGATATCAGGCGTGCGATGAAACCAGTTGTCTCGCACCAGTCAGTAAGAAATTTGAAGTTAGCACCCCGTAGGGTGGGCATCTTGCCCACCATCTGCATGCCGGACGTGGGCGGGACGCCCACGCTGCGGGGACTCTTGGAGTATCTATGGGTCCCGTTTCCCTGATCGCCGTTTTGTTCTCCGTCCTGATCCCATCCAAGATGTGGTACGCGCCGAATCAGCCGATCACCATTAGCGTCAAGGGCGGTGATGTGACGCTCGCGCTGACCGATTTTTCAGGAAAGCCCTTTGAAGCCAAAGCCCAGGACGAAGTGACGGATGGGCATTCCGTCGATCTGCGCGCGGTTTATCAGCAGATGAACACCCCAGGCACATACCTGCTGTTTGCGGTGCCGAAGGGGCAGGAATTTCCTCGTTTCGTTGGCACGCCATTGGTGCTGAGTGTTCGCATCGATCCCCGCCGCGATGCACCGCCGGAGCCGATGGTGACGCGGATCGTGCCGCTGCAGTTCGCCCACGTGACGACCGATGTCGGCGAGATGACGTTTACCTTCTGGTATGACGTTGCGCCGGTGACAATTGACAATTTTCTCAGGCTGTCGTCGCAGGGATTTTACGATGGTCTGACTTTTAATCGCGTCATTCCGGATTTCCTTATCCAAGGCGGCGACCCCAAAGGTGACGGCACCGGCGGGCCGGGATATTCGATCAATCCTGAGTTCAGCTCGCGGCAGTTGGTGGAAGGTGTCATTGCCATGGCCCGCGCCAACGATCCGCTGGAAGAGCAGGGCGCCATGCCTCGTTACGAAGCGGCTAACAGCGCCGGCTCGCAGTTCTTCATCTGCCTCAACTACAACAACTCCCAGCGGTTCGACGGGCGATATTCAGCATTCGGCAGGGTGCAATCGGGAATGGAAACTGTAAAGCAAATCGCAACTGCCAAGCTTGCCACGCCCGAAACGCCGGAGAAACCGGTGGTGATTCAGAAAATCGAGGTCAAGCCGGTGACGCCGGAGGTGAATCCGTATGAGGAGATGCTGGAGATGAGGGCGGGCGCAGGAAAATGACGAATGACGAAACCAGAATGACGAATTAAATCCCAATGACCAATCGTGGCGATCCATTGGAAGCAACTCCACGGCCCGAAGTTCTCGACTACGAGTCTTCGAAGGCGGGCGAGTGGGTGCGACCACCGGGGTGGCTGCGATGTTCTTGCTTGGACTTCCGCTGCTTTCGGGGGCATCATTCCGATTTCCCGATCTTTGATTCCTGTCGCCGGTTCGGTTACAATACCCCCATGTCGTCGCCGCGGGCGACGGCCGGGTCCGATGCAAGGGCTGGGCTGCGAACCGGGTCAGGTCCGAAAGGAAGCAGCCCTAAGCAAAACTGCTCTGTGCCGTCGCGTCCCCGGTCGTCTTCCGCGGCGATGGCGTTTTCGGGGATTTTTGAATTTTAATTTTCAATTTTTATGACTGCAGCCGACTTCGATCATCTGAAACCCAATCAAAAATCAAAAATCAAAATTCATAAATCAAAAATCCAGCATGCGCCTGTTCATCATCGCCAATGTCAAGAAGCCTAAGGTCGAACCGGCGATGTCCGACCTTCGGGAACTCGTTGCATCCCGGGCGAACCTGGTCGGTGTCGATACGGACGGGTCAGCCGATCTTTCCGCGCTGGATGTCGATGCGATTCTGGTGCTTGGCGGCGATGGAACTCTGCTTTCCACTGCACGCCGGTTGAACGGCAGGCAGACACCGATTGTGGGTGTGAACTTTGGTCGGCTTGGCTTTCTGGCAAGCTTTTCTCCCGCTGAGTTTCGCGATCACTTCTCGGCACTGATCGCGGGCACGCTGCCGCAGTCGCGTCGAGAGGTGCTTGAAGCTTCGGTCGTTCCCGCAAACTGCCCGGTGAATCCTGCGGATGCAGCGGATGTCAACGCGAAACGCATCTGGCATTCGATGGCGCTGAATGATGCGGTGATCGCTGCGGGAACACCTTTCCGAATGATCGAACTGGAACTCGGTGCGAACCTTCAGCCGGGCATCCGGTATTTCGGCGATGGATTGATCGTCGCAACCCCTTCAGGATCAACCGCATACAACGTGTCAGCCGGCGGACCGATCGTCTCGCCGATGGTTTCGGCGTTTTGCATCACGCCGCTTTGTCCGCATAGTTTGTCGTTCCGCCCATTCATTGTCGCGTCGAACAGCGTGGTGCATATCGTCGCCAAGCGTGTCAACACAGGCACGCATATGATTTGTGACGGGCAGGAGTCACACAAGCTGAAGACTGGCGATCGCGTGATCATCCGCAAGTGTGACAACGATGTTATTCTCATCGAAAATCCCCTCGCCGGGGAATGGCGAACACTGGCGGAAAAACTGAATTGGGGCGTGAGTCCGTCGTATCAGAAATAGCGGGCAGCGAGAACTAGCGGGCCGCAGGCAGCAGGCAGGGTGCAGAAAAACGCAGCGGAAACGGTGGGGCGTGGATAAAAGGAAGCGACATCTTCTCAGCCCGCCGCCTGCTACCCGCAGCCAGCCGAAACACGAGATCCCCTCTGCCCACAGCCCACCGCCCATTGCCCACTGCCTGCTGAACGTCAAAGTCGTTCCCGGAGCCTCGCGTGATCGCATCGCAGGAAGGTATGGCGATGGGATCAAAGTGCAGGTCTCTGCGCCGCCAGAGAAGGGGAAAGCCAACATCGCCGTCATATCCGTTATAGCCGTCGCACTCGGCGTTCGCGAAGCTGATATAGTCTTGCTGCGCGGCCACACCCAGCCGCGCAAGGTGCTGCAGATTAATGGGTTAGATCAAGACAAGCTGAATGCCCGTCTGGAGAGATTTCTCTCCCACTGAGGCGCTCGCGTCTGATAAACTCAACGCTCCTTTCGCCAGGAGATGTTGTATGTCGCGTATTTCCGCAATCGTTGTGCTGCTCGCTTCCCTTCCCCTTTCCGCCGCCATCATCTACGAACCCGTGCAGTTTCAATACGGCTCGGGTTGTCGCTATTACTACGGCGGAACGGATGCTGTAATTCATCGGTTCGCACAATCCAGTTGTGATCGTCGCATCATTCGCGACGCGGAAGGGCAATTGTCCTGCAAGCCCGCCCGCGTCTTCAGCGACTGCTTCCCACGCCTCAATGCGTCGCTCTATGGGTTTACCGTAAACGATGCGAAAAATGCTGCATATGCCGCCATGCCCAGGTACTTCCAGATGAGAAGCCTGCTTTCGACGGGTCATGTCGATGGCGCGGGCGATCTTGTGGTTCCTGCCACGCCATCGTCAGGCATTCGTGGTGCCGTCGAGATCAAACCCTGGCGGGGATGGCATGCGGTGAAATCGCCGAAACCCGTCATCGTTGTTCCGAAAACGCAGATGCGGCTGGACGCTCCGTTGGCGATTCCGGGAATGCCTTCCAAGGCATGATGGTGAAAGGCGAGTCCGGCGATGTGGTTGCTGCCCTCGCGGTAGATCCTGCAAGACCTGCTTGCTAATTGACTTACATCGCCTTTTCCACTTGGAACGCGCGACTTGGTGACATTGTCTGCGCGGCAAGGGGCAAATTTGTTTCGGCCCGCAGTTTTTGCGTTTTCGTCAGGATTTCGTTAGTTTTCCGTTCAATGCGCTGCCCGTTCTGCGACGCCGAGAAAGAAAGCCTCAAAGTCATCGACTCTCGAACCTGCGAGGGCGGACGGGCAATTCGTCGCCGCCGCGAGTGTCTGAACTGCGACAAACGTTTTACCACCTACGAACGCATTGAAGAAAACATCAAGATCGCCGTCATGAAGAAGGACGGCCGACGTGTGCCGTGGGATCGGACGAAGATCTTCCGTGGGCTCGAACGTGCGTGCTTCAAGCGCGTCGTCACCGACGAACAGATGCAGAAGATTGTCGATGAGGTTGAAGAGGAGATCTTCAAGACTTTCGATCGCGAAGTTCCTGCGACCTCCATCGGCCAACTGGTTGCCGAGAAGCTTCGACGGGTGGATCAGGTGGCGTACGTTCGATTTGCCAGCGTTTACAAGCAGTTCAAGACACTGGAAGAACTGGTTGACGAGGCAAAAGCCGTGATCGATGCCAAGCGATTTGAGGACGATCCCACGCAAGGGAGGCTGTTTCTCGAACAGCAGCGAGCCCAACGCCCCAATGGAGATGGCGAGCAGAAGCTCCGAAGTCGTAAAGCAAAGGCGCCAATTTCCGAGACGTGACCTAACAATCTTCTACATGGTCGCTTACGCGATCAGGTTTGAAGCGATTCCTCGACTGCCACCGCAACTTTTATCCAGAGAGAATCAAGCCCAGTCGTTTCTTCGTCCGATAATACTTGGAGGCCTTCATGCGATTCATGACTACACAACTTCGATTTTGCATCGCCATCGCATGCGCCGCCGCCGCTGTTTCATTCGGCTCTGCCGGATGCAAAAAGACGCCGCCCGCGCAACAGGTGTCGCGTTACCCGTCGCTTCCTCTCAAGGAAGTGCCGCCTTACCTCAAGGACACCATCCTCGAGCGTGCCGATTTCCTCGACACCCAGCCGCTGCCCATCAGCGGATTCGGGCTGGTCTCGCGCCTGCGCGGCACGGGGAACAACCAGCAGATTCCCACTGCCGTACGGAATTATATCGTCAAGGAGATGGTGAAGAACGGCATCGGCTCGCACAATACCCCGGATGAGAAGCGTGTCACCCCCGAGGAGATGCTGAACGATCCGAGCATCGCGGTGGTTCGTGTCGACGCTTATGTTCCGCCGGGCGCGCGGGATGGCGATCGATATGATGTGCAGGTCTCGGCGCTGGACGGTTCCACCACCTCAAGCCTCGCTGGCGGATCACTCTATCGGACAGAGCTGAAGGTTGACGGCGCCAACACCGTTCAACCCGCGTACAAAGTCGATGTATTGGGACTTGCGCAAGGGCCGGTCTTCGTTAATCCGTCTTATCTGCTCGGCGGCGTGAATGCCAACACGCCGGCGGGGAAAAACAGCGTGCGCTATGGCATCGTCATGCAAGGCGGCGTGGCAAACGAAACCCGCCCGCTGGTCATCAAACTTCGCCAGCCGCAGCGAAGCATGGCACGGGTGATCGAGATTCTGATCGAAGAGCGCTTTGCTAACTATCGAACACAGCCCACAGAGAAATTCGCATCTGCGAAGGATGAGGGCATTGTCGTTGTCGTCTTGCCGCGCCAATTTCAT
>Ga0105047_10009096_pt1 | contig 16418 bp, 10 predicted proteins | sample MAT04_FD_78384 | JGI IMG/M metagenome (GOLD analysis project Ga0105047, IMG submission 78384) | Freshwater microbial communities from Lake Fryxell liftoff mats and glacier meltwater in Antarctica - MAT-04 (megahit assembly) | ecosystem: Environmental > Aquatic > Freshwater > Ice > Liftoff...
CACGTGAGCCTCGGGCTCGGCCCCGACGCGAGGTACGCGATCGTCGAGGACGGCGCCGAGCCGGGCACCTTCACGACCGAGGTCGAGGGTCCGGTCTGGCTCGTCGTGGACCTCGAGGCGAAGGACGGCGCGCCCGAGACGACGCGCGTCGTGCCGATCGTGTTGCCGCCACGCGGTCCGACGCCGGCCACCGTGACCGTGTCCCTCGACGGGCCCGTCGAAGGCGAGCGGGCCACGGGCCCCGTGATCGTCGCCCTCGTGGGGCCCGCCGGCGCGCCGATCCCGATCACGGCGCTCGACGCGATCTCGCTCGTGGGGAGCGGGGGCCTCGAGGGCGAGGAGATCGAGACGCCCGTCGAACTCGACGGGCCCAGCGTCGTGCGGGTCGCGCCGCCCGGCCTGCTGCCCGTGGTGCGGCGCCTCGAGACGCCCGGCCGCCACGAGATCGCGTGGCCCGCCGGCACGCTCACCGTGATCGTCACCACGGCGGACGGCGCGCCGGTCACGGGTAGCGCGTTGCTCGCGGGGACGCGGTTCGACGTGGGGGCGGGTCGCGCGACGATCGGCGGGATCCCGGCCGGCACGCACACCGTCGTCGTCGTCGCGAGCGACGGCGCTGCCGCGACCGCGACGTTCGTGCTCGCCGACGGCGAGGCCCGGTCGGTCGCGATGTCGTTGCCGCGCCCGAGCGTCGACGTCGTGACGCCGTTCGAGGGGCCGTACCCGGGCGACGAACCTTCGGCGGACGCCGTCGGCGACGTCGCCGTGTCGTCGGTCCTCTGGGACGCGGAGACGCACCGCCCCGCCGTCGGCGCCGTCCTGCGCTGGTACCCCGAGGACGCCTCCGATGCCGCATGGAACCGCGGGGTGCTGCTCGCCGAAGGCACCGCGAACGCGGCGGGCGTGGCGTCGGTCGCGTGGGCCGCCGACGAGGGAACCGCCCACTGGGTGGCCGTGGCGCCGGGTCGGGCGCCGACGCACGCGGTTGGCGCGCGCCCGCCCGCGCGGATGGTGTTGGACGCCGGACGGCGCCTCGTCGGCCGCGTCGTGGACCCGCTCGGGCGACCCGTCGCCGGCGCGTCGATCGACCTGTACCTCGGGTGTGGGCACGGACCGTCGGGGGCGCTCGCGACGAGCGAGGCGGACGGGCGGTTCACGATCCCGCACGCGCCGTCGGAGTCGGCCTACCTGTGGGTGAGCGCGCCCCGGCACCGCGGCGCCCTGCACGTCGTCCGGCACGTGTTCGCCCAGTTCGCGGGCGCGGAGGCACGGATCGTCCTCGCGCCCGCCGGCGACCTGACGGGCACGGTGCTCGATCCGGCCGGGCGGCCGCTTCCGGGGTGCGTCGTCCGACAGTTCCAGGAGACGCGGGGCCCGCGCGCCGTCGTCGACGACGCGGGACGATTCACCTTGTGGGGCGTGACACCGGGCGGCGACGTCAGCGTCCATCACGTCTTCACGGGGGCGTGGCTGCACGTCGAGGCGACGCCGGATCGTCCGCTGACCGTGCGCCTCGCCGGCTTCCGACCGGCGCTCCCGGAGCCCGACGGCGCGGTGCGCGTTCGCGCGCGGGACGCGACCGGCGCGCCCGCGCCCGACGTGCGGGTCGCGCTCGTCGGCGACGACGGGCGCTGGCACGACGCGTACACGGAGGACGAACCCGAGGGCGAGGGGCGCGCGGCCGTGGGCGTCGGTGAGGCGCGGCTCGAGGTGCCCGCCGGGCGGTACGAGGTGCGACCCGCGGACCGGTTCGGCGCGGTCACGTTCCGTGGCGCCGCGATCGAGGCGGCCTCCGGGACGGACGTGGCCGTCGAGGTCGTCGTGGAGTCCCAGACACGAATGGAACTCGAGGGCGGCGCCCCCCGCGGCACCCACGTCTACGCCGGCGGCGCGCGTTCCGCGTTCGCGGACGTCAAGGGGGTCCCGCCGGTCGGCGAGGTGCTCGTCGTCGGGCCCGACGGCGAGGCGGTGCTCCTCGGTGCGCCCGACGAGGGCCGGGTGCGCCGCGCGACGCTCGGTCCGCGTCCCCGCCGCCGCGTCTCGTGGCCGGCCGACCTCGATGTTCAGGCCGCACGCCTCACACTTGACGGACATCGGGTGGAAGCGAACGACGACGGAGCCTCGCTCCTCACCGACGCGGGGGGCGCGCTCACGCTCCACCTCGAGCGTGCGGCGGGTGATCTCGAGGCCCCCGTGACGTTGCCGACGGACGACCGGAGGGGCGACGTGGCGGTGACGCACGCCGACGTCGGCCCGCCCGGACGCGCGCGCCTACGCTGGCGGGCGCCGGCCGGGGTGGAGGTGACGCTCGAAGGCGAAGCGCCCCGCGAGCGGGCGGTGCGCATCGACCCGGCCCTCGACGCCGACGGCGGGTGCGCGCTCCCGTTCCTGCACGGGGCGGTCACGCTCTCGCGACCCGGCCACCTGCGGCGTCGTCTGGCGATCGACGGCGCGGGGACCTACGAGGTCGGGTGGGGGCGGGGCGGTTTCGACCTGGCCGTCGTGGACGCGGGCGGCGCGCCGGTCGTCGCCCGGCTCGTCGTGGACGGCGAAGCGCTCGTCGCCGATCCGACGGGACGGCTGCGCCTCGACGGGCTCGACGCCGGTGCGCACGCGGTGCTCGTCCTACCGGCGGGTCGCGGCGCGGGGGTCCTTTGGCGCTTCGACCTTCCCGACGGCGCGCGCCGCACGAAGCGGCTGGTGCTGCCCTAGCCCGCTACCAGAACCGCCACCAAGGCTTCTTCGGTCCGGACGCGCCGGGCGGGGGCGGCAGCGGCGGGCGCGGCCCCTCGTGCGTGGGTTCGTCGTCGTCGGACGCGGCTTCGGCGGCGGCTTTGGCGGCGGCGCGGGCAGCGGGGGCGGCGGCAGGCGCGACGCGGCGCGCCGACGGACGGGCCTCGCGTGCCGGCGGGGTCGGCGTCGCCCCGAGGTCGAGTTCCCCGAGGTCGACGTCGTCCTCGGACGGCGCCGGCGGCGCCACGTCGGGGACGGATTGCTGCACGCGTACGATCACGTGCGCGGCGGCGCGGTCCCAGGCGTCGTCCCACGCCGAGCCGCGGTGCAGCAGCACGATCGCCTGCAACTCGTCGAGCATCTCGACGAGGCCCTCGCCGACCCACGCGGGGAGGCTCGCGCGCGGCACGACGAGCGGCGCCTCGTCGCTCCCCGGGTCGGCGAGCAGCACGTGCGGGCTCGCGGGGAGGAACCACCGGCGGCCCGGCACGAGCGTGGCCGCGGAGAACGCGCGGCCGTCGGGGCTCACGATCTCGAGCACATTCGCGACGGCGCAAGCCTCGTGCTCGACCCACTGGATGCGGCCGATGAGGTCGGCGAGCCGTAGCCCCCGCTCCTCGGGCGGCCCGGCGGCGCGCAGGCGCGCGACGGTCGTCGGGCCCAACACGACCGGCCGCACGGCGCCGTCGAGGCTCACGGGCTCGGCCTCGGCGCCGCCGACGGTCGCGTCGAACTCGACCGCGAGCAGCGCGACGAGCGCCTTCCCGTTGTAGCGGGCGGCCAGTTCCACCGGGTCGTACGGGGCCTCGCGGTCGGCGCGGAAGATCGGCGCGTCGAGCAGCCCCGCGAAGGCGCGGACGAACCGCAGGCCCAGGTCCCAGTCCATCGGGGCTGCCGACGGAGGGATCCGTACGTGGATCCCGTCGGCGGTGCGCTCCACCTCGACGCCGCGCGCCGACGTGCCGTCCTCGTGGACGTGGAGGACGCCGACGGGCCACGCGGGCGTGGGCGCACCCTCGGCGACCACGAGGCCCTCGGCGCCGACTTCGGCGGCCACGGGCCCCCACGACGGCGCGCGCCGGGACGGGACGACGAACGTGTGGGAGGCCGGCGACATCTGGGGCGTGGGCGGCACGGGGGGCGTGGGGGGCGCGGGGGGCGCGGGGAGCGTGGGCGGCACGGGGGGCGTGGGGAGCGCGGCGGGCGAGCCGAGCAGCGTCAGGCGAGGGAGGACGGGCAGGCGCTGTGCACCGGGCACTCGGCGCAGCGCGGCTTGCGCGCGGCGCAGATCCTACGCCCGTGATGGATGAGGACGTGCGAGAGATCGATCCAGGCCTCCCGGGGGAAGCGCGCCATGAGGTCGCGTTCGACGTGGACCGGCGTCTTCCCCTTCGACCACCCGAGGCGGTGGGCGAGGCGGAACACGTGGGTGTCCACCACGACACCGTCGGCCTGGCCGAACGCGGTGCCGCGCACGACGTTGGCTGTCTTGCGGGCGACGCCGGGCAGCGACAGCAGGTCGTCCATGCCCGCCGGCACCTCGCCGTGGAAGACGTCGGTGATGCGCTGGGCCGCGGCCTTCAGGTGCTTCGCCTTGTTGCGGAAGAAGCCCGTCGAGTGCACGAGCGCCTCGAGCTCCTCGACGGGCGCGGCCGCCATCGCCTGCGGCGTCGGCAGCGCCGCGAACAGGGCCGGCGTCACCTGGTTCACGCGTGCGTCGGTGCACTGCGCCGACAGCACCGTCGCCGCGAGGAGTTGGAACGGGGTCCGGTGGTCGAGCGCGCACCTCGCGTCCGGATAGGCGGCCCGCAACGCGTCCCACGTGCGCGTCGCGTCGCCGAGCACCTTCGGGTCGAGGCGGCGTGCGCGCGTCCGGCGCTTGCGCGCGGCGGGCCGGGCGTCGCGCCCGTCGTCACGGGTCGCGCTCACGCGCCGCCCTCCGCCGCGGGCCGCGTCGGCCACGGGGTCGGCGCGGGCTGGCCGCGCTTCTTCGCGCACCAGGCGCGGAACGCGTCGACGTCGAGCGCCGTGAGCACGTCGTCGCGGCGCAGCCGGGCCCGACGCGCGGTCCCGACGCCGTAGACGACGTCCTCGAGGCCGCGCACGTCGTGGGCGTCCGGGTCGAGGGCGACCTTGACGCCCCGCGCGACCGCCGCCGCGAGGCCCGGCTCGTCGAGGTCGAGGCGGTGGGGGTTCGCGTTGAGCTCGACGGCCGTGCCGTGGGCCGCGCACGCGTCGAGGACGCGGTCGAGGTCGAAGGCGTAGCCCTCGCGCCCGAGGAGCAGCCGCCCCGTCGGGTGCCCGAGCACGTGGATCATCGGGTGGCCGACGGCGCGCACCAGCCGCTCGGTCATCACGTCGCGCGTCTGCTTCATCGCGGAGTGGACGCTGCCGATGACGACGTCGAACCCCGCGAGCAGGTCCACCGGGAGGTCGAGGTCGCCGTCGGGCAGGATGTCGGTCTCGATGCCCTTGAGGACGGGGATCGGCACGTCGCCCGAGGTGTTCAGCGCGTCGATCTCGGCCCACTGCGCGCGCACCCGCGCCGGATCGAGCCCGTGCGCGTACGAGGCGGCCCCCGAGTGGTCGCAGACGGCGAACCACGCGAAGCCGAGCTGCGCCGCGCGTTCCGCCATCTCGCGGACGGAGAACGCACCGTCGCTCCAGGTGCTGTGCGCGTGCAGCACGCCCCGCACGTCGCGCGCGACGAGGAGGTCGTCGGGGGGCGCGGCGGGCGCCGCCTCGTCGCGGAGCTCGGGGGGGACGAACGGGAGGCCCGCGGCGGCGTAGACGTCGGCCTCGTCCTCGAGCCGCACGACGTAGGGACCCTCGCGGAGCCCGTGTTCGGTCAGGCGGCGGCCCTGCCGCTCGATCGCCGCGGCGACGTGCGCGACGTGGGCCTCGGACCCGGTCCGCACGAACAGCGTGGCGAAGAACGCCTCCTCGGGCACCACCGTCAGCGTCACGGGCGTCCCGTCGTCGAGGACGACCGCCGCCGACGCCGGGCCCTGCGACGTCACCTGCGCGACAAACGTCATCCCCGCGAAGGTCGCGAGGAGCGCCGTGGGGTCGTGGGCCGTGGCGACGAGGTCCACGCCCTCGACCGTCGCGACCATCCGCCGCACGGCCCCCGCCACCGCGAGCCGGAGCGCGGCGGGGTCGCGCTGGAGCCGGCCGAGGCAGCGCTCCGCCGCGGCGCGCGCCTGCGAGACCAGGCGGCGGCCGCGCGCGCGCTTGAGGAACCCGAGGCCCTTGAGCACGTTCGCCTGGGTTTTCTCGCCGAAGCCCTTCAGGTCGCGCAGCCGGTTCTCGAGACAGGCGTACTCGAGCTCGACGAGGCTCGTGACGCCGAGCTGCTGCCAGATCTCGCGCACGCGCTTCGGGCCGAGCCCCTCGACCTGGAGCACCTGCGCGAGCCCCGGCGGAACGGCGGCGCGCAACTCGTCGAGGAGCGCGAGCCGGCCCGTCTCGACGATCTCCCGCACGCGGGCGGCCGTGCCCTCGCCGAGGCCCTTCACGTCGGTCAGCGTGCCGTCGGCCAGGAGGGCGGCGGCGGGCCGCGGCAGGCCCTCGATCGTCCGCGCGACGGAAGCGTAGGAGCGGACGCGGTGCGGGTTGTCGCCCGTGAGTTCCAGCAACTCGGACGCCTCGGCGAAGAGGGCCGCGATCGTCGCATTGTCCGGCGCCGGGGCGCGCTGCGGGGCGTCCGCTGGGGCGGGCTGCGGGGCGGGCTGCGGGGCGGGCGCCGGGGCGGGCGCGGAGTCTGGGTGGGGGGGGCGCTTGCCCATCGGCGGGATCCTACTCGCGGCGCCCGCGGCGCCTCCCGGAACGTCCGCCCGACCGACCGGTTCGCCCCGGGCCCTCGGGTAGATTCCCGGGATGCGCATCCGCCCCGACGTCGTGATTTTCACGGTTCTCGTCCTCGGCGCCGCCTTCGCCGTCTGGACCCAGCTCGAGCCACGTCCCGCGGTGACCGCGATCCCGAAGATCGGGACGCAGGTGGCCGACTTCACGCTGCGGGACATCGGGAACCGGGAGCGCAAGCTCTCCGAGCTCGCGGCAGGCAAGAAGGCCACGGTGCTCTACTTCTGGAGCGTGGACTGCCCGTGCGTGGACGCGCTCGAGGTGCGCCTGAAGAAGGTGATCGAGAAGTACGAGCCGCTCGGCGTCGAGTTCGTCGGCGTCGACAGCCATCCCGACGACACGCGCGAGCAGGTCCTCGACAAGATGGGCCGGATCCGCGCGACGGGCTACCGGATGCTCCTCGACCCGACGCAGGACGTGGCCAAGCTCGCCGGCGTGCGGACCGCGACCGAGTTGGTCGTGCTCGACCCCGACCGGCGGATCCGGTACCGCGGCTCCTTCGACGACGACTTCATCAAGCCGAAGGTCGAGTACCTCGGGCCGGCGATCGAGGCCGTGCTGGCCGGTCGGAGCCCGACGGTGCCCGAGTCGAAACCGTACGGGTGCCCGTTCCCCGGCTTCGAGGGCCTCTGCGACTTCGACTGACGCGACGGACGCTCCGCCCGGCCGCGCGCCGCGGGACGTGAGGCCCGGCTCGGGCGTCGCCCGAGGGGCCGGGGGCGAGCGCGGGGTATCCTGCGGGGCATGCGGGTGCGCGCCCTCGTCGTCGTCCTCCTCGCCTGGCTCGGCGCCGTGCGCCCCGCGGTCGCGGGCGGCGACGCGACGACCGCGGCCGACGCGACCGAGTCGGGACGGCGGATCGGGCGCGCGCTCGACCTCGTGCTCGACGCCTCGATGCGCGTGGCGACCGGCCCGCGGACGCTCGCCCTCGTGGTCGATCCGTCGGCGTCCCTGGTCGCGGCGGGGTTCCCCGACCGCTTCGAGGCCGCGCTCGACCATCACGCCGAGAAGCTCGCGACGACCGAGTTCGTCGTCCTGCGGGTGGGCGGGAAGGACCCCGTCGTGCTCGGACCGACCTCGGACCGCGCGGCCGCCGCACGGGCCGTGCGAACCGCGCTCACGGCGGCCCGGAACGAGACCCACAACGTCTACGCCGACGTGCGGGCCGCGGTGCAGGCCCTCTCGGGGCGACCGGGGGCGCGGGAGGTGCTCCTCGTCACGCTCGAGAACGGCGACGCCGAGGACGACCTCGAGGGAACGGTCCGGGCGCTCGAGCGCGGCAAGGTCCGGTGCTTCGTGCTCGCGCGCGAAGCGTACCTGTCGGACTCCTACTGGCACTCGCACCCGCGGACGACCGCGCCCCGTGGCACGACGTTCACCGGCGGCGACGCCGCGTTCGCGGAGGTCCCGTGGGGCTTCGTCCTCCAGCGCGGCAACCCGAACGAGGAGGCGTCGAGCGGCTTCGGGCCGTTCGGGCTGACGCGGCTCGCCGCGGCCACGGGCGGGCGGGTCTTCCTCCACGACGACCCGGCGTCGTCGCACCGCTGCACCGCGAACGGCGTGTGTCGCTTCTGTGCGGGGACCGATGACCACGCGCCGGCGGGCGAGGGTTACCTCGCGGCGCGGACGAAGCCTCTGGCTCCGTCCGTCGCGGCGCGCGACGACGTCTACGTCACGGCGGGGCGGGACCCTGCGTACCGCGTCGTGCTCGCGACCTGGAAGAAACTCGCCGACGCGGGCCTCGTGCGGAGCCGGCCGTCGATCGAGGGCGCGGGGGCCGCATGGAAGGCGGCGCGCGTCACGACCGGGGCCGCGGCGCCGCTCCTGGCGGCGGGCCTCGCGTTCACGACGGGCGCGACACGGGCCAGCAAGGCGCTCGAGGCCTGCGAACGCATCCGCGCCGAGCTCGAGGCCGACCTCGTGAAGACGACCGACGACGCGTCGCCGCGCGCGCGCGCGATCGCCGAGTACGTGCGACTCATGCTCTACGTGACGCGGGCCAACCTGATCCAGTTCGGCGCCTGGTGCCAGGACACCGGCCCCACGCTGGTCGGGAAGAAGCCGCGGGAGCTCCTCGCGCCCGAGCTCGCGTGGCGGAGCGACCCGGACCTGCAGTACAGCGGGATCGCGTGGAGTGACCTCCCGCTCTGCCACGGCGTCGGGCCCGTGCTCGACCTGTCCCTGCCAGGCGGCGCGGCGATGCACCGGGCGCTCGGCGACCTCGACGGCGTGTTCAAGGCCTACCTCGCGCGCTACGGCGGGACGCCCTTCGGCGTGGCCGCCCGGCGGGCGTCGATCGCGCTGTTCTTCCCCGGCGTCGTCGGGAAGGCGGTCCCGCTGCCGCGGACGCCGAACGGCGGCAGCGAGCCGGCGACCACCACGCCGGCCGACCGACCGACGCGGGACGGCGGCGGCGGCACGTCGTCGGGTCCGACGACGTCGGGCGGATGAACGCCGTGCGCCGCCTCGCCCTCCTCTGCCTGTCGGTCGCCGCGGGGCTCACGGCGGCGCCGGTCGTCTGCGGCCTCGACGAGGACCCCGCCGGCCTCGTGCGCACGCTCGGCGGCGACGACGTCCAGGCGCGGTACGACGCGTACCGCGTGCTCCTCGCGCAGCACCCGCCGGAGGCGCTGCCGCTGCTCGCGAAGGCGGTCCCCGCCATGCCGCTCGCGGCGCAGACGTTCGGCGTGTCCGTGGTGCAGGGGTACCCTGCGGCGGTCACGAAGGCGGTGTACGAGCGCTGGCTCGACGCCGACGGGGCGTATGTGCGGCTCGTCGCGGGTTTCCAATTGGCGCGGGCGGGCGAGGCGAAGGGCGTCGCCGCCGTCGTCGAGACGCTCGGGCAGCCCGTCGCCGCCGACGTCCTCTCCCTGGCGCTCTCGCACGCCTATGGGCTGCGCGATCCCGCGATCGTGAAGGCTGTACGCGGGCTCGTGACGGCCGACGCGCCGCCCGCCGTGCTCGGCCCGGTCCTCTACCACCTCCAGTCCGTGGACGACCGTGAGGCCCCGCGCGTCGTCGGACCCTTGCTGTCGTCGGCGGCGGTGGCGACGCGGATGCTGGCCGCGGCCTTCCTCTGGCGCACCGGCGACGAGGCGCGGGCGGCCGAACTGGCCGCGGCGATCGCGTCGCCCGAACTCACGTACGACACCTTCGTCCGCGCGAACGGCCTGCTCTCGAACGGGCCTCGCCTCCCCGAACCGGTGCTCGCCGCGCTCCTCGGCATCGTCGAGGGCGCGCGCGAGGGGTGGTTCCTGTCCGTGGTGATCGAGCACCTGGGACGGTGGGGCTACGCGAAGGCCGCGCCCGCGCTGCGGAAGCTCCTCGACGACGCGCAGCCGGCCGTCGGGAAGGCCGCGTTCGAGGCGCTCTCGCGGATCCCCGGCGGCCTCACCGCCGACGCGGTGCGGGCGATCCTGACCGGCGCCGACGAGGCCCGGCGCGTCGCGGCGGCCGACCTGCTGCGTCGAGCCGACGACCGCACGGGCTTCGACGCCGTCGTCGGGGTGCTCCGGACCGGCACGAAGGCCCGCGCCGAGGCGGCGCGCGTGCTCGGCGCGTTCCGGACGCGAGCGGGGGTCGAGCCCCTCGTCGACGCGCTGCTCGACCCCGACCTCTCGGTGCGTGCGGCGGCCGAGACGGGGCTCGAGCAGACGCTCTACGCGCTGTTCCCGTACCGACGCCTCGACGTCGCGACGACCGGCTACCGCGCCGCCGCGACGCCCGAGGCGAATCGCGCCGCGGTGGACAGGGTCCGTGCCTGGTGGGTCGTCGCGAAGGACGCCGATTGGTAGGCGTCCGGCGTTCTTCAGCGCCCGGACCCAGCCTTCGCAGGCCTCGCGGGCGTCGGCGTCGATCCTGCGGGGGTTGTCGCGCTCGAAGAGGGCGTGCTTGATTCCCGCGAAGCCCACCCCGAGCGCGCGCTTCACGACGAACACCGTGTGGGCCGCGTCGACCGAGCGCACCGGCCTGCCGTCGCCCGACCGATTCCCGTACCTCGCGTCCTGGCGCGACCCGCGGGCGGGTCGTCTCGTTCGGTGGGCCCACGGGTTCGGTCCGGGACGCTGGCCGTGACGGACCGGCGGAGTCGCGCGCGTTGACGGCATGGGGGAAAGGCCTCGCGACGCGGCGGGAGGGCGTTCCGGCGCGAAGCGCCCGTTGGAGGAGGTTCCTCCCCCGCGAGAAGCCACTTCCGGAACCGGTCGACGGGGGGGTGACGTCCGCCACGCGGGCGCGGCCCTCGCGCAAGAGAGCGACGGCCCGCCGCAACCGGGGGACGAGGTCGGCGCCGATCGCCGGGTCCCGGTCATGGCGCGCGCTACGCCTTGGGTCGGCGCGCAAGGAGCGCGCGTCGTTGGCGTCGGCGCCGCCGGCGGCGATGGCGTGCGCGCGTTGGCGGACGAGATCGTGGGGGGGTGGGCGCTACGTCGCGGCCCTGCCGCTCGTCGCGCAGCCAAGCCCCCCCAACGCTCCGTCCGCCGCCGTCACCGGTCGCGTGCGCCGAGCCGCAGCAGCCCGGCGTCCGACGACGGGGCGGGCGCGTCGAACGCCGCGACCCACGCGCACTTGACGTGGCACGGGAAGCGGACACCCCGCGAGGCGGAGTTGCACCTGCGGGCACCCGGCGCATCTCGAAGGTGCCGCTTGGAGCGCCGCCTCGATCGCAAGGGCCGTGCTCGCACGGCCAATCCTCCTGAATCACGCGGGCGAGGCTCAGGGCCGCACGGGGGACGAGTTCGTGCGCGAGGTTCGGGCTGTCTCGACGACAAAAGGCGTTCCTACGGGAGGCGAACTTCTCGTGTCCACATCGGACGCAGCCGAACGCCGTCGGGCGATCGATCGAACGCTCGACGCGCCGAAGGCCCAGGTCGTTTTGCTCGGCGACGTCGTGCGGGGTTTGTTCCCCCCAGCGCACGAAGGTGTGCGGCCCCCCGGGGTGCCGTTGCACCGCAGACCCTGCCGCACGGCATGGGCCCTCCTTCGAACGGGGGGCGCATCGCGGCGGGCAGGCGCGTTCGTTCGTCGTTGCGGCCTGAGCTGGATCGCGAGTTCAGCGAAGCCCTCGGTCGTCACCTCCGACTCGAGCCCCCCTTGCGTCCATCGGACGTGCTGATCCGCAAGGCGCGCCAGGCCGACACGTCGTAAGGGCTGCGCCAGTCGGTGGTTGAGGCGATCGAATTCGCGGCTCAGGTGCGCGCAGCGTACGCCGCGCCGAGTCGTGGCCCGTGATATCGTGCCGGAACCCATGCGAACGCTTCAAGCCACGCTCTTCGTCGTCGTCATGCTCGTGCTCTCCACCCAGACGTTCCGCCACGTCTACGTGAAGTGGATCGAGCCGACCGGATCCGTGCTCGACGAGTTCCGAGACCCGGTCGAGACGGACATCGCCGCGTCGAAGAGTCTCGACGAACTGAAAGCGATGTACGCGAAGGCCCACGCCGCGAGGGAGACGTTCGAGTCGGACAAGCCCCTGCGTGAGATCGATCTCGCGCAGCGAACCGGGCGAGAGATCTACACCGACGCGGACGGCATTCGCCGCGCGATCGAGCAGGTGGAGAGCCAGCACCGCAGCGTGTTTCAACTCTGGTTCTACTGGCTGTGCGGGCTCCTGAGCGTCACGATCGGGCTCGTCGCGTACGCGCGTGTCAATCGATGGGTCGGCATGGTGGGGCTCATCGCAGGGTTCGTCGAGATGGCGGTCTGGACGAGCCCCCTCTGGCGGACGTGGGGACCGCAGCGGAGCTTCGAGCACCTCCTCACGTCGAAGCTCGTCCTCTCGTTCGTCTCGATGGCCCTACTCTTGGCGCTCTGGCTCTTCGGACAGCGTCGAGAGCCGGCGGTGTCGCGCGAGGTCGGGTCACCGGCTCCGTAGCCCGACCGCTTCCCGTACCACGCGTCCGCGAGCACCCGCGCGGCCTCCTCCACGTCGGCGCTCCGCACGTAGCGGTGCGCGCCGCCGCCCAGCCCTCGGCGCCGGTGCCCACGGTCGCGCCGGCCTCCACGTACACGGCCTCCAGGTAGGCCGCGTCCGTGTACCCGGCGGCGCCGCCGTCCTCGACCCGGACCGCGTGACCGTCCTTCGCGAGGCGGCGCACGGTGTCGGGCACGGCCGCCACCCGTCGCTCGTCGCGCCCCGACGCGTTCGGCACGAACACGATCGCCAGGGCCGACCTCCGTCCCGCCGGGGTGCGACCCCGACGCAAGGCCCGTTCTCGCCCGGTTCCCGGGCTCGCGAAGGGAACCGCGCGAGTCCCGGCGCGACCGGTCCCAGGCGGCGTCCGCGGACGGGCCTCGGGTAGGCTCCTCGGCTCGCGGTCGGCGGCACGGTGCCGGCGCCGCGGCGCGGCGGAGGGCCCACTTCGTGCGGATCTCGTGCATCGGCGGCGGCCCGGCCTCGCTCTACTTCGCGATCCTCATGCGGAAGGCGTTCCCCGGGACCGAGATATCGGTGGTCGAGCGCAACCGCCAGGACGACACGTTCGGCTGGGGCGTCGTCTTCTCCGACGAGACCCTCTCCGGGTTCGAGCAGGCCGACCCGGAGTCGTTCCGCGAGATCCGCAAGGCCTTCGCCTACTGGGGCGACATCGACACGTTCCTCGGCGACACCTGCGTCCGCAGCACCGGCCACGGGTTCTGCGGCCTGTCCCGCAAGCGCCTCCTCCAGATCTTCCACGACCGCTGCCGCGACCTCGGCGTCGGGCTCCGCTTCCAGGAGGACGTGACCGACCTCGCGCCGCACCTCGCCGCCGACCTCGTGATCGCGGCCGACGGGGCGCAAAGCGCGATCCGCACCGCGCGGGCCGACCGCTTCCGGCCGACGATCGTCGCCGGTCGCTGCCGGTTCGCCTGGCTCGGGACGACGAAGCCGCTCACGGCCTTCACGTTCGTCTTCCGAGCGAACGAGCACGGCCTCTTCGCGGTCCACGCCTATCCGTTCGAGCCGGGGCTCTCGACATGGATCGTCGAGTGCCGCGAGGAGACGTGGCAACGCGCGGGCCTCGACCGCGCCACGGAGGCCGACACGGTCGCGTACGTCGCGCGGCTCTTCGCGGACCACCTCGACGGGCACCAACTGCTCACGAACCGCTCGGTGTGGCGGGTCTTCCCCGAGATCCGGTGCGCGCGGTGGTCCGACGGCAACGTGGTCCTTCTCGGAGACGCGGTCCACACCGCGCATTTCTCCATCGGCTCGGGCACGAAGCTCGCCATGGAGGACGCCATCGCGCTCGTGGACGCGTTCAAGGCCCACGGCACCGCGGACGTCCCGAAGGTGCTGGCCGCCTACGAGGCCGCGCGGCGCCCCGAGGTCGAGCGGCTGCAGAGCGCCGCCAAGACGAGCCAGATGTGGTTCGAGGAGGTCGCGCGCTGGGCCCGGCAGGACCCGGTGCAGTTCACGTTCAACCTCATGACGCGCAGCAAGCGCATCACGTACGACAACCTCGGCAAGCGCGACCCCGCGCTCGTCGCGCGGGCCGCCGCCCGCTTCTGGGCGGGCACGGACGCGCCGCCGCCCGCCGACGCCGTGCTGCCGCCGCCGATGTTCGCGCCGTTCACCCTCCGCGGGGTCACGCTGCCGAACCGCGTCGTCGTGTCGCCCATGTGCCAGTACCGAGCAGAGGACGGGGTGCCGGGCGACTGGCACCTGGTCCACCTCGGCGCCCTGGCGGTGGGGGGGGCGGGCCTCGTGCTCGCCGAGATGACCGACGTGTCGCCCGAGGGGCGGATCAGCCGCGGCTGCGCCGGCCTGTGGAACGAGGCCCAGACCGACGCGTGGGCGCGCATCGTCGCGTTCGCCCACGCCCACGGCGCCGGGCGGATCGGCGTCCAATTGGCCCACGCGGGCCGCAAGGGCGCCTGCACCCGGCCGTGGGAGGGCGACCGTCCGCTCCCGCCCGCCGAGCGGTGGCCTCTCCTCGCACCGTCGGCCGTGCCTTTTCTCGTGGACGGGCCCGTGCCGAAGGGGATGGACCGGGACGACATGGACCTCGTGGTGTCGCAGTTCGCCGCGGCGGCGGACCGCGCCGACCGCGCGGGCTTCGATGTGGTCGAGCTTCACATGGCGCACGGCTACCTGCTGTCGTCGTTCCTCTCCCCCCTGAGCAACCACCGCACCGACGCCTACGGCGGGACCCTCGCGAACCGCCTGCGTTTCCCGCTCGAGGTGTTGACGGCCGTGCGCGCCGTGTGGCCGGCGGGCAAGCCCCTGTTCGTCCGCATCTCCGCGTCCGACTGGATGCCCGACGGCTCCGGGACCACGGAGGAGGAGGCGGTCGAGATCGCGCGGGCGCTCGCGGCCCACGGCTGCGACCTCGTGGACGTGTCGTCGGGCGGCAACGCCCGCGAGAGCCGGCCGCGCTACGGCCGCATGTACCAGGTGCCGTTCGCCGACCGGATCAAGCAGGAGACCGGCATCCCGGTCATGACGGTCGGCGGCGTCCAGGGCGCCGACCACGTCAACACGATCCTCGCGGCGGGGCGCGCCGACCTCTGCGCGCTCGCGCGCCCGCACCTGGTCGACCCGCACCTCACGATGCGGGCCGCGGTTGCCTACGGGGTGGGAAACTTGGCGTGGCCGCCGCCGTACCTCGCGGTCAAGCCGGCCGGCCGGGCGCTGCCGATCGAGTGACCGGCCGGGCCTCGCGTCCCACCGCCCTCGCGGTCGGCGGGCCCGGTGGCCCGCGGGGGGCGATCCGCGGGGGGCGATCCGCGGAGGGCTGTCCGCGGGGGTATCTCCGTGAGGGGCTAGATGTCGTACGACACGCCGAGGAGGAGCAGCGTGTCGAGTTCCTCGCGGTCGTCGGGCGGCGCGATGACGTAGTCGAGGCGGGCGCCCGCGACGATGCTGAGCCCCTTCCCGATGGGCCACGCGTACCCGAGCACTAGGCGGGCCACCGAGAGGTCGAAGTCGCCGAAGTTTGGCGTGAAGTCGAGGTCGGCGGTGAACTTCCGCTTGTCGGCCCACGACTTCCAGTAGTGGACGCCGACGTAGCCCGACGGATCGCTCGTCTCCTCGATCCCGAGCCTCTTCTCGATCACGAGACCGCCGCCGACCTCGGCCTTCAGCTCCTGGTCGGGGGTGCGCCAGAGCACGCGACCGATGCCGGCCGTCGGGGTCCAGCGATACTCGAGGCCCGCGGGTTCGTCCTGGTCGTACGTCACCTGGCCGAACGCGTAGGTCCACGCGTTGAGGTCCCGCTCGGCGCGGACGAGGCCGGTGTAGCGCTCCGCCGTCGTGTCGCCTTCGTCCTCCTTGTAGACGAATGCGCCGCCGACCATGAAGGTCCAGGGCTTCGCGACGCGCGTGACGAGCACGTCGCCGACCATGCTGAACGTGTCGGTGTTGCCCGACGTGCTGCTCAGCGCGAGGCCGGCCTTGAGCTTCCACTTCCGCTCGCAGGGGACCATGACGTCGGGGTCGCACTTGCCGATGCAGTCGCCGCAGTCGGCGCCGCCGGCGAGGTGCGCGGACGCGCGGCCCGCGTCGGGCTTCTCGCCCGGCAGGAAGGGCGCCGCCTCCGGGGCCGCGAACGCGGTCCCGGCGAGGACGATCGAGGACAGGACGGCCGCGAGGGCCGTGCGGAAACGCGACATCGAGCAGCCTCCAGGGGACCCGGGGACATCGGAGCGCGGGATCCTACGGGGTCGAGCGGAGAGCTCCCTTGTTTCCTCGTCCCGTCCTCCGGGTTCGCGGGCGGATCTCCGGGCGGGGACGCGAGGCCCGGGGCCCCATGGCGGGTCCGTGACGTCCGGCCGGCGCGTTCGCGTACGATCGACGTTCCTCCCGGAGACGACCCATGGCGAAGACGAAGGCGGCTGCGAAG
>Ga0105047_10009101_pt1 | contig 16409 bp, 12 predicted proteins | sample MAT04_FD_78384 | JGI IMG/M metagenome (GOLD analysis project Ga0105047, IMG submission 78384) | Freshwater microbial communities from Lake Fryxell liftoff mats and glacier meltwater in Antarctica - MAT-04 (megahit assembly) | ecosystem: Environmental > Aquatic > Freshwater > Ice > Liftoff...
CGTCGCTGAACGCCGACCTGATCGAGCGCGCCGGGTTCGCCGCCGAGCTGCCGGCCTGGCGGCGAGTCGTCGAGTCGGAGATCGACCGCGCGTCGGGCGGCTGAGGTTCTATAGCCCGGATACCTGCATCGGGATGGATCTCGGCGTGGTGTTGCCGGCGCCGAGGCCTCCTCGACCTCTGCCAAGAACCCGAGCAGCCCGCAGCCAACACCCCGCGCGCGCAACATCGACAAGTTCGAGAGCAGCTCATCCTCTTTCCAGAACACCAAGCGCCAATCCGGCCACGTCAGCTCCGGTATATCGTGCACGACCGACGATGCGTCTCTCGCGGGGATAGCGCTTCACTTTGATCGACGCACCTCGAGCGATTCCAGCAAGCAGATCAGGCCATCTCCGCCGTGGTACGAAAAACGAACGTCGATCGAATCACCGGCCGCGACGGTCACTGGCGTGGGAAGCGGCACCACCAGGTAGCTCATGTGCCAATCGATCGTCCGCTGCTCATCGACGAGCACCGCCAGGACGTTCTTGGTGACGAAGCGCAGCGCGTTGACCGTGCCCGCGACCGCGATGCGGAGCGAGCCGCTCCAGCCGAACTTCTGCGAGAAGGCATCCTCGTAGGCGAACAACGAGTACACCGCTGGTGGTGAGATCTCTCGGGCGCGCGGGTCCGTCGGATCGGAGAACAGCGGCACCGGCGCGTGGAAGCCGTCGAAGTCGAAGTCTTGCTCGATGGCCTGCACACCGAGGATCAGCGCCTCGGGCATGAAGCGCGGCAGAATTCCGCCGAACTTCTCCAGGTAGCGCTGCTTGAAGGAGGCGATCACCGGTATCTGCTTCTCTCGGAGCATCGCCGAGTGGAGCATCTCGCAGATCACCACGTCGACGGGTTCAGGCGGCAGGTATTCGAGCGCATCGCCCTCGATCACTTTGACCACATCGCCGACGCCGTTCTTTTCGAGAAAGCCACGCGCAGCCGCGGCGTTGGCCGGCAGCCGTTCGACGCAGTACACGCGCGAGGCGCGCTGTGCCGCGAAGTAGGAGAGGACCCCGGTGCCACCGCCGAGCTCGAGGACCCGAGAGCCGATCGGGACCGCGTGCTGGATGGCCGACTTGAACGCGCCCATGCGGTTCGGGTCGGTGAGCATCTGATAGTGATAGTGAATCGGGATGAACTGACCGAGGAGGCTGTCGTCGTCGATCTTCGGTCCCCGATGCAAGCGGCTCATTCGGGGCGTGCGCCGGCTTTCGCGCATCACGTCCAGCTTTGACGGGAAGCCGCGCGTCTGAAGAGTGGGAGCGGGAACGTTCACCATGATGAGTGACTTTGCAGACCGCGGGCCTGGACCACCCCTTCGAGCTCCACTCGTGAGAACGGGCGCTTACCGGCGCGCCGCCGCGATCCCGCGGATAGGCGCCGCCAATCTTGGCGGCACGTCTCACCGATTTTTGGCGCGGACCTCGTGCCCGCGCGCTTTCGGTCGAATCGGACCCCGTGGGCTTGCTGGCCGGACTCCGTGAGCGTCGAACCCTTGGAGAGGTCTCGATCGACCTGGAGATGTCGCGGGCGCGTGTCCTGGTCCTCGAGGAGATGGCGGCGGCGATGCTCGGCTGCGTCAAATCACTGGTGCTCGACATCGACGAGATTGGCGCGCAGGCGCTGCAGGACGACCTCGGTCGAGCGCTCGGACGGCTGCGCGCAGGCGACGATGTGCTCACGCTCGCGGACCAGACCGAGCACTGTCGATCCGAGGCGCTGAGCTTTGCCGATCGTGAGCGTCTCTATCTGGCACACCGCGACAGCGAGCTGAGGCGGATCATCGAGGTGCTCACCGAAGGGATGGTAGCGATGAGCAACGGTGCTGCCACGTATCACAGGAAGCTGCTCGACACGGGGGCACGGGTAGAGGCGGCGACCCGCCTGAGCGATCTTGTCCGGATGCGCTCCGCCATCACCAACGAGGTCCGCGTTCTGCGCAACTCGGTGACCGAGCGACAAGTGGAGGAGTCGAAGGCCAACGCGTCGCTCCGGAGCGAGATCGATTGCCTCCGCGTCAAGGTGGAGCACGCGCGAAGCGAGGCGCGGGTCGACGCGCTCACTCAGGCCGCGAATCGCGCCTCCTTCGATGACGAGCTGGGGCGCCGCTGTGAACTGGCGTCGAGCGGAGTCGAAGGATTCGCGTTGCTGCTCGCCGACGTCGATTACTTCAAGGCGATCAACGATACGCATGGGCACCCGGTCGGCGACCGCGTGCTGCACGCGTTGGTCGTGTTCCTGCGCGACCGCGTCCGGCGTGAGGACCTCATCGCCCGCTGGGGCGGCGAAGAGTTCGCCGTCATCCTTCCCGGCGCCTCGCTCCGGAGCGCTCACCAAAAGGCCAAGACGATGGTGCGCGAGCTGTCCGAGCGTGAGTGGATCATCGACCAGGCGAAGCGGCTGCGGTTCACCATGAGCATCGGGGTAACAGCGTGGCGCCCAGGCGATGAACCGAACGAGATGGTGGGGCGGGCTGACCGCGCGCTCTACAACGCAAAGAACAAGGGGAGAAACCGCGCGCTCAGACTCGCCTAAGGCCGCCTGAGGCGCGACACCCAGGACATTCGCCTCGACCGCCTGAGCATCGAACGTGAATGAACGGCGTGCCGGTCCGGCACCCGCGGCTGAGCGCGGACCGGCGGACGATCGCCGTGCTTGCGCGCGCCAACTGCGCTTGGGACGTCCCTTCGACGTCAACGCCGTGACTGACGGCCCGGTCGATGTCCTCGCTGCGGTCCACGCCGCCGTCAAGGCCGCCGACCACCGCGCCAGCCGACCCAGCACCGCGCCGCGATCCCCAGTCGTTTCGAGCTCTCGGAGGCGGTGTCCGCTTTGCAGAGGGCATGCGAATGACGCTTCGCCTCATCGAGACCGAGCAACCTGCGGCTCTGCGGGCCCGCATCGCGACCCTCGAGAAGGAGAACGAGCGGCTCCGCGCGGAGTCGACCCTCGACCCGCTCACCGGGCTCCTCAACCGCCGCGGCTTCGATCTCGAGCTCGCCCGGGCGCTCGACTTCTCCGATCGGCAGTGCGGGCGAGTGGCGCTCATCGCGCTCGACCTCGACGGGATGAAGCAGCTCAACGATCAGTTTGGTCACCCGGTGGGCGACGAGGCGCTCGAGCGTGTGGGCGGCTGGATCTCGCAGGAGCTGCGCTCGAGCGACCGGGGCGCCCGCTTCGGCGGTGACGAGTTTGCGATCATCCTGCCGGCCACGAGCCTGGTCGGTGCGCAGCACCTCGCCGAGCGCCTGCGCCAGAACATCGGCGCGATCAGGCTCTCCACAGGCACTCAGATCACGTCCAGCATCGGCATCGCCTGCCACCCTGGCCCCGGCACGAAGGTGAGCCGCGACGAGCTCTACGCACGCGCCGAAGCGGCGCTGTACGCGTCGAAGCGAGCCGGGAGGAACTGCGTCAGCGTGGAGAGCGACGGGCCGGGCATCGCTCTCCGCTCGGCCGCGCGCTGAGCGGAGCCGCGCTGGCGTCGAGAAGCCCGGGCGCTGCTATCCCGACCCCGATCTGCTTCTTCATCCGCAGGAACGACGGGTGAATCGACCTTCTGGCAATGTCAGCGGGTCGGACCACACATCCCGCTCACGCGCCTCGTCGCCGCCGACATTCGTCTGACCGTCAGCTGGACCGACCAGGGATCGAGCAAGGCGCGCCTTCACCGCGCTTGATCTGCGCCAGCGACTCGCGAGCTCGTCCTCTTGCGACGCCGTCAAGCCGATCCGCGTCGTCGTCGTTCACAACGACGCTCACGATCGCGCCTCACGCAGAGTCACATCCGCGTCCACAACCACTTTGCCGTCGACGACTCGACCCCTCGCGCGCGCCATCCGGGCCACGGAAGTAGACGTTCCTGGCGGTCGCGACGAGCCCTCGACTGTTTAGAGGATCCGGAGTCCTCGCCCCGTGATCTCCGCTTCGTGGACAGCGAGATCATGGTTGCTCGCCCGTGCCTTGATGATCGCAACGCTCCGCCTCGTCTTGTCCTTGATGTCCGTCGACAGGAAGATGATGTTGTCGGACATATAAGAGAACCGTCCGCCGCTGAACCAGCTCTCGGGAGTGGGTCCGGCGGTCTCGAACGTCAGGATGCTGGTGACGCCTTTGACGGTGAAATGCTGGACGAGCGCATAGAGATAGTCGTGCAACCGCTGAGCGTCGCTCGTGGCGGAGATGAGGTCACCGACCGCGTCGATAACGACCCGTCGTGTGCCGGTCTGCTCGATCTGCCGGAACAGATGGACGATGACCCGATCGACTTGGAGCTCGACGGGCGAAGCGTAGAACAGGTGCAGCCCCCGACGCTTCGCGTCCTCGACGTCGGCGCCGAGGCTCCGCAAGCATCGCGCGAGCTGCATTGGGTTCTCCTGGAAGTTGGCATATACGCACGGCTCCGCACGTCGAACCCCCTCGAGGACGAACTGAAGGCTCGCGGTCGTCTTGCCCGCTCCGGTCGGTCCGGCGAGCACCGTCGTGCTTCCTCGCCAGAGGCCCCCGCCCAAGAGGACATCGAGCCCATCGATGCCGGTTGGAGTCCTCTCCTCGATGATCGTGTAGCTCTCCGGGATAGTCGGGCTGACGAGGCGCGGGAAAATTTCGAGGCCGCCCGCGCCGATGCGAAACGCATGCAACCCTTCGAGATAGCCGCTGCCACGCAACTTGAGCACGCGGAGGAAGCGCTCGTCCCGCGTGCTCAGCGGATTTCGCAAGAACTGCAGAATGCCATCGGCGACCGCGAACTCCGGGAGGCGCTGCGCGTCCTCTTCGGTGTACTCGCCGACGAGGAACACCGTGGTCTGGTAGGCGGTGAGCAGTCCGGTCAGCTCGAAGAGAACGCCGCGCAGCTCGGTGGTCGACGGCGAGAGATCGTGCAGCGCTTTGAAGGAATCGATGACGATGATCTTTGGCGCCGACTCCTCGATCGATCGCTGCACGCAGCTGAGGAGCGCGCGGATGCCCCCCTCGATGAGCTGAGCTCCGATGTCCTCGTAGATGACGGACTTCCCGATCTTGTTCTCATCGAAGAATGCAAACCGCTGAAGGTACGTCACCATCTTGGCGAGCGGCTCCGAGACCGTCGTGAGATAGAGGATGGGACGATCGTCGCCTGCATTCTGGAAGACCATTTGCTCGGCGAAGATGCTCTTGCCTGTCCCCGGCTGACCCATCACGACGTTGATCGAGTTGTTCGGAAAGCCTCCGCTGAGGATCTCGTCGGCCTGGGGATTGCCGGTGCTGATTCGCGTCATGAGGTGCTCTGCTCCCGACGCGGAAACGCGCTCTCTGGCTTCTTCGCGCTCACCAAGCCGCAGATGGCAGCAACGAAGCTCGTCTTCTCGAGCGGCTTTGCGAGGAATGCGTCCGCGCCCGACTGCCGCGCGCGCTCCTCCGCCGCGAGCATGCTGATGACGAGGACCGGCACATGCTGCGTGACGGGATCGCCCTTGAGCGACCGGCACAGCGCGAGCCCGTCGAGCCGCGGGATCAAAATCTCGGTGATGAGTACGGAGGGGGCCGATGCTCGCACGCGGTCGAGCGCGGAGTAGCCGTCGTCGGCGAACTCGACCACGTACGCCTCACCGAGGAACTGCTGCACGAGCCGACGGATGTGTCGATCGCGGTCCGCGACGAGGACGGTATGTCGGACGACTGCTCCCTGAGCTCCATCGTGAGGGACCCCTGCCGGCGCGGTCCGGACGACCGCGTCCCCCAGGTCATCGAGCTCCACTGAAAGCGAGGACCCGCAAGTGCATGTTCGCAGCTCGATCACGACGCCGCGCGGAGGCACGTGCATCCGTCCGCAGGAAGGGAGCGCAATCCACTCCTTCAGCGCGAACTTTCGGCCGCAGGTGCACGCCTTTACGATGTCCGAACGCACGTGAACCTTCGCCTGCTCCAGCGGGGACGCGAGCGTGCGGAGGACCTCCTGGAGCGCGTCCGGGTCGAACGGCTTGCAGAAGAAGGCATCGCACCCGGCGGCGCGCGCTTCCTCGTATTTCTTCATTCCGTGGCCGGTCATCAGAATGACCAGGCAGCCGCTGGTGCGAGGGTCCTCCTTGAGCTTGCGGGTCGCGTCGAGCCCGTTCATCACCGGCATCGAAATATCCATGAGAACGGCGTCGGGCAGAATGCGAAGCGCCGCCTCGACGCCACGGGCACCGTCGGGCTCGCCGGCCGTGCGATACCCCATGGCCGATAGCGCGTCCATGTACAGCGAGCGCGTGTCCTCGTCGTCTTCCACGACGAGGACGAGGAGACCGGGTTCCGTGGCTCGAGTGGCTGGGCCGGAGGAGATGGGCATGGGCATTCAGGTGACCCGCAAACCGAGGAACGGAGCAAGCACCAGGCGTGCCGTTCAAGGTTGCGGGAGATGGTCCGTTGCCCGACGCAGGAACGCCTCAAGTGAGGCCGATTGGCGCGACCTACTTGCTAACCGAGGCGACGGCGGAACAGGCGCAGCAGCAGCAGCAGCCACCCCAGAGCGACGTGCGTGGCGACAGCGAACGCGACGATCGCTGCCACGGGCAATGAGCAGCCCGCGCCGAGGCCGAGCAGGAAGCCGGCCGAGCCGATGAGATACGCGTTGACGGTGCGAAAGCGAAGCGCGATCGGCGCGCCGACGCCGAGATAGGCGAGGGAACGTCAGCGCGGTGGTCAAGAGCAACAAGACCGCGTCGGCGGCATGATGGCTGAAGAGCAGCAGCGCTTCACTCAGTCATTGCTTCGGGCACCGCAACGCGGCACAGCCAGCCGGCACCCGAGACCGGCGTCGCGTCGAACGCGCCGTCAGCCGGAGGCGGCCCGCTCGGGAGGCGGCCCAGGCGAGCGCGGAGATCGAGGCCCCCCGGATCCTCCGCGAGCAGGCGGAGACCGCGGTTGTTGGCCGCCACGATGGTCCCTGACGGATCCACCACGTACAGCGCGTCGCGCTCGCGCTCGAGCAGGTGGAGCAGCACGCCGTGCTCCGAGCTCCGGTGCGTCTCCGTGACCCGATCGTGCGCCGCTTGCCGCCCGTCGAGGAGGAGGTTGAACGTGGTGATGATCTCCTTGATGTCGGCGGGCGGTGCGGCGACCTGGCACCTCCGGAGCATGTCGCCTGCGCGAGCCGCGCGCGACACGGCGTAGAGCTCGGACAGCGGCGTCAGGACCCGCTCCTGCAGGCGCGAGAGCGTGACCAGGGTGAGGACGAACGCCGTCAACGCGATCAGCACCGAGGCCCACGCGCCGGCCGTCCCCAGGCGCTGGGCCGCTTTTCCGCTGCGGTTCATCGCCTCGCGGTTGATATGCAGGAGCTGGCGCACGTCGCGCATGAGGAGCGGCCGCGCGCTGTGGTCTCCGCTCTTCAGCGCTTCGAGTCCTCGCTCGATGCCCTGAATCAGCAGCGCCTCGCCCGCGAGGTTGCTGCTGGCCTTGGCGGCGCCCAGCGCGCGATCGAACTCGATGAGATCGCCCTCCTCCGCCAGCATCGCGAGCATCTCCTCGCCCGCCTCGATCGACGGAATGTTCGCGAACAAGATCTCGTCGATCGCCGGCCCCATACGGCCGAGCAAGCCGATCGCTCCAAACGCCAGGAGCAAGACGAGCGCGGTCAACACTCCGTAGCTGAGGAGGATGTCTTTGCGGAGCTCCACGTCAGGTCCTCTCCATCATCTGCTGCACCGCGCCCGGCTTGGCGACCACGATCAGGACGTCGCTCGCGCTCACGGGCGACTGGGGCTCCGGCAAGATCACGCCTGCGGATCCGGCTCTTCGGATCGCGACTACGGTCACGCCGTATCGGCGGGGGAGCTGCAGATCGATCAGCGAGTGACCCACGAAAGTGGCAGGCGGCCGCAGCTCCGTGATCAACAGGTCTTCACCGAGCTTCAGCTCGCCCATGATGCCCTCGTGCAAGATCTGGCTCGCGAAGCGCTCGCCGAACTGCTTCTCCGGGTTCACCACCTGATGTGCGCCGACCAGCGTGAGGATCCGGGCCATCACGTCGTCGTTGGCGCGCGCGATCACCCGCGGCGCGCCGTTCTGGCGCATGAGCGCGGTGCAGATGATCGACGCTTCTTTGGCCTCGTCTCCGATGGCGCAGATGCACACGTCCCGCCTCGCGGGCACGGTCCGAGCGAGCAAGTCACCCTCGATCGCGTCGAAGCAAGCCGCCTCGGCCACGAAGCCCGCAGCGACGCGGACCCGCTCGTCACGCTCGTCGACCGCCAGCACCTCGACGCCTCGCTCGGCCAGCGCGCGCGCGACCGACATTCCGAACTGGCCGAGGCCGACCACCATTGCCTGTTTGACCATCGATGACTCCTATCCAACCGCGACGTCCTCTTCGGGACGCCCCACGCCGCTCGTGCTGTCGGCGCGCTTGCTGAGGAACATGAAGAACGTGAGCGAACCGACGCGCCCGACGAACATGGACGTGATGATGATGCCCTTACCCACGCCATCGAGGAGGTTCGTCGCGCCCAGAGAGAGGCCCGTCGTGGACAACGCGGAGACGACCTCGAAGAGCGCGAGCGAGTCAGGCATGTCCTGCGTGAGCTGCATCGCCAGCAGCCCGAGGAACACGCCAGCGGCGGCCACCGTCATGATCGCCGCCGCCTTGTAGATCGTGCGCTCGGGGATGCGACGGCTGAACACCACCAGCCGCGTCTGATGACGCACCGCCGCGATCACCACCAGCACCAGCACCGCCAGGGTGGTCGTCTTGATCCCGCCCCCCGTGCCGCCCGGGCTCGCGCCGATGAACATCCACAAGATCATGAACGCGACCGTCGCCGACCGCATCTCGGTGAGCGTGATCGAGTTGAAGCCGGCGGTCCGCACGGTCACCGACTGGAACCAGGCGTTGTGCAGGCGATCGGGCCAGGACAACGACGCGAGCGAGCTCGACCACTCCATTGCCAGGAACAGCACGAAGCCGCTGACCAGGAGCACTGCGGTCGTGACCACGACGATCTTGATCTGGACCGCGATCGGCTTCGGTCGCTTCTTGGCGAGCAACGCGGGGATCGCGAGCGCTGCCACCGGAGAGAGCCCTCCGAGGATGATCAGCACGCCGATCACATGCAGGATCAGCGGCTGCTCGCGATACGGGACCAGGCTGTCGCTGCTCAGCGTGAAGCCGGCGTTACAGAAGGCCGAGATCGACGTGAACACCGCTCGCCAGAGCGCGCCCGCGAGATCTTCTCCCGCGGCCATGAACGCCGGCAGGAGAAGGGCCACGCCGATGGCCTCGGTGATCGCAGTGAATATCAAGACCGTGCGAGCGAGGGCGAAGAGCTGCCCGCGATCGCCGAGGCTCAGCAGATCGGCCGCCGCGGACTCGTGACGAAGGCTCATCTTGCCGCCGAGCAGCTTCAGCCCCGCGGTGGAGAAGGTCATGATGCCGAGGCCGCCGATCTGGATGAGCAGCACGATCACGAGCTGACCGAAGCCCGAGAACACCGAGCCCGTATCCAGCACCACCAACCCCGTCACGCAGGCCGCGCTCACTGCGGTGAACAGCGCGTCCACCGCCGCGACGTTTCGCCCGACGTTCGCGCTCAGCGGGAGCACCAGAAGAAACGCGCCGATCACCGAAATAGCTCCGAAGGTGACCACAACCATGCGCTCGGGATGGCCTGTGATCGGGTCCCACCACGGCAGCATCTCCGTCGCTGGCGAGGGCGGCCAGGGGATCGCGACGATCGCGACGCCGGGCAGCAGCGCCAGCGCCCCCAGCATCACCCGCTCGTCGCCCCAGCTCCACACGAACAGCACGACCTCCATCGCGAGCGCGCTCAGCAGGATCGCCGCGCGTCGCTGGTGGCGCGCGCGGTGGTCGAAGATCCACGCCAGAACGAGGGCCAGCGCGATCACCAGCGAGCAGCCGAGCGCCACTCTCTCGATCGGGCCCGGCTGCGGGACCCCCAGCACGAGCCAGATCAGCGCGCCGATCGAGGCGAGGCTCGCCCCGCGTGCCCGCGCGCCTCCGTACGGTCGAGCGATCCAGTGGGCGCTGCCGAGGCTCGGGATCCAAAGTCGGGCCATCACGGCAGCGGCGATCAGCGCGCAGGCCAGAGTCAACGCAGGAGAGTCGATCATCGCCTCGAAGCCCACCGCCGCCATGGCCGCGATCGCCGCCGTCACGAACCGCCGACCCATCGAGGGCGCAGCGGCGAGCGTGACCGCGGCCAGCGCCAAGGAGACGCAGGTCACCATCACCGCGCCGAAGACCCAGCCATGGACCGAGACCGCGGAGATCCCGTGAGTCTGGATTGCAGCGACGACCGGCAATGGGATCGCGGCGAGGCAAGCCCCGACCGAGCGAGAATAGGGGCGAACGGTCTCCGCGGCGCTCACGTCTTCGGCTGCATCGCCTGCGTCGCGTACCACTCGAGGAGCGCCATCGCCAGATCGCTCCTGGTCACGACTCCGCGCACATCGGTGGCGTCGGTGCCGATCACGACGACCGCCTGCACCTCGTCGGCCATGATCACGGCGATCATGGCCGTGAGGCCCGCGTCCAGCGACACCGACGGGGCGTTTCGCGCGAGGTCGGCGGCGATGAGCATGCGCTGGAGCTCGGCGTCGCGCGGGAGATCGGTGACGTGCTCGGGCAGCACCACACCGAGCTCGTGCCCAGCGAGTCGAACGACGACCGCCTTCGCGCCGCGGATCGCGGCCGTCACCTCGCCCACCGTGGCCGCGCCCGACATCACCGGCGCGTCGGACATCACCAGCTCGGCGCGCAGAGCCGCGTCGGCGTGTGGACGGCGCGACGCCACAGGCATGCCGCCGGTCCCTGCGCTCCGGGCGTGGACGCGCATCAGATCGCTCATCGACAGCACGCCGACGAGACGCGAGCCCGTCAGCGCGTCCGTCACGTAGAGCTGGCGAACGCCGAGATCGTTCATGCGCACGATCGCTCGGAGCAGAGTGGCGTCGGCGCGGATCGTGTGGCCCGGACGCATCAGCGTACGGACCGGCCGCTCCACTTCGGCCGACGCGGCTCGCAGCGCACCGACGCGGACCACGCCGAGCACTGCACCGCTGCCATCGACGACCGGGAGCGACGCGAAGCTGCGATCTACCACCCGCGCCGCGGTCTCGACGATCGGCTCGCCCACGTCGGTAGTGACGACATCGACGGTCATCGCATCCGAGACGAGGAGCTGCTCGAGAGGATGAACCGGACGCGGAGCATGCGGCAGCACCACGCCGTCTTGCGCGAGCAGTGCCTCGTAGATCGGCGTGGGTCGCAGGCGACGCGCGATCACGAACGCGGTCATGTTGGCGAGCATGAGCGGCAATACCAGGCCGTATCCGCCGGTCATCTCGAAGATGATGAGCACCGAAGTGATCGGCGCGCGGACCACGCCCGCGAACACCGCGCCCATTCCCACCAGCGCGAACGCGCCGAGCTCGCGGCTCTCGTGGCCGAGCACGAGCACGTCGAGGTGCCCGACCGCTCCGCCCAGCATCGCGCCGACGAAGAGCGACGGCGCGAAGATCCCGCCTGCGCCGCCGCTCGAGTACGAGAGCACCGTCGCCACGAGCTTCGCCACGCAGAGGGCGAGCAAGACGCGAACACCGAGCTGCCCCTCGAGCGCGAGCCCCAGCGTATCGTACCCGCCGCCGGTGATGCCGTTCGTACCGAGGTAGCGCACGAACACGACTGCGATCACGCCGGTCGCGAGCCCGCCGACGCCAGGGTGCGTCCACGCTGGGATCGCGCGCACCGCGCGGAACCGCGCGCGCACCTTCAACAGCCCATCGGTGAAGGCGACCGATACGAACGCCGCCAGCACGCCCAGAATCGCGTAGAAAAGGAGCGATGAAGCGTGATCGAGGCCGTACGCCTGCGCGACGGCTATGACCGGGTGGGTCCCAAGAATGCCGCGCTCGATCACGGCGGCGAGCGCGGCGGCGACCACCACGCCGGAGAGGATCGCATGATCGAGCGTTCCGACGATCTCCTCGATCGTGAACGTAACCGCGGCGATCGGGGCGTTGAACGCCGCGGCGATCCCGGCGGCGACGCCAACGGGGGTGAGGCGGCGCATGTTCCGCGGCGGGAGCGAGGTGAGGCGCGCAAGAGCGCTGGTCGCGCCCGCGCAGATCTGCACCGTGGGCCCCTCGCGCCCGAGCGAAGCGCCCGAGCCGATCTGGAACGCGCCGATGATGAACTTACCCACGGCGTCGCGGAGCTTGATCCGCCCGCCCTCGGTCGCGAAGGCCTGCTTGACCTGCGGGATCCCGGAGCCTCGCGCGCCGGGCACGATCCAGTGGAGCGCCGCGCCGGCCGCCAGACCTCCGATCGCCGGGGTCGCGATCGTCCACGCCATCCAGCTCGAGCCAGACGCGGTCAACGCGCGATCGATGAGCAAGTGCTCCATCGTCGTGATCGCCAGATGGAAGGCCACCGCGACCAGGCCGCACAGCACGCCGATCACGAGGGTGAGCGCGAAGAGGTGCTGCGTCTCGTTCGGAAGATAGCGCCGAACGAGCCCCACCCAGGCCGATCGCACGACGCTGATCCGGCGCCGGACCGCCGTTGCGCGCGCGCGTGCGTGACGTGCCCAGGCTGGCGCCGGGATCGAGCCGGGCGCGCGCTGATGTTCGCTCGGCACTTCGACTCTCAGCTCGCGTTGCGCCGGAGCTTCGCCCTCGTCTCCGCGCCAATGCAAGCAAAGGCCGCGCGTCCGTTTGACATATAGTTTGATTTCAAACAAATATGCACTCGTGTCCGTGGGACCCCGCATTCGCCTCTGCGTGATCACGCAAGATCTGGCCAGCGGCGGTATCGAGACCCGGATGGCACGGCTCTGCTCCGCCCTTCCGCGCGCCACATTCGACCTGTCGTGGCTGTCGTTCCACCGGGGCGGCAACCCGTTCCTGCTCGATCTCGCCGGCCGCGACGTGACGGTGCAGGTGCTGCCCCGCCACCCCACGCGGCGAGGCGTGGACGCGCGGCTCCTGCTTCGCGTCGCCGAGAGCTTGCGCCGGCTGCGACCGGACATCGTGCACGTCCACAACTGGTCGACGAGCCTCTACGGGATCCTGGGCGCGCGTCTGGCGGGGGTGAAGCGCGTGATCTACGAGTCCGGCGGGCGAGAGCAGCCCGAAGGCCCGACACCACGCCAGCGGGCGTTGATGCGGGCGCTCGCGCCCCACGTGGACGAGCTCTGCAGTGTCTGCGAGCTGCTCTCTCGGGAGATGGACGCCGACTGGGGCGTGCCGGCCGGGACGACGCGCACGATGCCGACGGGGCTCGATCTGGCGCGCTTCGCCAGCGGCGATCGGCGGGAAGCGCGGCGACGGATCGGCATTCCCAGCAACGCGATCGTGATCGGGACCGTGGCGATGTTCCGGCCGATCAAGCAGCTCGATGACCTCATCGAGGCTGCCGTGGTCGCGATGCACCGCGATCCACGCGTGCACCTGCTCATCGTCGGCAGCGCCGAGGACGGCACGGTGCCAGAAGCAGCTCGGGCTCGTTTCGAGGCTGAGGGGCTGGCGGGCCGGGCTCACTTGCCGGGCCGCCTGGAGGCTCCATCGCGCCAGCTCCCAGCGTTCGACGTGTTCGTGAACTGCTCGGCGTTCGAGGGGCTCTCGAACGCGATCATCGAGGCGATGGCCTCGAGCATCGCCGTCGTCGTGACCGCGGTCGGAGGCAACCCCGAGCTGGTCATCGACGGAGAGAACGGGCTCCTCGTCCCTCCCTCCGACCCTGCTGCTCTCGCTTCCGCGATCGGCCGCCTCGTGAGCGACGAGATCCTCCGCCGGAGGCTCGGCACTCAGGGTCGGCGCGTGGCCGAGGACCGCCACGGGCTCGCATACATGGCGGAGGCTTACGGTCGGCTCCACCGCGACCTCGCCGGGCGCGTCGACGGCGGACTGGTGACCCTGGGATTCAACGCCGTTCGCGGTGTGCTCCGCGGCGTGGGCGCCGCGCCGGGCTTGTTCGAGCAGCGCTGAATCCGGGAGTCGCCTTTCTGACCTTACCCCGCGACCGCCAGCTTCATCTCGTCGAGCCTCGCCCCGCCGACCACCTTGGCGCCGAAGTCGAGCGTGCGGATCGGGAAGGGGATGGTGATGTGGTGGGCATCGAAGGCGCGCTTGATCGCGATCATCGCCTCGGACCGAGCCTCCACGTAGGCGAGCTGGGAGGAGTCTTCGAGCCACACACGAACTCGTGATGTGATCGCGCTGTCGCCGAAGCTTTCGAAGAAGAGCTCGATCGCGCGCGCGTGATCGCGGTGCGGGATCTGCTGGACCGCTTCGGTCACCACCCGCCGGACGGTCGCGAGATCGTCACAGTATGCGCTGCCGATCTCGAGCTCCATGCGCCGGTGCTTGGTGCGCGTGTAGTTGACGATCGCGTTCTGGAAGACCTCCTTGTTGGGGATCACGATGCTGAGCCCGTCGAGCGTCTCCACCTCCGTCGCGCGGAGGTCGATCCGTATCACTCGGCTCTGCCGCCCGGCCAGCTCGACGATGTCGCCCACCTTGAACGGCTGGCTGACCGCCATCATGAACCCCGACATGAAGTTCGCGGCGATGTCCTGGAACGCGAAGCCGATCGCCAGCCCGACCACCCCCACGCCGGCGAGCATCGCGGTGACGCCCTTGTCGAGGTGGAGCACCGTCAGCGCCCACAGCGCGCCCACCGCGATCACCGCGACGCGGCAGAGCGAGGCGATCAAGCGGCTCACCGGCTCGTTGCGGGTCGCGCGCAGCAGGCCCCGGAGCACCACTCGCGGGATCCAGCGCGCGGCGAGCAGGCCGACCAGCGCGATGAGCGAGGCGATCACGAGGTTCGGGAGCATGACCACCAGCTCGACGCCCCCCCTTGGATCTTGTGAACGAGCGGAGTGAGCACGTCGAAGCTCGGCGTATCAGGCATGACGCTCGCTATCAGGCGCGGGCGCGCGAGCCAACGTTGACTGCTCGACGGATGCGCTGTTGCCGACGACAGCTCGCTAGGCTCCGCGGGTTCTCTCACCCGCTGGAGGAGGCGCCAGCGAACCCGTAGCGCTCGGCTCGCCCCGCCGGCGCGAGAGCCTCACGTCCAGCGCGGGCACCTCCACGAGCAGCACCGTCATCGAAGCCAGCGCGACCCGCCCATCCGTCTGATCGACTGCTGCCAAGATGCGGGTGAAGAGGGCGTCCTTGGTCGTACGCCGCGCCCGGTGATTGATCACGTAGCGGAGCGTGAGCTCGACCCAGTTGTCGTTGGCGATCCTCGAGCCGGTAGGCCCGCACCAGATAAGCCCATCGCTCGCGCGCCTGCTCGACCTCCGCGTCGACCACGACCGCGAGCGCGCTGTCGAGCAGAGCTTCGAGCTGAGCGCTCACCTCGACACCGTGCTCAGCGCGCGCCGCGGCGCGGGCGGTGAGCCTTGACCTTGCGATCGACCAGGCGACGGACGGTGCGCTCAGCACCGTCCATGCAAGCGTCGAAAGCGCCTCCGGGATCCGCGGCGCGGGCCTCGACCACCACCGCGCCGTGCCGCGGACGCGCTGCAGACGGATCTTCACGGGTACGACGCGAGAGGTCGCGGTGGTGTTCTTCTTGGTGCTCATGGGCTCCGCGCCTCCTTGGCGCGGACGATCAAGGTGGAGCAAGGCGCGTGGCGCACCACACCCTCGGCGACGCTGCCGAGGACCAGGCGGGCCAGCCCGGTGGCGCCCCGCGAGCCGCAGACCAGCAGCTCGGCCGACTGTTTCTCGGCGGCCGCCACCAGGACTTCGACCGGCGGGCCTTCCTCGGTGAACGACGCGGCGGAGACCCCGGTTCGCTCGACGGCGCGCTGGAGCGAGGCCTCGGTCTGGGCACGCCGCACGCCGGGGCTCACGTAGGGTACCGGCGCTGTGACCATCATCGAGACGCCCGGCGGCATCACGATCGCTTCATAGCTCTGGACCGCGGTGAGCGTGCCCTGGCGGCGCCGCGCGTAGCGCTCGGCCTCGCGGAGCGCTACGAGGCTCTCCTCAGAAAGATCGATCCCCGCGAGGACCACGCCCGTCTGCGGCGACGGACGGGCCACGAGCACCGAGCAGTGCGCCAGGCGCACGACCTTCTCGGCCGTGCTGCCGAGGAACAGGCGGCGCAGGCGGCTCCGGCCGACCGAACCGACCACCACGAGATCCGCGCCACGTGTCTCGGCCGCGCGCACGATCTCGGCGTACGCGGCGCCACGCTCGACGCAGACCTCGAAGCTCCCCTCGACGCGGCCGGTGAGCGCCGCGACGCGCTCGACGACCGCCCGAGCGGCTTCCATGCCGTCGTCGTGCCCGCCGACGGACTCCTCGACCGCGAGCTGCGGAAAGAGCGGTCGCAGCGTGGGCGCGGCCAGGACCACGCAGCACACCAGTGTGGAGC
>Ga0105047_10009102_pt1 | contig 16405 bp, 16 predicted proteins | sample MAT04_FD_78384 | JGI IMG/M metagenome (GOLD analysis project Ga0105047, IMG submission 78384) | Freshwater microbial communities from Lake Fryxell liftoff mats and glacier meltwater in Antarctica - MAT-04 (megahit assembly) | ecosystem: Environmental > Aquatic > Freshwater > Ice > Liftoff...
CGACGATGAGATAAAGCTTGCTTGCGTTGACGAGCGAACTTATCAAGTCGAAAAAAATCACGGAAAATCATACAAACCATCCCCGATTGGAATACATCAAAGCACCTTCACCAATCACCTCAGCGGTAGCTACCGCCCACCATGAGTATCGTTCTATCGCGTTCGACAAGCAAGGGTTTCTGGCAGGATAAAGCTAAGTTGTCCTCGCTCCCTGGCTCACTTCCTTTTCGTTAGACATTAACTGGACAACGCCACTTTGGATTAGCCGTTTTGGCGCTAGCCACGGTTGTTGCACTAAAAACCGTGGCTAGCGCCAAAACGGCTAATAAATTCGGAACCACAACAAATATCGAAACATTCGATGCTAGGTGGCGCTGTCCAGTTAAGCAGCGAAATAGGTTTCTGAAAATGCAGTCAACGCTGGTGTAAAGCCTTTAGGCGACTCTTCCGCGTCCCTCCTGCGAGATGCACCGGTGCGGCTAAAGCCTGGACACCAGCGAATACGCCGAAAATTGCTTGTCGTAACGTTTTGGCGACTGATCTCGATGTGTAGAACGTGGTTGAGTGTTCCGGTGGTCCTCAAGAATTCGGTTCTCGGGTTTATTCCGTCTGCGAGTTACTGCTGATTACGACACTCCGACTTCTTTTACTAAATTATTGATCCGAGCCAGTCGAATTGTTTGCTAGCTGGAGATTGCAACCACTGGGAGCATCGGATTGTTCGTACTTAGCGAAACACCGATGTGGTCAACTAGAAAACTATGCTCGTTATCATTGGTATGGCCATTGTGCTCGGTTCGGTCCTTGGTGGATTCACCATGGCCGGTGGGCACGTTGGCGCTCTGATTCACCCTTCCGAAATTGTTACCATCGGGGGCGCAGCGCTCGGTGCCATGGTAATCATGTCGCCCATCAGTACGCTCAAGGCGCTGGTGGTCGGAATCATTCAATCGCTCAAAGGCAGCCCCTACGGCAAAGCTGCCTACCAGGATCTGTTCCAGCTCCTCTATCAACTGCTCAACCAAGCCAGACGCGACGGGTTGCTATCCCTCGAGTCACACGTCTCGGATCCGCACAACAGTTCGATGTTCAAGCGTTACCCCAGAATCGTTAACAATCACCACGCGATTGACTTCATTTCCGGTGCGTTGCGGCCAATGCTTGACGGATCGGTGACCAGCGAGCAATTGAAAGTCTTGCTGGATCAGGAAATATCCGCTGGCGAGCGCGAGCATCATCAGCCGATCGACGTGCTCGGTAAAACCGCAGACGGGTTGCCAGGCTTCGGAATCGTTGCGGCGGTGCTCGGGATCGTCGTTACGATGGAACACATCAGTGGTCCGGTAGAAGAGATCGGCGAGAAGGTAGGTGCGGCACTCGTAGGTACGTTCCTTGGAATCCTGCTGTCCTATGGATTCTTGGCACCACTGGTCGTAAAGCTTGAATCGATGGGGGCTGCGGAAACAAATTTCCTGCGTGCCATTGCGACGACCATCGACGGTTTTCTGTCAAAACTTCCGCCACGAATCGCCGTTGATGCGGCGCGGCGCGGCTTGCCCTCTGACGTCCGACCCACCGGCGAAGAGCTTGAAAAGTTACTCAAGGAAGCTGACGGATTTACCGTTTAACAATTTGCACCATTAAGGGACGGAATCATGGCAGGCAAAGGAGGCGGAGCATGGAAAGTCGCGTACGCAGACTTCGTCACCGCGATGATGGCATTCTTCATGGTGATGTGGCTGACAAGCCAAAAACCCGCGACTAAAGAGGCATTGGGAAGCTACTTTAAGGATCCTTGGGCCAAAACACGCCTAAACTCTAACGACGCACGCAATCCAACCATTCGAGAAACAAAAGCTGGCGAGACCGACCCTGGCAAGCAGTTCATGGGCAGCAACGCCATGCTTGAGCCACACGATCAGCCGGAATCTTTAGAGTCGAAAAAGCCAAAGGTCACGACCGTCCGCGCGAGCGACCGGACAGCTACCGGTACCGTTATCGATTTCGCCGAAGGCAGCTTTGAGCTCGGCGAGGTTGGCAAGCGGAAACTCCGCCAACTATTGCCGCGAATCACGGGTTTGACCTACAAGCTTGAGATCCGCGCGCATTCGAGTAAGCGAGAGCAATATCAAGCTGGCGATTCTGGGAACGATTGGGAAGGCTGCTACCGGCGATCCGTTGTCGTGATGAACTACATGCGAGAGCTTGGGGTCGATCCACAACGGCTGCGTCTTTGTCAAGCAAGTGGCTATGAGCCAATTACGATCGGCGTACCAGAAGCCGGTGCCGCATCGAATCTTCGAGTTGAAGTTTTCATGCTGATCGAGACCGTAGAGTCGTTCCAGGGCACTCAGAGCCAACGAGATGAGCAAACCACAAGTGGTCAACCAGCAGCCAACGAGCCTTCTCGGGCTGACCAAGCTTCGCTCTCGAACGCCACTATGTCCTAGTGCCGCTGGAACGAAAAGATGTTGCTTGGAAACGTGGTAACCCGACGCGTAAGCGAGGAAAATACGTCTAAAAGTCCTCGCTTACGCGTCGGGTTACCAAGCAGGGTCATTTACTTCTCGCGGCACTAGATGATCGCCAGCGGATTGCGAGGCGATTCCAGCGTTCCTCGCGTAACACCGACGCGATTGGATGCTTTCAATCGCATCCATACGTCGCGACCGGTCACCTGCCCGACAAGCAACTCTCGATAGATTTTTAAGATCGACCAAGTTGCGGCAGCGTCTTCTTCAAGCAACTCGACTCGCAGAGCGCGAACACCCTTGGCGATTATCGAAGGCACCGCCTCCGCACCGCTCTGGGGCACCGCGTTGTACAAGGTGTTGCGGCATGCTACGTCGGCTTGCAATGGATGACTTGCACCAACTCGGTCACGGAGCTGAACAACGTGCCGATCGCACGGGCGGCCGCAGTTGGTCTTATTGGTTCCGGGTGACAAAACGCTGCAAAATACGCAATGCTCCATATGGAACATCGGCATGTGCTGATGAATGACGACTTCCAATTGACTTGGCGGCATTGAATCGACCAATTCAATCAGTTGATCACGATTGAGATCATACGAAGCTGTCACCTGTTCGCAACCCTGATCGATGAGCCAACTTGCCGTTAGTGGATTTACGACATTCAAGGAAAAATCGCCAACCACGCGATGTCCATGACGATGGAAGTAATCGAGCGCGGCGAGATTGCGAACCAAGTAACCGTCGGGAGCGTGCCGCATCAGCACCTTCATCAGCCCCGTTTCACCCGGCTTTTGAATTCGAACCGACGCAATGAAAATTTCACGGCCATGTTCGCGTGCGACTCCAATCGCCTCGCGGTACAAACGAATGTCGTGGAAGTCGACGTAGATTCTGCTGACACCAAATTCGGCAGCAGCGGTGACTTGCTGAATCGTCCGGCAAAGGACGCGAAGCGTCGATGATTCCGTCGATGCTGAAACAGATGGCTTTGCGGAAGCATCCTTCAGCATTCGATTGATCGCGGTCGTGTCGACGACGCGAGTGCGCGGTGCTGTTAGGGTTAACGTCATTTTTTCGACAAGCGCCCGACGCATTTGATTCAGCAAACTGCTTGGCACCATCGGTTCACCCTGAATCGTGATGGCAAGTTTTCCTAGTTGAAACGGTGTTCCTCCGAGCCGTTCCAATTGTTCCCTGATCGACGCTTCGGTCGCTGGACGATTCCGCGCCACCGCCAACGGTTTTTCATCAATGACTTCGCCGTGAAATGATTCGTCGCCGATTCTCAATATTGCTTTGATATGTAGCGGCTGATTCGAAATCGCGCTGACTTGCAAATCGATCGAGCGACGAAAGGCGGGATCAGCCACTTCAAATGATGCTCGCAATCTTTTGTTCAGCGCGGGATCATCGCTCTTCCAGACTCTTGCGTGCTCAGGAATCAAGTCGGTGTTGATTGAGCCGTGGGCAAATCGCAACTCGAGATCATCGCCAATGGCATCGCCTTCGATATCTCGCCCGCGTTGTCGAACTTCATAGACCCGTCCACCTTGTTGCGAACCTCCGACACGATCGCCATCGAAAGCAATTCCATCACCGCGTTTGACCGCAGCATTAAGTGAGACAATCACCGATTCGCCAAGCCGCTGAACAACTTGGCCGATCAGCGTTCCTCGCTTTGCAGATTCAGTTCCTGGAACAAGTCGCTTGTGATCGTTGCCTTCCAGCCAACCGGGCGAGAAGCCACGGGAAAAAGACATTTCCATTTCACGAACATCGTCGCTGTTGATTGACAAGGCCCGGCCACGAATCGCGTCATCGATCACGCTGCGATAATGAGCTGTGATGTTGGCAACGTATTCCGGCGTCTTCAAACGGCCTTCGATTTTAAACGAGCAAACGCCTGCGTCGATTAAGTCAGCGACCTGTGCGTAGCCAGCAAGATCTTGTGGGCTAAGCAAGTACTTGACGTCGCCCAGGTCTTGCTGCTCGCCGTCACAAATGAGTTCGTAGGGAAGGCGGCAAGCTTGAGCGCATTGTCCGCGATTGGCGCTTCGTCCGCCGAGCGATTCGCTGGTTAAGCACTGCCCAGAGTAGGCCACGCAGAGGGCACCGTGGATAAACACTTCCAGCGGCATTGCTGTCGCCGAATGGACTTTGCGAATTTCGCTTACGGACATTTCACGGGCCAACACAACTCGCTTGATTCCCAATCGCTCCGCAATCGCGATCGTTTCCGCGCTCGTCATTGTCATTTGTGTTGAGGCATGAACATCGAGCGCCGGGCAAATCTCACGAACCAATTGAGCGACACCAAGATCTTGGACCAAGATTGCGTCGACCCCGGAGGCTGCGATCAGTTGGATCGTCTTGGCGAGTTGCTCAAGCTCGGAGGCAAAGACCAGCGTATTCATCGTCACGTAGGCTCGAACGCCACGCCGATGCAGCATCGCGACGAAGGCGTTGAGGTCATGTAAGCCAAAGTTGGTGGCTCGCGCCCTCGCGTTAAATCCGCTATCGAGCCCGAAGTAGATTGCGTCAGCCCCGTTTTCGATGGCAGCGATGGCGCAGGTGTGATCCCCCGCAGGCGAAAGTAGTTCGATGGAGCGAGCAAATGGAAACAATGTTTCTGATTGAGTCAACAAAACGGTAAATCTTTAGGTTGCCGGGTCAATGCCATGACGATGAAGTAATTCGATTAGTCGCTGCTTGTCTGCTGCTACTGAGCTTGCCGCCTCCGCTGCGGCGTCGGCCCGGCGCGATTCAGCTTCGGCACGTTGGGATTCAGCTTCTGCACGGCGCGATTCAGCTTCTGCACGGCGCGATTCAGCTTCCGCATGTTGTTCAGCAAGTCCAGCACGTTGCTCCGATAGTTCAGCTCGCTGTGCCCCGGTGGGAATCAAGACGCCAGCAGCGTCGCACCAACGAAGCCACTTGGAATCAGTGTCCTCAAAACGACCGGTCCAAACGAGCAAGCCTAGCCCTAGCTCTTCAATCATGAATGAATCGGCCTTAATTTCTTCGTATGCACTTCCGCGCAATCGAAAGGCTCGCAGTGGCGTTTTGCTAAGATGGAATTCGGGATCGTAAATGAAGTAGTTTGCAACCCGAACGGTTTGGTAGAGCAACAGTTTTTCGCTATCTTCGCCACCTTGTCGATTGGACACGATTTCGATCGCAACCTCGGGCGGCTTGCCATAAGCCCAAACAAAATAAGATCGATTGCCCTTCGGGAATATATTTTCAGGGAGTCGAACGTCGACGCTTAACAACACGTCCGGCACGATCGGAGGTACGCCGACCGCGTAGAACATACCGACGTTCGCAAATGCAACAAACGGTCGGTCGACTTTCCAGGACGAGTACAAAGGCTCAGTCAGCAGACGCATCTGCTTTTCGCTAAAGACGCTATCCACAGGCGCACCATCTTCGGTGATTAGATCGTCAACGCACGGCCAATCCTCAGGCGGCAAAGGCTGTAATTCCAGAGGCGTGTAAGTCTTTGGGAGAGATGACTGCATGACGTAAATGCCGAGTTAGGTAGAAGACACCGGACAAGAGTCTAACCGATTTCGCTCGCTTCGCGAGACGATTTTTCCCGCAGATTGATGCAATGGTCTAAACCGTTACCTGTCCCGCCGAACGCGGGCGAAAATTGAAGTTGTGGCTGTTATTAAAGAATTCGATTGGATTCTCGTACACAATCCGCCGGATCAATGCCTCATCATGACCGCGCCGCCGGAGCTCGAAAATCAAATCGGGAACGGCCGTCGGCTTGCTTGGGCCCCAGTCGCCCGCCGAGTTCGCCATCAGCCGCTCAGGACCATATTTCTCAATCATGTCAGCGGCCCGCGATGGAGTGCATTTGGTGATCGGGTAGAGCGTCATGCCTGCCCAAAAACCACGATCAAGAACTTCGCCGATCGTATGCTCCTCCACGTGGTCAACCAGAACGCGACTGTGATCCAACCGTGAATCATCTTGCAACATGTCGAGAATCATCCGTGTTCCCTGGTACTTGTCTTCCAGGTGAGGCGTATGAATCAAGATTGGCTGGTCGTACTTGATGGCCAATTCAAGATGTTCGAGAAACACAATTGCTTCGTTGCGACTATTTTTATTGAGCCCGATCTCGCCGATCCCAAGCACCCCAGGCCGGTCGAGGAACTCGGGAATCATCGCGATCACTTCTCTCGACAGAGACACGTTTTCCGCTTCTTTGGCATTGATGCATAGCCAACAAAAATGCTGGATGCCATAGGCAGCGGCGCGCTTGGGTTCGACTTCTGTCAATTGCCGAAAGTAATCGCGAAATCCATCAACAGTGCCGCGATCGAACCCGGCCCAAAACGCTGGCTCGCTGATCGCAACACATCCCATCCGCGCAAGCGTCTCGTAGTCGTCGGTGATCCGCGAGACCATGTGAATATGGGGATCAATGTAGTCCATCGCGGCAAACCTAACGAGAAAGCAAAGGGCAAAGGGCGAAAGCAAAAAGGAAATTGTCGTGAGCGGCTCGCTACAGGCCGAACTCACGGCGCCACTGCGAATCATAGGGCCGGGAGAACAGTTGCTGCAATCGCTTGGCCCGATCGGGCGAATCGGATGACATCACGATCCGCAGCGCTTCGTCGATTCTCGCTCGCCGTGGATCGTTGATCGCGGCACCGCCTGCGGCACGATCAACTCGATCTAAAGTCGCGGCGACATCGATCAGTTTCGACCGGATGGTCAAAAAGGTTTCGTCGAAGATTTTTTCAGGCGAGGACACGGTCACGTCTCAGCGGTTGGAGCCAATGAATGCGAACATGCATGTTAACTTCAGCGTCAAGCAAACGCCACCTCCGCCGCCTTGTACACGACACACGCGCGGCGAAATCCCAACCGTTCGTAAAGGCGGACCGCTGCCGTATTGTCATTCGTGACTTCCAAATGCATCCGGTGCAACCCGGCGTCACGAAACCCCAATGCTGCGTACCGAAGCAACAGCGTCCCCAGTCCGCGCCCGCGATGCAGACGGCTGATTCCCAGGTTCTGAATCGCCCCCCAACCTTCGGCCTGCAATCCTTGAACGGTACCGATCGACTCCGGAATATTGCTGGCTGGATCGCGAAATCGCAGCAACCAAGTTGCCTCGGGCACGAAGCCGTTTCGCCTCGTTATCTCTCGCATCAGTGACAAACAGCCGTCGCGTTTTCCCAGACAAGGAAACACATTGGCGTCTAACTCCTGGCGAAAACTCTGAAACTTTGCGACCGCATGGTCACGGATCAATTCATCGTCAAACGGAACAAACTCGTAATGCGGTGGACACAACGAAGCGGGAAAAATTTCCTTGTCGAGGTCGAGCTCCATGCGGTAGCGTTTGAAGTAGGTCAAACCCATCGTTGATCACTTTTCTTTACCGGGAACGACTTCGCGGAGTAAAATCCGGTTGGCGGAGTCAAGGCAAATCCCATGGCGACCTTGGCTAATCTTGACACAAAGATACCATGACGCACTTGCAGGCGTCGAATCGTTTGTCGCCGCAAGTCAATTCTATTTCCTCATCCCCCTCCTTCAATGGAATATTCCGCACCGTGTGAATCGACGGCATTTCCACCGTTGACCGCCGACGCGATCATCCTGACCGGATCGACCGCTAGCGGTAAGTCACGTATTGCCCTGGCTTTGGCCGAGAAAATCGATGCAGAAATTATTTCGCTAGATTCCATTGCGGTTTATTGCGGTATGGACATTGGTTCCGCGAAGCCATCGCTAGCAGACCGCGCTCACGTGCCACATCACTTGATCGATGTCGTCAGTCCCACCGACGAATTTAGCGCCGCACAATACCTCGGAATCGCAAAATCTTGCGTAGACGACATTCTTAGCCGAGGCAAGCGACCGCTGTTTGTCGGTGGAACGCCGATGTATTTGAAGGGGCTGCTGTACGGGTTTGATCCTGGCCCGCCAGCGGATTGGGACTTTCGACGATCGGTTGAAGAAGACATTCAACTCTATGGCATTGAAGCGTTGCATAAACGTTTACAGCAGGTCGACCCGTTGTCCGCTCATCGGCTGCCACCGACGGATACACGTCGAATCACCCGCGCTCTCGAAGTCGCCTTTTTGACCGGCACACCGCTCAGTCATCGCCAGACACAGCATGACGGCACATCGTCGCGAGCGAAGTCAAAGCTGTTTGCGATTCTATGGCCGCGCGACCTACTTCACGCCAGAATCGAAAGCCGTGTTCAGCAGATGTTTGATGCCGGGCTGGTTGAGGAAGTCTCTGGTCTGCTCAACATGCACGGCGAGTTCTCACGCACGGCATCCACAGGCGTGGGCTATCGTGAAGTGATCGAACACCTTCAAAAAGGCACGACGCTTCAGTCAACCACTCAACAGGTCCTATTTCATACCCGTCAACTCGCTCGTCGCCAGGAAACTTGGTTCCGCAGCCTGCCGACGCTTTGTTCGTTGAACGTCGATAGCGAAGCGGCGCTGGATCATGCGGCAAATCAAATCCTGGCGCAGACATTTGCAAACAATCGGTGAGCCGATTCACTCGCCTGCATCGAGAACCCGTTCGCCTTAACCTCGTTTCTTGTGATGTTTCATCGAACAGAAATCAGAGCTATCATGCAATTCGGCGGTTCAAGAAAAGTATTCGTCACACCTGGTTTAAGCCGGTAAAATGTACGTCTAGCGGATTGATTACAATGACCACCATCACTGAGATTGAAAAAGCGGTTTCGCATTTGCCTTCAAGTCAACTCGAGGAGCTTGCGCCTGGGCTCGAGGATTACCGCTCGTGCCAACGATCGCCGATATATGTTGACGCTTGGCTTAAGCGTGCAGTTGGCGCTGCGAAACCTGGAATGACAACAGCAGAGCTAATGTCGCTGACGCGTGGCGATGAATGAGCGGTGCGATGTTCGACTCGAATGTGTTGTTGGACATCGCAACTGCAGACATTACTGGGCTTGGATGGTCACAGGGGCAACTTCAAGCTGCATCATCCGTTGGAATCTTGAAACAGTGATGTAATCTTTCCGCCCGCACCGGATGATTCACTATAGGAACCAACCGATGCCAGATTTTCCAGAAACCGACCACAGCCTGATCGCCCGAGTGAAAGACCTCGCCGATGGCACATCGTTGAGTGAGATTCTCGGAATTTACCAGCCGATTGTCTTCCGCATGGCTCGGCGGCGGGGCATGCAGGACGCCGACGCTCACGATGTCATGCAGAAAGTGTTTGTATCGATTGCCCAATCGATTCAGTGCTGGACGGCTCAGTCCGGACAACCGCCGTTTCTCGCCTGGCTGACGACAGTCGCTCGCAATGCCATTACCAAGGCCCTGACCCGGCGGCCGTTCGATGAGGCGACCGGTTCTCCAGCGGTTCTGGATCTGTTGGAAGGTCATGCAGATACGGCAGCGACGACGAGCGAACTGCTTGACGAAGGCCGTCGCGGAGTCGTTCGCTGGGCCACCGAACAAATTCGCAGTGAGTTCAGCACCGAAACTTGGAAAATCTTTTGGCAGACCGCGATCGAAGGAATCTCCAATACCTACGTCGCTGCTGCGACTGGCCGCTCGCGCGGAGCGATCGCGGTCGCACGATTTGCTCACGAAGACTTGACTCCCATCGACTTGCAGAAAGTGGAGGAGCATGTCAGCGAATGCATGAATTGTCGAGCTCTATTGCAGAAGGCGGAACCTGACCCCGATTGGGTGAAGCAGACCGCACCGATCTTGAGCGAAACTCAGAAGTACTCAGAAGTACTCATTCGTTTGATGTCGCTCTCAATCGTTTCGTAGCGATCAAGATACTGTTGCCACACTTGGCGGCTACTGGGGCCGCTAGCAAACGGTTTGCTCGCGAGGCCCAAGCTGCTGCTGCGATAATCGACGACAATGGACATCCCTGTGGATGTTCGCGTGAATCCAGGCCACAACAGCGTGATTACGATTGCTGTCGAGCCAGCGACCGAGGGAACATTGGAAGCTGACCTTGAATTCGTGAGGAATCATATCCGAGTGGCGATTGCAAAATGGACGGAACAGCAAACATCGAAGAAGTCGGCAATGCAATCAGACGGAGCGAGCAGGCATAACCGTCTTTCCGACGCGATCGCGAAGTTCAATTGAATAGCTGCCCTTGATTCGATCGGAAAGGATCAACCACCTCTGACCGTAAATGAGGTCGAGGCCGCCGTGCGATGGGCTGCGGAGATAAGCGCGCCCGAAGGCTTTCGTCGTGACGAAGTGGTCGCGGCGATTCGCTACATGAAGAACAAACGCGCCCAGTTTGATTTGTCCGATGTTGATTTTGAGAGGCTTCAAGAGATCGCAGATAAGCGAGTCTTTCCGCTGGACGCTGAGTTCTCGATCATCACGCAATTCAGACTGGAGGATGGGCACGAGTATCTCATCTGGTCGCTAAGGCTCGGTCTCAAGAAAATGTCAAACTTAGAACCCTATCCGCAGTTCTGCGATATTTTCCGAACCCAGTACATCCGAGCGACACGAATTGACGGCAATATCGCCTGGGGGCCAGTCGCGGAAAACGGGTTGCAAGCGGGTGTTTCATTTGGACTTCATGAAGGACCGTACAAGGTAGGCCAGCGAGTCACACCGAAGTTCTTCGTTCGCAACTCCAGCGACAAAGTACAAGAGTTGTCTTTTCCGAACATCATTACACACAGCTACTACCAGAAACTTGAGGTTCTCGATGAATCGGGAGAGCCGGTTCCTTTCAAACAAGACGAGGACCCAGCAGGTCCGGTGGGATGGCAAGAAGTCAGTTTTGGCTTTGGTGCACAACATGACATCAATGGACTACCCATTGTCCTCGGCACGGCTGAACGCGGCGACGCCGAAACCGCGATCGACGCGAAACCCGGACAAACCATTCGTGTGCGCTTCACACTTGACGATTATGCTGACAGTGACGCAGCGGATCTGGAGACCGGCGAGGTGTCTTTTACCATCGAGACTGACACTGACACCATCACCAAAGATACCTCTATCGATCCACGAAATGACGCCTCAATGGATCCACGAAAAGCATTTGGCCGTTAACGTGATCATTACTAGATTGCGGAGTTCAACTGCGCTGTCGCATCGTCCGTTGGCCAACTTGCAATCTAGGTTAGACGGTAGAGATGAATGAAATGGGTCGGCTTCGTTAATCCGTTCGCTTCGTTAGTGAAGCCCGATCCATTGGATCGCTCGGTTTTAGATCCACTCTGACCAGTCGGCTTCAAGGCCGCCAAGCTTGCCAACACGCGAGAGGTCTTTGAGTAAATCAAATGTTGTCGAGTAACGCCCCGCTGGATCCTTGGAGATAAGCCGCATCACTAGGTCTGAAAAACGATCGTCAAAACCGATCGCTGTCGATGCTGGTGGCTTCGGCGTTAACGTGGAAATCTGCTGAAGCAGCGTTCCGATCTCAATGGCGGGGTAGGGAGGATGTCCCATTGCCAGCACATAAAGTGTGACACCTAAGCTGTACTGGTCCGATCGATAGTCGGCTAAACCAGGGTTTAGAATGCGCTCAGGAGACAAATATTGAAGTTCACCCATCATATCACCAGGCCGCGTGATGCTCGCAGCGTCTGTCTCCTCCAATGCTTTCGCAAACACAAGATCAGTCAGCAAGTATGATTTGTCAACGTTTCGCCGCAAGATGTTTGTGGGGGTAACGTTGCGATGCACCAATTTTGCTTTTTCGGCTTCGGCTAATGCGCGACCGATATGGACCGCGATTCTCCACAAATCTCGCCAGTCGAGCGTTCCGTTGACGCCGATCAGATCGATGATCTCGCGCAAACTGGTTCCGTCAATCCACTCCATCGCCGCCCAACACAATCCAGATTGTCGACCGGCACGATAAAGGCGCACGATGTTTGAGTGTTTGATCGGCAGCATGATTCGCATCGCGCGTATAAATCGCTCCTGTTGTCGATCATCGACAGCATTTTGCGGGTTGAGAATCTTGATCGCCACGGCTTTCCCATCCGCTTGGTCGAGCCCTTTGAAAACCACACCGTTCTTTCCTCGCGATTCAAGACGCTCAATCATGAACCGGTTAATCGTTTGGCCAACAAGTGATTCCAACTGGGCCATCGACTTTCGCTCGCCACCGGACTTTCGAACGCCGACAACAGTTTTTTCATCGAGCCCGTTCGTGTTGTTGATGGTGATTCTTGTATCGCCCAAAAGGACGTCATCACCTGAAATCAACTGACTCTTTTCAACTCGCTTGCCATGCACGAAGGTTCCGCCCGCACTGCCTACGTCCGCGACGTACAAACGTCCGTGGTCAAGCGTAATTTTGCAGTGGATACGAGATAGTTTCGGATCAGCAATCTTGGTGTCGCTGGCCGAACCTCGCCCAAGCATCAGCGGCTTACCTTCAGTGATTGGAAATTCCATTCCTTTTGCTGGGCCGTCGACAACAACGATTTTCCATGTCATCTATCTATTTTCCATTTTAGATTGCGTTGGTCTATTAAGCGGTTCGGTTCGTTCTTGCTCAGTAGGAGTTTCAATGCCAAACAAAACGCGTTGGTCCTGGCTCAATTGATAAGTCAAGCTTTTTTCAATTTCTTCGATCATCGTAGAAATGTCCGCGTCGGTCGGGTTTGGCAATGTATAGATTCCTTTCGAATCCGGCGTGCGTTTTGCCAAGGACGCGCGTAAGACGCCTACTGCGGACGCCTCAACTGATCGCGAAGCCTGCCGAGACTGATGTATCGACTCGATGGCAAGCCTTGCCGCCAAGTCGGGGTTCTGTTTTTCGATGTAGGACGAGTAAGAGGCAAGTCGTTCGGCTGCTAATTCAGCCTCGCTTACCTGTTCTTTCCGCAGTCCAGATACGCGAGCTCGAAGCAAAGTCCGCTCGGATGCGAGGACGTCGGCAAGGTCAGCTACGTTAGTCTCGAGTTCAGTTTTTTCCTTGAGCAGTTTCACATGCGCAATCAGAACGATCAGCGTCGCAAGCAACAGCAACGTGACAACAGACCCAGATACAGTTGCAACCATAAAATGCTTGCGTAGGTAGTAAAGCGTCCACCGGACACCGCGGATCGGTTTTGCAATCGTTGGCTTTCCATCGCGGAAACGGCTAAGGTCATCGGCGAGTTCAGTCGCAGTCTGATAGCGTCGATTCGCATCCTTTTGCAGGCACTTCATCACGATGGCTTCGAAAGTCACCGGCACGGTCGAATTCAACTGCCTTGGTGGGACGGGATCATTAGCAAGCACTTGCAATAGGACATCCATGGGCGATGCGGCTTGAAACGGCGGTCTTCCGGTTAGCATCGCATACATCATTGCGCCAATCGAATAGACATCGGACGCCGCACTGATAGGGCCGCGTGTGGCATCTGCTTGCTCAGGAGGCATGTAGTGTGGCGTTCCAATCGGTTCGCCTGCTGTCGTCAAGTGGCATTGCGCGGCTTCAACAAACTTCGCGACGCCAAAGTCTGTAATGACCGCGTGCCCAGCTTGATCAAGCAAGATGTTCGCAGGTTTCAGATCACGATGAATGACATTTCGCTGGTGAGCATGTGCGATCGCTTCGGCAACTTCGATCGCGATTCCTAACGCACGTCGACTATCAAGGGGGCCATCGTGAAGAAGTTTTGCGAGATTCCCACCGTCAATCAACTTCATTGCGAGAAAAGGTTGGCCCCGATACTCGCCGACTTCGTAGATCGCGACGATTCCCGGATGATCGAGTCGCGCGATCGCTTCTGCTTCAATCGCAAATCGATCTGACGAGGACGTATCTTCGCCGCAATCCAGAAGCAGTGTCTTCAGTGCGACACGTCGTCCCAGATGGCGATGCTGAGCCAAGTAGACGACGCCCATTCCTCCCCGGGCAATCTCTTCGATGATGACATAATCGCCAATGCAGGAAGCCGCTGGCATTGCCTCCGACAAAGTCCCACCGGCGATGCTTTCGGGCAGAATCGTAACTGCATCGCAATGCTGCAGGACGGGTTTGGGTGCTTGGGGATTCACGATCATCCTGCGTTACTTGTTCCTATCCACCGAACAGTTTCTTCAGGGCGCGGTCGGCTGCTTCCTTTGAATCCTTTGCCTTCATGGATTCGATCCGCTTGCGCATCTCCAAGCGTCGCGACTCGGCAGCGTCTTCAAGCGAGTCACTGCTCTTGGCAAGCATGACGGTTGTCTCATTCGTGGCCGACTCGTCCTGCGGTGGGGCCGTGTCGCTGATCGCCTCGGCAATGGTTTCTTTTAGGTTCGTCGAAGCTTTCATCTCAACCCAGGCGACTTTAGGCGCACTTTCTATCGGCGTAGCCTGATCTGAATCCTCGACGCTCATTGAAACATCCGCGTCGATCCGCTCTCGAATAAACGCTTCGAGATTTGCCAACAGATCTTGCTTCTTGGCAAGCACGCTTTCTTGGCCTTCTACATCACCAGCTTGGGATTTTTCAGAGCCGGCTTTGCCGATGCGAAGCGTAAATTTTCCGATTTCGATCAGATCGGTTCCCTGAATCACGACACGCGTCCCTGGTGCGATCGCCTTACCATTGACGATCGTGCCATTGCGGCTACCAAGGTCTTTGATCGTCAAACCAATTCGCTTCACTTTAATTTCGCAATGCTTTCTACTGACCGTTCGGCTATCCAATTGAATAGCACAATCGCTGTTTCGACCGACGACAAGAGGGCTGCGATCCATCACTAAGGTTTTGAGATGTTCGCCTTCCTTGAAAATCGCAAACGTGAATTTCATAGAATCTTCTGGGCAACCTTATCAAGCGACTCGCTATCTGCGACTCCTGGCCAACTCCGCCAAGTAGTTGTCCGTGTCGGATACCATGTGAGAGGAGCCATGCGAACCACTGTCAACGATCGCTTTCGGGGCTCTGGGCTTTCGGTTAGCCCTCAATGTCATCCAAACACGACCAACCGTAACGATTAGGAATGCCGGCATCGTGGCAACCATTCCAAACAGCACCGGCGCCGCAGACATCGCTAACAGCAGCACGCCATCAGGCATTTCCGCCGAATTCGAGTCAGCGTCTCTCAGCAAAGCAACAGCGGTAGAAAGCGTGATCAACGAACGCAGGCCACCAAGGAAGAGCGGAATGAATGTCAACGGCAGAATCATCATCAACGCATGCTGTTGACGAAGAATGAGCCATGAAAAAAGAGCGGCGAGAATCAAAACAAGCTCGACGACCAGAATGAGAACCAGAAATTCCGTTCCGCAGGTAATGTTGAGCAACGAAAAAAGGCTTGAAACCGCACGCATCTTCAATAAATTCCTAAGTGATCGCACACCGCCAGCCACGGCAGGCTCAGCCCATTCGTCGGACTGAAACAGAAAAGCACTCCTAGCGAACGCTGGCGCCAGCGACCACAACACCGTCCAAATCATACGCAATGGAAGTTGACAATCGATGTCGAACTGCTGAAGAAGCGATGAAGAATCGGCAAGTATTCACCCACCAACGCATGATCAGATACGTGGCGGCGGATAAATGGTGGAAGCATCCGATCGGCTCGCAAAACAACGCGATCCGCACGAATCTCCGGATTCAAACGGGGCAAAACAAATCGTTTTCGAACGACAACGCCTTTAAGCGAACGCCCGCGCTTCATCAAAGTAAACGATAATGCTATTCTCTGGCACGCTCTCCTCTGGCATGCTTGTTCCGCTCTGCTACGGCAACCGCGAGATCGTCTGGCTGGTTTAACGCAACCCCGTTTCCAACTAGCCAACCGAAGTCTGTTTCAAATGATGACTTTGCTATCATCGACGAGGTTGTGATGCGACGTGGTTATGCAGCGCACATCAAGTTTTTAGTCTAGGAAAAGCACTATGCAATGATCTTTGTCTGGACATTGCCGTGTACGTCGGTCAAACGGAAATCACGGCCAGCGTAGCGGTACGTCAA
>Ga0105047_10009104_pt1 | contig 16404 bp, 14 predicted proteins | sample MAT04_FD_78384 | JGI IMG/M metagenome (GOLD analysis project Ga0105047, IMG submission 78384) | Freshwater microbial communities from Lake Fryxell liftoff mats and glacier meltwater in Antarctica - MAT-04 (megahit assembly) | ecosystem: Environmental > Aquatic > Freshwater > Ice > Liftoff...
CATCGACGCGCTCGTGGCGGTTGCGCTTGAGCAGCGTCAAGCCGCGCGTGAACGCAAGGACTACGCCGCAGCCGATTCAATCCGCGAGCAGCTGACGGCGGCAGGCATCGCGATCGAAGACACACCCGAGGGCCCGCGTTGGTCTCTCGAGAATCAAGGATGAGGGCGGCGTAGAGCATGGCCGGAAATAGTCAACGACAGGGTGCTCGTCGCGACGAGAGCAAGAAGAAGGGCCCGGCTGGCGGGTCAGGCGGGCAGCGCCGTCGCGGGCTCGAGGGCAAAGGACCGACACCCAAAGCGTCCGAGCGCAAGGGCCACTCCAAGAGTCGGATCAAGAAGGCCGCAGAGAAGCGCGCCTCGACCGGTCGACGCACCGGAACTCGTGGCGCTGGCGGCGGCGCTCGCAAGAGCACGAGCGAGATCGTGTTCGGCCGCAACGCCGTCGTCGAAGCGCTGCGGGCCCGCGTGCCGGTCACCGCGCTCTACGTCGCGACGAAAATCGATGGCGACGAGCGCGTGCGCGAAGCGCTGAAGATCGCGACGACCACTGGCCTTCCGTTGCTTGAAGCACCGCGCGGAGAGCTTGATCGGTTGGCTGAGGGTGGCCCGCATCAGGGGCTGCTGCTGCAGATTCCCCCTTACGAGTACGCACATCCGGATGAGCTGATTGACGCCGTCGCGGCATCGGACACGCCTGGGCTGATCGTGGCCCTCGATGGTGTGACGGATCCGCGCAACCTCGGCGCCATCGTGCGTTCGACGGCAGCTTTTGGTGGCCACGGAATTGTGGTTCCTGAGCGTCGGTCTGCGGGAATGACTGCGGGAGCCTGGAAGGCCTCGGCAGGTGCGGCGGTGCGAGTTCCCGTCGCGCGTGCGAAGAATCTGACGCGCACGCTCATCGATTTCCAAGATGCGGGCATGTTCGTCATCGGCCTTGCTGTTGATGGCGCCGTGGACCTTGACGATCTCGATCTCGATCCGAATCAAGCGGTCGTCGTGGTCATCGGTTCCGAAGGTAAGGGCTTGACCCGCTTGGTCACCGAGACCTGCGACCAATTGGTGCGCATTCCGATGGCCCGTGAGATCGAGTCGCTGAACGCCAGTGTGGCGACGAGCATCGTGGTTCACGAACTCAGCAAGCGTCGCTTCTCCTGACGTAGCCAGGCGACCCGCGGTATCCACGGATCGCCTGACTTGAGGGGAGGGCTGTTCGGTCTGGGGTGGTTTAGTCGTCTCCGCCGATGTCGGTGGCGTAGGCCTCGTAGACGAGGTCGGAGCTGCGTTGACGGTGCCGCGCCAGTAGACCAACGACCAACGTGGCCTCATCGCGTACCGCCATCACCAGTGCGCGATCGTGCTGCTGGATGCTGCGTTCAGAGAGCGCGGCGACCGCGTTGATGCGGTCGCGAAGGATCTCGTGATCGGCGACCAAGCGGCGCACCTTGTTGGCTAAACGCGGCTGGGCCAGCAGGATTTCGGCGTGGATGCCGTCGGGGCCTTCGGTGGTCTCGACGTGCTCTTCGATGTCGAGGCGTAAACGTTGAAGGTGATCATCGACGTGGCTCAGCCAGACGTCTTCGCGACCCGGGCTTGGATCTTCCAGTGCGCGCACGAGGGATTTCGCAGTCTCGTGAAGTTCGGCGCGACGACGCAGCGCGTCATCAAGCACGGCCGTCGAATTGGCAGCTGCATTTTCGAGGGGAACTGCGGGCATTGCCATCTCGCACCTCCGCGAACAACAGAGTCCCCCGTGGACCCTTGATTGATGGTGGGGCACGGAGCACTCCACTGACAAGGGTCGAACGAAAGTAAATCCGCCGAAGGGGCGAGTGGCTGGCTCGCCCGAACGACCCATGATTGCGACGGGAGTGACGGCCGGGCTCTTGTGTCCGGTTCCTCCCCACGTGGGGACGGCCGAACCCGTCTCTACACTCGCAGTCGAACGGATGAGTTAGTCCGTCCAGCCGACGTGGCGCAATTGGTAGCGCACCTGCCTTGTAAGCAGGGGGTTAGGGGTTCAAGTCCCCTCGTCGGCCCCGAACTTTTCGACCCTTTGGCGGTCGGGCGGCTAGCGCATGCGCACGGAAGCTGACCGGCCCCAAGGTCCTTGGCCCACGGCGTTAACTGCAGCGACCCGGAACGTGTAGGCCACCCCGACTCGGCCGCTGGTCCACACGAAGGCCTTAGCTGAGGACGAATACGTGACCTTGGTGTTGTACCAACGCTTGTTGGCGTACACCTGCACGGCATAGCGGGTGACTTTTGCTCCGTTAGCTGTGGGTGTCTTCCACCGCAGGTAGATCTTCTTGCCGCTACTGCTGTTGGTGGCCCACGCCGGTGCGCCCGGCACGCCCAGCGCGGTGAAGGTGCTCGTGGAGGCTGGGCCGACGCCGGACAGTCCCTTGGCGCGGATCTCGATCTGGTACACGCGCGTCGGCGTGAGGCCGGTGAACGTCCGTGATCGAGGTGAGACGGCGGCGGTCACAGTTGTCGACCAAGCCCCATACACCGCGGACGTGGGCAAGCGAGACCGGATGCGCAGCTCGTAGCCGCTGAGCACCTCACCGCTGAGCACGCTGGGCGTCGACCACGTGAGCACAGCACGTCGGTCGCCACGGCTTAGTGACAGACCAGGCACCGCTCCCGGTAGGGCAACGGTGATGCTCTGAGTGCTTCCGTAGAGGCCATCGCCCACGCCATTGCCAGCGCGGATGCGTACGTCGTAGGCCGTCCCACCGGCAAGGCCGTTGAGGGTCGTCTCTGTTGGCGGCGGGTTGAGCGGATTAGCAGACGTCACTGCGGTCGAAGTCGCCGGCCATGCGCCGCCCGTCGGACGGATCTGGACGTCGTAGCGGGTGAGGATGGTCCCGCCATCGCCGGGCGCACCCCACGTCACTTTCACCTTGCCCCCGCCGAGGTCACTCAAACCGGGACTGCCCACGGTGCCGGGGATGGAGGGGGTCGTGACCGTAGAGGTGCCCGTCCACGGACCCCATCCAAGAATGTTCCGTGCCGACACTTGGATCTGGTACTCGGAACTGTTAGCAAGTCCCGTCAACGTTCGGCTGCCATCGACAGACGGAATGTTGTCGACGATCGTCCAGCCCAAGTTGCCAGTGATCCGATAGCGGACTCGGTACTCGGTCAGCGGAGAGAGCCCGGTCGGGCCCGCCTCCCACGAGATGTACACCGATCCCGCTCCGCGGGTGAGTTGCACGTTCTTGGGCTCAGCCGGCACGGTCTGCAAGCCGATCGTGGCCACCGATGAGGTGGACGACGGAGACCCACTTGCGTGACCGTCACCATCGACAGCGGTGACGCGCCACTCGTAGGTACCGGCCGGTAGGTCTTGGCGAGGAGCAAAACGTGCGTTCGCCGTATCGACCTGTTCGATCGGTGACGAGAATCCGTCGCCGACCTGATCCATCTCGACCCGATACTTGACTGCGTTTGCGACCGAGTTCCACGTGAAGAGAAGGCCAGCGCGCGGCACAGACTGCCCGGTCGGGGCGAGTGCCACCGGTGCAGGGAAGCCGATGGTGAACCCGGTGCCATTGGTCCACGCGCTTGGCTGACCGGAAACATCAGTACGACGTACTCGCCATGAATAGGTACCGGGCTGCAGCACGTTTGTGGGCGTCCACGCCGAGTAACGGGTGCTGACATCGGCCGTGCGATCAGCGCCCAGGTAAACCTCGACCTGGTAACTGTCGGTCAACGCCGCAGACGCCCAGCAGAATAGGGGCGCCCTGGCGTACGTGGCCGATGAGCTTCCAGAACACGTCGCAACGCTGGTTGTCGCGGCACCGCTGATGACGGATGACGTCTTGCGGAACGTGCTGGTCGCGCTCCACGCCAATCCTTGTCCGCTTCCGGACAGCGTCTGAACGCGTACGTACAGGTGGTCGGTCACGTTGACGGTGTTGGGGTACAGCTTGTTCGGGGCGACATACCAAGGCTGGTCGACGGTGGCTTCATCTACGAGAGAAGCGAAGTCGGGTTGCGTTGAGACCTGCACCCGATACCCGCGGATGGCTCCATCATTCAGGGCGTACGTCGATCGCGGGGCCCACACAATCCGCACCTGGTCGGTGGCTGGCGCGACGTCAGTGACCGGAGTCCCGTTGGCAACATCTGCGAATGTGGCGGCTGCAGCCGGTGTTCCTCGCTTACTGAAGAACCCACTGGCGGCGTTTGCGTTCGAGAGGCAGCTGCCCGTGTTGGCAGACGTGCACGGAACGACTCGGTAGTAGTACGCCTGACCGACATTGTTGTCCGCAAGGTCGGTGGTGGGTACGAGATGCGTGCCGCGCGATCCGTAGGTGTACGAGACGTTGGTGAAGGCCTCGTCGAGGGCGAAGTCGATTCGGTAGGACGGATACTCCGTCCCTAGGGCCGCGGCGTTCTCCACTCGAGACCACGAGAGTTCCCGCACATCAGGCGTGGGTGTGACCCATGAGGTGAGTGCGGTCGCCTTGAAAGTCGACAAGGGAACGAGGGCGGCTGACCGAGCAGTCACACTGAACGATGGGCTCGCAGGGTCACCGGGTAGGTCATCCGAAGACCAGTTCGAGGTTGCGGTGCCTTCATCGATGGCGCGAATCCGCCACTCAACGGTGGATCCGGTTCCGGGCAGGTTGCCGCAACTGTCCTGCTGAGTGATCGACGTGTGGAAGGTGGCGCAGGTGGGCTTGCCATCCCAACTGAGTTGCCCAGCGTCGCGCCACTGGATTTCGTAGCGTGAGGCACGTGGGACCGCCGTCCACGAAAGCACTAACGCATCTTCAGATACCGAAGCGCCGTTCGTTGGCGTCAGTGGTGTCGGTCGACCGAGTTGGCCGATCTCCGGACCGCCCGCAGGGTTGAGCTTGGGTCCGTCTTGTTTGCCCCACTTGCGTTGGAACTTCCAAACACTGGACCATTCGCCGAACTGTGAACCACCGGGGTACACCGGACGCACGCGCCACCAGTAGCTCGCGTTTCCCAACTCGGTGCTGGGCGAGAAGCGAGTCGCTCGCAGAGTTGTGTCCACCTTTTGCTTGCTGCTATCGGTGAAGTCGTTGCTCGAATAGATCTGCAACTGGTACGACTCGGCACCCGGGGCTGGTGCCCACTTCATAGCCGTGTCGCTGATGGCCGGCGTGTTGGGTAGATCGATCGGAACGTCAGTGTCGTCTGGCGTCAGTGCGGAATCGAGCGCAACGCTGGCAGGCCAGATCGAGCGAAACTGTGCGGTGGCCGCATTGCTGATGACGTTGTCTGTGCTCCGCCAGCGAACCGTCCACGTCCACACTTTGTCGATTCCTTGCACGGCCAGGGCCAACGTGTCTGTGGGGACGACCGACGTCGAGGCGGTGGTGTAGTTCAAAGTGGTGCCGGTAGAAGAGACCTGGACGTCATAGGTCTTGGCGCCAGCGACGGGAGCCCACGCCAAGACGGGGGGTGCTGGATAGGTCACGGTCGGCACTTGAGGCAGGCCCGCGAGGTTGCCGGGCGGCCCCTGGACGGTGGCAGTGGGGCCGGTGATGGTCGGTGCAGCGTGTGCGCCGATGGTGAGCGGCTGCGTTGCGGTCGCGCCGGAAGTTCCTTGGTCATCGACGGCGTACACGGCCACTGATCCGGTACCAGTCGGAAGGTCGCGGGTCGGGGTTGCGACGACTCCACGGGTGTCGAAGCTTTCCACTTCTCCCCCGGGACCGTTGAACGTCACGTGGTAGCGCACTGCTCCATCGATGGCTGTCCACGAGGCGCTCGGTGACGGCACATCGGTGGCGCTCACGACGGGCGCCGCTAGCGCAGCCGCCGCAGGCGAGGCGAGGGGACCGGCGATGGCGAAGGTGAGGCCTGCGGCGAACGCCGTTAGGCCAGCGATACTCCGGACGTGCTTCATGATGCCCCCGCTGGGCGCGTGCGGCGCCGTCGTCGAATGAAGAGCCTGCAGGGTAGCCAGAGACCTCAGCGACGTGGAGGATTTAGAACTGATTAGCCCGAATGGGTACCAATGACTGGCTCGATTGAGCCGTTCGGCCGACCTCGTCGACGGCGGAAGATCAGGCCCTCCGAGATCGCGACGCCCAGGAGCACGATCAGGGCGCCGATTGGCTCGTTCCACGTCAAGGTTTCGCCCAGCACGGCTACTCCGAGCAGCGTCGACCACACCGGCATCAAGTACGTGACTGTGACCGTTGTCGTGGCGCCGACTGCGCGCACCAACATCCAATAGAGGGCGAACGCGAAACCGGTTCCTAGCACGCCCAGAGCGATGACGGCTGCGAGCGACTTGGCAGTGACGTCGGCGGGCGAGGGGGTGAGGGGCAACGTCAGCGTCAGCCATGCGGTGGCGCACATGAGTTGGGCGGCGGCGAGTGAGATGCCAGAAAAGCCACTCCCGCTGATGAAGCGTCGCGAATACGGCGTGCCGATCGCGTAGCAAAGTGCGGCGCCGATGCACAGCGCCGAACCGAGCAGAAGATCTCCACTCACGCCACGCCACGGCCCGAGAATTCCAATGACGCCGATGAGACCGATGCCCAAGCCGACCACCTTGCGCAGGGTGGCGCGCTCGTCCGGCAGCATCGCGGCGGCAATCACCACAGTGAACAGCGGCGTCGTGGCGTTCCATAGCCCGGCAAGCACCGACGAGATCAGCGTCTCGCCCAGTGCGAACAACGCGAACGGGATGGCGTTGGTGAAGAGAGAATTGAATCCGATGTGTGCCCAGATGCGGCGACTATGCGGAAGTCGTACGCGCTGGATAGCGAGCACCAGCAGCAAGATGCCAGCGCCGACGACGAGGCGTCCCCACGCGACCCAGAGCGGCGGTATCGATTCGATTCCGAGCTTGATGAACAGGAATGACGAACCCCACAGGGCGCTGAGAAGAACGAATGCCGGGAGCCAGGTACTCGGCGAAGGTCGCTCGAGCTGAGCAGGTCGCGTCGGGGTGGCAGCCACCACCGCATCCTCCCCCCAAACCCGATTGCGGTGCTCACGTGAGCGTGTCGCGGCCAAAACGCTCACGTGAGCACCGCAATCGGGTTTGGGTGGAGGGGGCGCGGCGGCTTGGTCAGGCGTGCTCGCCCCGGGATCCTGCGTCTATGGAACGCAGCCAGGAACGGTTCGACAATTATCAGGCGCGCGATGACGGTCCGATCGGACTCGTCGCGCTGGTCGTTGTGACGATCTTGTTGATCAACACGACCAACGCGGCTGGCCCGGTGGCCGAGCAACGGCTGACGTACATCGCCTGGATCCTTTGGGTCGTTCTTGCCATCGACCTGGCCATTCTGCTCACGCTGTCGCCCAGTCGATGGGGATTTGTTCGCACTCACCCGTTCTACGTGCTCGGCGTTGCATTCCCACCGTTGCGGGTCCTGCTGCTGGGCCGGGTACTGGCCTACCTGCGCTCAGGGTCACGCTCGAAGCTAGCCGACAAGATCACTCTGATCGTCGGCATCGTGGCGATTGAAGTTGTCGTCCTTGGCGCCATTCTTGAGGTGCTCGTAGAGCGTGATGCCGAGGGAGCATCGATCCGCAACATGGGTGATGGGCTGTGGTGGGCTGTCGTCACGATCCCGACCGTCGGGTACGGCGACGTGGTGCCGATCACCGAGGCAGGGCAGATCATCGGTGTCTTCGTCATCATGGTGGGCGTCGTGCTGCTCTCGGTGATTACGGCCAACATCGCCAGCCGGTTCGTCCGCCTGACGCAGAGGGATCCTGAGCCGCAGGAAGACACGCTCCCTTCCGACGTGCGTGAGCGACTTCAGCGCATTGAGGATCTGTTGACGCCGCTGGTGGACCCCGCGCAGCGTTCAGGGCCGTCGACCTGACGAAGTGAACACTCGTGAGGCCTGGCTCAGCACCTAGGGTCAAGGCATGCACGGATACAGCGAAGAAGTTGACGCCCTAGCCCAGAAGATCCTCGAGTACGCCAGCGATCGAATGCGACTCGATCCGGTCCCTCTCGACGGACCCAAGTCGCTTGAGTTCTTGCAGGCGGCGGCGGGCGAGACCATCACCCCGAGTGGCATCGGGGGCGACCGCGCGCTTGAACTCTTTGACGAGGTGCTCTCTCGCGCGTGCATCTCGGTCGACAATCCGCGCTACCTCTCGTTTATCCCGGCAGCACCGACAGAAGAGGCGTGCCTCTTCGACCTCGTGGTGGGCGCTTCATCGGTGTACGGCGGCTCGTGGCTGGAAGGCGCCGGTGCAGTCTTCGCCGAGAATCAGGCGTTGCGCTGGATCGCCGATCTCGCAGGCTTCCCCGCAGCTTCCGGCGGCGTGTTCGTTCAAGGCGGCACGATGGGCAATCTCTCGGCCTTGGTGGCCGCGCGTCACACGGCGCAGGCCAACCACATGGGCGAGCACCCGCGACGTTGGATTGTGGCGTGCAGCGCAGATGCGCACTCGTCCATCGAGCATGCCGCGCGCGTGATGGACATCGACATCCTGCGGATCCCTTCTGATGAACTCGGTCGGCTGACCGGCGAACGGCTTGAAGAAGCCTTGGCTGCTCACGAACAGAACAACGTCTTTGCCGTGGTCGCCACGGGCGGCACAACGAATTACGGAATCGTTGACGATCTCGCGAGCGTTGCGCAGGTGTGCCAAGAGCGCGGTATCTGGATGCACGTCGACGGCGCGTACGGCCTGGCGGCGTTGGCCGCCCCGACTGTCCGTCATCTGTTCGATGGCCTTGAACTGGCTGACTCGTTCATCGTCGACCCGCACAAGTGGTTGTTTGCTCCCTTCGATGCGTGCGCCCTGATCTATCGCGATCCTGAGCAGGGACGTGCCGCGCACACCCAGCACGCCGGCTACCTCGATGCGGTGGAAACAGGCGAGTGGAACCCCAGCGACTACGCGATCCACCTTTCGCGTCGCGCTCGCGGTCTGCCGTTCTGGTTTTCGTTGGCCGCGAACGGCACGGCCGCGTACACCGAAGCAGTGGAAGAAACGTTGCGAGTGGCGGCAGCTGCCGAGGCCGCGGTGAATGCGCGTCCCTACGTCGAACTCGTGCGTGAACGCCAGTTGTCTGTGGTGGTGTTCCGCAGGCTCGGCTGGACTCACGAGCAGTATCAAGAGTGGTCCGACAGTCTGATGAAGGCGCACTTTGCTTTCGTGCTACCGACCAAGCATGGCGAAGAGACCGTGACCCGCTTTGCCATCGTGAATCCCAAGACGACGGAGAACGACATCGTTGCCATCCTCGACACGATGGCCTGAGCACCTGTTGGCCTGCGCGGCTGAGCGCTAAGGCTGTTTTTCGCTAGCGAAGGTCAGGCAACGAATCGTCGGTGTCGGCCGAATCGACGTCGTTGTCGGCGGGGTTGCGCTTCATGTCTCTCGCATGCAGCCGCGTTGCCAGGAGCGGAAATACCAGCACGGACAAGGCTCCTGCGCCGACAAGCGCAGCGGCGTTCTTCGGAAGCATCGTTCCTGTTTGTAGGCCAATCTGGGTCAGGGCCACTAGAAGTGGCAGCGCAGTGGCGTTGAGCAGGGTCAGCTGCAAGCGCTTGGAACCCGAAAGTTCGCGGCGGTAGACCAGTAGCGTCGGCAGCCCGCGCACTGCAAGCAGTAGCGCGAAGAACACGAGTAAGCGCGCGGGCTGCTCGATAATGGAATCGATGTCAATGGCCATGCCCGAGGCGACAAAGAAGATCGGGATGAAGAATCCGTAGCCGAGTGCGTCGAGTTTTTCATCCAACTCGTTGGCATCACCGGTGCCAAAACGGCGCAGCACAAGACCAGCGATGAAGGCGCCAAGAACGATGTCGATGCCAAAGTCGTTGGCGAGCAAAAGCAATCCAACGAGGAGCACCATCGTGAGGCGGAGCGCAGTCTGCGAGGTGCTACCTGCGGCCCGCGTGATGATCGCTTCGATTCGAGTGCCTTCGATCACGCGAGGCAATCGGGCGAGGCCGAAGGCGAGTAATCCCATGGTGATGAGCGAGGCGATGCCGGCAAAATGGCTCGTGGTGCTGAGGAAGATGGCAATCAAGATCACCGGAAAGAGCTCGCCGACGGCACCCGAGGCAAGCACCGTGGTCCGAAACTTGCCGTGCAACATGCCAGCGTCACGCAGGATCGGCAGTAGCGTGCCGAGTGCTGTCGTCGTGAGACCGAGCGCGATCGGAACGAATGCATTGACGAAGCCAGCCGCCTCCAGCGCGCCAGTCACGGCAGTGGCAATGGCGAGTGAAATGAACCATGACGTCATGGCGAGTTTGCCCGTGTGTTCGCGGAACCACTCAAGCTTGATCTCGTAGCCGGCGAGCAGGAAGAGAAATCCAAGACCCACTTGTGAGAGCAGTTCCACCTGGTGGGGATGTGCGATGTCGAGCGCCGAGGGTCCGACGATCACGCCAGCGATCAGGAAGACGACGACCGCCGGAATACCGAGGCGAGGGACCAAACCCAACACGATCGGTGTGACTGCAGCAATCGTGACGATGACGAACAGCGTGCCCAAGCCCTCGATCACGGTGCCGCCTCGTGGTCGTGGCTGGGCGAGACGTAGATCTTGCGCAAGGCCTCATGCACCGTCCAGGTGGTGCGCGCGCCAGCCTCGAGGATTCCAATGTCGCCGGGGCCCACCTCAAGGGTCGGCTCCCCCTCGATGGCGATCGATGCTCGGCCGGCCAACACGATGAACACCTCGTCGGCCTCGACGTCAGTCGAGGTGCCCGCGGTGTGCTCCCACAGCCCGATCGACCATATGTCGTCCTCGTGCAGCGTGAGGAAGCCGGCATTCGGCTGGCCGCTCACCACTTGATCAGCAGCGATCGGGTCGGTGATCAGCGAGGCGGTGGATGTCACGACGCGGCAAGGCATGGCGGCACACTAAGGGGGCCGCTGGCACTTGCTCCGGTGGTTTCCGATGCCCGAACAGGGCGCGGCGAGGGTGAATGACATGAATGGGATTCGCCCCCTACGATGGGCGCAGCCAGGTCCGTCCAGCCTTCCGCGAGGCTGGTTCGCTCACCCGTGGGGATTCGCATGGACGCCGTCAACGCCGTTAGCCCTGAGGCGTTCCCGGGAGCTGGCACGCTCGATGAGCGCGATGAGAAGATCCTCGCCTTCGAGCGCCAGTGGTGGAAGTACTCCGGCGCCAAAGAGCAGAGCATCCGTGAGCAGTTCGACATGTCAGCCACGCGCTACTACCAGGTGCTGAACGCACTTCTCGATCGTCCCGAGGCACTGGGCTACGACCCGATGTTGGTGAAGAGGCTTCGTCGCATGCGCACCGAGCGTCAGCGTCAGCGTTCGGCTCGCCGCCTTGGCTTCGAGGTCTGAGCCGACCGACCATGTCTGACTTCACGCCCGCCGGTCCGCCGCCGGACGGTGACCTCTCTGCGGAGGGTGCGCGCCGCCGCGCCGCCCACCGCGCGCCAGCCAAGCCCAAGCGCATCATCGTGCCCGCCGTCATTGCACTAGCGGCCGTCGTGGCACTTCTTGTGGCCTTCAACTCGTGCTCGGATCCCTACGACCAGGGCAACGGCCTGGTGACGCCGGTGGGTGTTCCCACGCCGACCACCACATCGCCGAGCCCCTCGGCGACCACGACACCGTCTCGGACCGCGACGCCGAGCCCGACGACGACCAAGACCACATCGCCATCGCCAATTCCGAGCAAGACCGCGACCGCGTCACCAACGCCGTCGCCGACATTGGCGCCCAAGGTGCCGGTGGTCGTCCTCAACGGCACGACGACGGCTGGGCTTGCTGCCGCCTATGCGGTGCAGGTGCGGCGGGCGGGTTGGACTGTCGCTTCGACCGGCAACTGGCGTCGCACGAGTGTGAGTACGACGACGGTCTTCTACCCGGCGGGCAAAGATGCCAGCGCACGGCGTTTGGCTGACAACCTGAGCGGTTCGCAGATCGTGCGACCGGCTCTGACGGGAATGTCGACAAGCAACCTGACGGTCGTCGTTAAGCGCTAACGATTCACGTCAGCACGCGCGGTGGCTCAGCCGTGAACGAGAGTGCGCTGCGCATATTCAGGGATTGAGATGGCCGGCGGCCGTTGTGCAAGAGCAACGTCGTGCGTCCTCGGCGCGCGGCCACCAGCACCGTCATCGTCAAACTGCGTCAGCATCGTCGCGGGTTCCTGCACAAGAACGATGCGTCCATCGCGATCCAACCGGTCTAACGCGACCTGCCAAATCTCGGCGGCCATGCGACCGAGTGCACGCAGATCTTGATGATGATGAAGGCGTTCACCGAGATCTACTTGAGCCAGCGCATCAAGCCCGCGTACGCGGACGGTGTCGACCAGCAAGCCGAGTTCTACTCCGTAACCGCACGGAAACGGCAGTTGCTCAAGAAGGCTGCGACGTGCGGCGTACTCACCGGCTAGTGGCTGGATCACTCCAGAGAGTTCAGGCCAGTGCATCGCTAAGACCGGACGTGCCACGAGTTCAGTGACACGTCCGCCGCCGACGTCGGGATCGTCGGTGGAAGACGGACGGTCGTAGAAACCCTTGACCAGATCGATCGAGGCGTCAGCCAACAACGGGCCGATCAGCCCAGTGACGAATTGGGAAGAGAACTCGCGCAGGTCGGCATCGATGAACACCACGATGTCGCCAGTAGTGCAGAACAGCGATCGCCACATCACTTCGCCCTTGCCCACGACCGCAGGGGAACCGGTCAGCACTGCGTCGCGATGAACCACGGTGGCGCCGGCGGCTGCGGCAACGGCCGCGGTGGCATCGGTGGAATTGCTGTCGAGCACGATGAGTTCGTCGACCAAATGCCTGTTGATCATCAGATCGCGCCGAATGGCGGCGACGATCACGCCGACGGTGGTCTCTTCGTTCAGCGCTGGCAGCACGACCGAGATTCGGTGATTGCCCTTGAGGGCGAGCAATTCGTCGAGGTGCCAGTCAGATGATGTGCTGGTGCGATGGTCGAACCAGGCCTGCGCCCTGGCGTCCATTCACACCTCCGACAGCTGCGTGCTTCGCGACCATGACCATGCCAGAACTGGCTTGCCAGCCTGCGCTAGTCTTGCCCAGGTCTGGAACACAGGCACCTCGTACGACCCACAATTTCATATCGCTCATCCCGAGGGGCAGAGGGAACGGCCCGATGAAGCCCCGGCAACCACTCCGAAGAAACCGCTGAGTAATCCAGTGGGGCCGCCGGATCAGGTGCCAAGTCCGTCCGCGGTGTCGCAAGACATCACGGAAAGATGAGGAGAAAGGCCTCGCTGTGAGCACTCCCACCATCAATCCCCCCACGCCTGACGTCAGTTTCGACGTCGGGCCTGCTCGATGTTTGACCTGCCGCGAATGCGGCGCCGAATACCCACTAGCCGCTCGCTACGCGTGCGACGAGTGCTTCGGCCCGCTTGAAGTCTCGTACGATTTTCAAGGCGTGACGCGGGAAAGCATTCAGGCCGGACCGGCCAACATGTGGCGTTACGCGGGCCTGCTGCCCGTCGCCGCCGACGTCGCCACCGGCAAGAACCTGCAGCCCGGATTCACGCACCTGATCAAGGCTGACAACCTCGCCGCCGCCTTAGGCATGCGTGCCCTGTGGGTGAAGGACGACAGCGGCAATCCCACGCACTCATTCAAGGACCGTGTTGTTGCGGTGGCGATGGAGAACGCACGACGCCTTGGCTTCACCACTGTTGCGTGCGCCTCGACCGGCAACCTGGCGAACGCGGTGGCAGCTGCTGCTGCGCGCGCCGGACTGCGGTCGTGCGTCGTCATCCCGCACGACCTTGAAGACGGCAAGACCGTCACCACAGCGGTCTATGGCGGCACGCTGGTGGCCGTCGAAGGCAACTACGACGACGTCAACCGCTTGTGCTCTGAGGTTGCTGGCGACGACGAGTGGGGCTTCGTCAACGTCAACCTGCGCCCTTATTACGCCGAGGGTTCAAAGACTTTGGGCTACGAAGTCATCGAGCAGTTGGGCTGGCGCATTCCTCAGCAGGTGGTCGTGCCGATCGCCTCTGGTTCCTTGCTCACCAAGGTCGACAAGTCGTTCAACGAGTTCATCAAGCTCGGCTTGGTCGAGGGCTCGGACTACAAGGTGTTCGGTGCGCAGGCCACGGGTTGCTCGCCGGTGTCGGCGGCGTGGAAGGACGGTGCCGACTTCGTGAAGCCGCAGCGTCCGCACACGATTGCCAAGTCGCTGGCGATCGGTAACCCGGCGGACGGTCCTTACGCGCTCGACGTGGCCAAGCGCACCGGTGGTGCGATCGAAGACGTCACCGACGCCGAGATCGTCGAAGGCATTCGTTTGCTCGCGCAGACCGAGGGCATCTTCGGTGAGACCGCCGGCGGCGTCACGGTGGCCACCTTGCGCAAGCTGTTGGCCTCTGGGCAGCTCGATCCTGATGCCGACACCGTGGTGCTCAACACCGGTGACGGTCTCAAGACCCTCGATGCGGTGGCTGACCATGTCGGCCCCACCGCCACCATCCCGCCGTCACTGGACGCGTTCCGCGTCGCCATTCAGGAAGCAGGCCTCTCATGAGCGTCACCGTCCGGGTCCCGACGATTCTTCGGACCTATACCGATGGCGCCTCTGAAGTGAGCGTCGAAGCGGCCGAGGGCGCCACGCTCTCGGACGTGCTGACCGCGCTTGAGGCCGCTCACCCCGGCATCGCGGCCCGCGTGCTTGACGACGCCGGTGCTCTGCGTCGCTTCGTCAATGTCTACGTCGGCGATGAGGACGTGCGCTTCACCGAGGGGCTGGCCACTCCGGTGGCTTCAGGCACCACGGTGTCGGTCATTCCGGCCGTCGCAGGGGGCTGAGGCTCCCCCAAACGGGGGATCGGATGGTCATCCGTTTCATCCGACCTTCATAGGGACGGGGCGCCGAGGGTGCAGTGACCGTGCGGGCGGCTATCGTCTGACACAGAAATCTCCCCGGCCGGCCCGCACTCCTGTGGGTTCAATGGACGGTAAGGGAGTTATGGGCACGAGCAAGGAGAGCGGAATGCCTCAGGGCACCGTGAAATGGTTCAACGCCGAGAAGGGCTACGGCTTCGTAGCCCAAGACGGCGGTCCCGACGTGTTCGTGCACTACAGCCAAATCCAGACCGAGGGTTACCGCAGCCTCGATGAGGGCCAGCGGGTCGAGTTTGACGTGTCGCAGGGCCAGCAGGGCCCGCAAGCCGACAACGTCCGCGTGCTGGCCTAATCCGTCTGCTGAGCGGCCCTTCGCGTTGGCCGAGCAGACCGTGGCCTACCGAGCTGGGCTCCTGATGGACGGTACGAAGTTCTTCTGAACGCGTTGAAGGGGCGTCCTGCGAGAGCAGAACGCCCCTTCAACGTCTTGGGAAACTTCTACGGACCGGGGAGTCCGCGGGCCGGTGGTGAGGAGGGGGTCCGCACCGGCGTACCCCCTTTATCGGCGGAATCGCCCCAGGGCTTGAGCCGCCGACGATCGGTCTGGCTTCGGCGACCAGGGGCTGACTTGCACTCTCGGGTGGCGAGTGCCAATAATGGCTGTAGCACTCGGCACCTGTGAGTGCCAACCGGTGGTTGATGAGACCACGTGGTGCCCTCGTCGATGAGGGCTCAGCGTGGTCGTCCGTCGCGGGCGTCGCCCCCGGTCCCGACCGTTACTTCCGGAAGGACCATCAGTCGTATGGCCAAGATCATCACCTTTGACGAAGAGGCCCGTCGCGGCCTCGAGCGTGGCATGAACCAGCTCGCCGACGCTGTCAAGGTCACGCTCGGCCCACGTGGTCGCAACGTCGTCCTGGAGAAGAAGTGGGGAGCCCCCACAATCACCAACGATGGTGTGTCGATCGCCAAGGAGATCGAGCTCGAAGACCCGCTCGAGAAGATCGGTGCCGAGCTCGTCAAGGAGGTCGCTAAGAAGACCGACGACGTCGCCGGTGACGGCACGACCACCGCGACCGTTCTGGCGCAGGCTCTCGTCCGTGAAGGTCTGCGCAACGCCGCAGCCGGCGCGAACCCGATGGCCCTCAAGCGCGGCATCGACAAGGCCGTGGCGGCCGTCAGCGAAGAGTTGCTTTCGATGGCCAAGGACGTCGAGACCAAGGAAGAGATCGCCTCGACCGCGAGCATCTCTGCCGCTGACCCGTTGATCGGCGAGATCATCGCCGAGGCGATGGACAAGGTCGGCAAGGAAGGCGTCATCACGGTTGAAGAGAGCAACACCTTCGGCCTCGAGCTCGAGCTCACCGAGGGAATGCGCTTCGACAAGGGCTACATCTCGCCCTACTTCGTCACCGACACCGAGCGCATGGAGGCCGTCCTTGAGGACGCCTACGTGCTCATCGCCAACTCGAAGATCAGCGCCGTCAAGGACGTTCTGCCGATCCTCGAGAAGGTCATGCAGTCGGGCAAGCCGCTCGTCATCCTCGCTGAGGACGTCGAGGGCGAGGCTCTGGCCACGCTCGTCGTCAAC
>Ga0105047_10009105_pt1 | contig 16403 bp, 20 predicted proteins | sample MAT04_FD_78384 | JGI IMG/M metagenome (GOLD analysis project Ga0105047, IMG submission 78384) | Freshwater microbial communities from Lake Fryxell liftoff mats and glacier meltwater in Antarctica - MAT-04 (megahit assembly) | ecosystem: Environmental > Aquatic > Freshwater > Ice > Liftoff...
TGCTGTAGTTCTTTGGGAACAGTCAGTCGATTCTTGGCGTCTAGCTTTCGTTCGAAATAATCCATGGGTATTGAGTCTGCTCCTGTTATCAGTGGCTGTCTCACCCACATCTACCCACTAACACCAGTATAGAACCCACTTCTACCCACCGTCAATACTATTGCATACAAAAAGTGTGCAATAGTGCAAAAATGTTGTGGATAAACTGCTCGGAATAAAAACAGTCACTCCCCGGCCAGCATTGAGGGTATTTTTAAGACTTTAAGACTTACTTTGGTATACTTAAAAGTACTTATGGCTACCCGTAAAAAATCTCTGACTAGTGATTATGTTAGATCAAGTTTCTTCGGTATCGAAGACAGTCTCGTATCAACGACCGGTCTGATAGCTGGTATCGCAGCCGGATCGGCTGATAAAAAGTTTGTTCTATTGGCTGGAGTTGTGGCGATCTCAGTTGAGGCCATCTCGATGGCGGCTGGCGAATTCCTGAGTGAAGAAACCACCCAAGACATGGGTCGTGGTAAGCGTCACTCGTCCAGTCCCCTCATCGGTGGCATCATTATGCTTGTTTCTTATGCACTTGCCGGTCTTGTCCCGCTTATCCCCGTTATCTTCATTCCCCAGCCCTATACCTTGCCAGCCGCGATTGGCTCAGCACTAATCGGACTGTACAGCCTCGGTTATGTGCGTGGTCGCATTACCAAGCGTCCACCTGTACAACAAGGTCTAAAAGTGTTGATAGTCGGTGGGCTGGCAGCCTTTATAGGAATTGTGGTTGGCCTAGCCTTTAAGCTTTAGTGCCAAGTTTGTCACGAATATAGTCAGGCAGATCAGCTATGGCAATTCTGGTTTGCTGCATGCTATCGCGGTCACGCACAGTGACGGCCTTGTCTTCGAGAGAGTCAAAGTCGATAGTCACACACAGTGGTGTGCCAATCTCGTCTTGCCGGCGGTAACGACGTCCGATCGATTGAGTTTCATCATATTCGACCCGCCATTCTCCGGCGATGGTAGAGAAAATTTCACGGGCTAAGCTGGACAGCTCGGGCTTCTTTGAGAGCGGCAAGATTGCCACTTTGATTGGTGCCATATCAGGGGTGAAACGCATAACCACTCGAGTATCATCATTGACCGTTTCTTCGTCGTAGGCATCGAGTAGAATGGCCATCAGTAGTCGCTCGGCGCCGACGGATGGCTCAATCACGTAAGGTGTGTAGCGAGCTTTGGTGTCTTCGTCGAAATAGCTCAAGTCTCGTCCGCTGTTCTTGGAGTGAGCTTTCAGATCGTAGTCGGTGCGGTTGGCAATGCCATAGAGCTCTTTGAAGCCGGCTGGATAGAGGAACTGGATATCAACACTAGCCGCAGCGTAGTGGGCCCGCTCGTCATCGGCATGGTCGTGAAAGCGTAGGTGCTCAGATTTGAGCCCAAGTGTGTGTAGCCACTCCATGCAATACTGCTTCCAGTCGGCATAGGCGGCCTCGGCGGCCTCAGGCTTCACAAACATCTCCAGCTCCATTTGGGTCAACTCACGCAGACGGAATATGAAGTCTCCTGGGGTAATCTCATTTCTGAAGGCTTTCCCGATCTGAGCGATGCCAAACGGTAGTTTTGAACGGGTGGTTTCGCGAACGCTGTCATATTGAGCGAAGATGCCACCAGCTGTCTCAGGGCGCAGATAGGTTGTCGAGCCACTGTCTTCGACCGGGCCGACATGGGTTTTGAACATCATATTGAACTGTCTCGGTTCGGTAAGGGCCTTTTCGCCACAGTTTGGACAGGCCTTATCAGCTAAGGCCGCCTTCAGCTTCGTCAAATCAGTCGTATCGAGGTCAGCCACATGGTCAGCCCGAAACCGATGCTGGCAATTGCGACAATCGACCATTGGATCGACAAACGTGTCGACGTGTCCACTAGCCACCCACAGCTTGGGATGCTGGACGATAGTCGTATCAAGCCCGACCACGTTTGGTTGTTTATTGACAAAATGGCGCCACCAACTGGCGGTAATATTATGAACCAGCTCAACACCATAGGGCCCGAGGTCCCAGAATCCGGCTAGTCCACCGTAGATCTCGCTGGCTTGGAAGACGAAGCCACGGCGCTTGGCGAAGCTAGTGAGTTCCTCAAGGGAGAGTTGATTTGATTTGTTATTGGGCATCGGTTGAGCTTTCATATCTGGTATATTGTAGCAAATGTGCTGGTTTCTGGCGAATCGACAGCTCGTCGACAGTTAGCTCATCAGCTGTCGACATTTCAGACTAAAGCCTGTTTGGTAGAGCCAAAATCGCTCGAGAACTTCTGAAAGCGCCACAACTTCCGTACGAATGTCACGAATTTTTTCAAGTGATGCAAGAGATTGACCACGACTAAGCTGCCAGAGCTTGAGGCTACGTTCTGATAGGGGTATGCCACCGGTATTTGCAAAAGTGCCGGATTCTATCTGAAAATGATGTAGGCCAGCCGTACTCACCTGGGGTAAGCTTGGGGTCAGTCCCAACTGATCTAAACTGCGGGCTAAGGCCATCAGCCATACAATCTGCGCCGATTCACCAAAAATTGCTGGCAGGGCCTGACTCATGAAATCGTACCAAGTCTCCCCGGTTTCGCTATCGGTGAAGGTTTTTTCGGTAATTTCTAGCAGTCCGTGGGCGCACCACAGATGATCGAGGTCGAGTGAAAACTGAGTCGGTGTGATTATTTCGGCACCAATGATGACCGGTAGTCGACTGCCCTGTGCGAAGCGCAAGCTGATCTCATGAAATGGCTCGAGTCGGCTAGCTAGCTTACTAGCTGGTTTGCGCACGCCACGGGCAACGGCATCAAAGCGACCTTTTTCGAGCGTAAAGAGCTTAATGACACGATCGTATTCGCCAAACTCTTGGCGGCTTAAGACGAAGCCGGTGTCAGTGCTGTAGCGACTCATCGCTGGCTTTACCGGGCTGGCAGCAATGCCTTGAGTGCAAAGCTGACCTGTTCCGGCGATGTCTGCTGCTTGACGAGGTAGGCCTTGATGCCGAGTGCGCTGACGAGGCTGGCTGGCAAGTGGGTGTCAATTGGCTCAAGTGTGGTAAGTATGAAGATTGGTATTTCTAGCCATTCCGGATTAAGTCGGATGGTTTGGATAAGCTTGAGGCCGTTTTTGCCAGGCAAGAGAATCTCAGTAATAATAGCGTCAAACTGGTCCCCAGCTAGGCTATCGAGGGCCTGTCGACTATGTGAGGCTTCGATAACGGTATAATTCTCGGCTTGGAGGAGCCCAGCGTATACCTTCCGGAAACTGCTATCTTGGTCGACGAGGAGAATTTTGTGCATGTATGACAAGTATAGCAAGCTTCGGTAGCTAAAAAAGCCTAGTCAACCGTCTAAAAAAATCAGGGGCGGTCGAGGACCAGACTGAGTTGCAGGGCCTGCTCAAACGAAAGACTAATTGTAGAGGCTCCGGCACGGGCGGTATGGACGATGATATGCTCTCGCTGGGCACTCGTTAGCCAGGCGTAGACTTGCAACCAGTTGGTGTCGAGATGTTGAGCCATAACCCTTCCACTATCGCGACTATTACAGAGACGAGGCAGACTGGCTGGCAGGAATAGTGCAAAGCTGAGAGTTACTACCAGCCTATCACCACGGCTGCGAATTATTGCCGCAATTGGCTTTTGCCGGGGCTGCAGATTCTGCAAAAGACTCTGTAAGATTACTAAGATTTGGCATTGCAAACGTGAGTCACCGACTATGGCTGGCAAGGCTCGCTGCCGATCGCAGGCGAACCCCAGCTCACGCAATTGTCGCAATAGAGCCTTGCCAGTATGCGTCTTGGGGTGTTGATCAGGAAAGGTATTACTCAGCAGTGGTTCGGCGAGCTGACTAAAGGCGACGAAGTTCTGGGCCAGTTCGACAAATGTGGCTGGAGCGAGAGTCGCTGCGTGCTCCCCGGCCACCTCCAGGGCAACCAGTTTGCTCTTGAGCATAGCTCGGACATGCCGGCGGATGGCGATTGTGTAGATCGAAGGTGCTGGCTCAATAGTCATACTCTTAAACGTAGTCGGCTGGCGATGCGGCTGCAAGCATAACTACTTTGCAAAGGCCTACTAAGCGGTATCAGTTGATACTTGGGTTTACGGTAGCTTGGCTGATTGGACAGCTGCATTGAAGGCTTCGACCAAAGTAGCATTATCGTTATTGTCAGTCTGGAAGACGAGAGTTGAGTCTCGTACCTCGACGATTACCATAGTGCCAACTTTTTCACGTCTATCGAATTGTGCCGTATAGCGAGTCGCCTTTCGTCCGTCGACGGTGAACTCTTCCATTGTTCTAAATCCCTCACGCTTAGTTTTGACACTCTTGTCATAGGTGGTTTTTACGCTATCGTACAATTCGCCTCGATAGTTGACTCGTAGTGCAAGGTACGTACTCCTGGTGTTGACTGAGTCTGGATTGCTCAATATGGTCAGGCGATCTTTGCCGGAGCCGCCCGTAATAGCCAGACTAAAGCTCTTCGGTACGGCAAAATTAAACTCACCCAACTCCTTTGGGGCTATATAGGTCTTGGTATCGGTAAGATTATCCTTAATTGCTTTATCTTCACCCTCTTTTAGCTGGTCGACTTTGCCGGCAGCGTATCCGTTATCATATTTTACAGCGTTCAGTTTTTTGATAGTTGTTAGCTGATTTGATTGGTAGATCCCGAAGACAGTAGCAACTACAAACAACACAATAGCCACGATCAGAAAGATGCGTAGTTTGGCGGCTTTTTGATCAGTGGTGATACCTGTTGGAAGCGTTGGCTTGGGTACAGGCAAACCTGATCCGAAGCCGGCTGGAAGTCCACCGCTTTGGATAGTGGCTGGAATCGGTTGAGCTGGTTTGGGTGTTTGGGGTGTGACAGGAGGCATTTTTAGTCGAAGTAAATTGTCTAATTTCTGTTAACTTAAGCGCTATTGTACCCTATTTCTTTTCAACGTGCTTGTCTCCCGGCTGCCAATCGATTGGACAGAGGCCGCCGGTCTGGAGGGCTTTGACAACTCGCAAGGTTTCGGTAACTGAGCGACCAACGTTCCCATCTGAAACGATGAAATACTTGACCTGGCCATCGGGGTCGATGATGAAAGTGCCACGTTCGGCTTGGCCGTTCTCGTCATCAAGCACTTCGTAGGCGGTCGAAATTCGGTGGGAAGGATCTTCGAGGATTGGAAAAGCGACGTCGGACAGGTCAGCTTCATACCAGGCTCGGTGACTCTGGATCGTGTCCGTCGAAGCGGCTAGGACTTCACAGTTGGCTTCTTTGAAAGCCGCGTAGTGCTTTTGGAAACCTTCGATCTCGGTTGGGCAGACGAAAGTAAAATCACGTGGGTAGAAGAAGAGCACCACCCATTGCCCTTTGTAATCAGCTAGCGAGATCTGTCGGTAGTGATCTTCATGATTCTTTTGGTAGGCTGCTGCAGTGAATTCAGGTGCTGGTTGATTGAGTTTTAGCATAGATTGGTTCCTTTGATTAGATTATGTGTTGGTTGTATAAAAAATGCAGGTTTTTTGATAGCTCTACAAGTGTGAGCTGACGCGAGTTTTGACAACTTCCCAGTCGATGGCGACCATGAATTTCTCGATGTAGGTCTTGCGGGCCGTGGCGTAATCAATGAAGTAGGCGTGTTCGTAGACGTCGAGAATCAGCACCATTTCGGTATCGGCAATTGAGCCTTGATGGTGGGCATCGAAGATGTAGTTTTCTAAGCCATCGAGGCTGTAATCCCAGACCAGAGCTACCCAGCCGCGCGAGCAGAGGCCAAGGGCAGCAAATTCATCAGCCCAGGCTTCATAGCTCCCCCACCGCTCGGCGATACGGGCCTTCAGCTTCTCGTCAATCAGTGTTGGACTATCGGTGAGATTGTCGAAGTAGGCTTCGTGGAGTTTGAGCGCATTGAGCGCGAAACCCTGTTCGATTTTGAGCTCACGCAAGGCGGAATAGGTACCGTTGGCAGTTGTAAGGTCAACCGTCGTCAGCGCTGCGGCGATCTCATTGTATTTTTTGACATAGCCGGCGTAGAGCACGTCGTGGTGCTCGGCTAGTTGCTTTTCGGTTAGGCCTTCGACGGTCTTATACTTGAGTGGCTTGGGCTCGAGGATTTTGGCAGTTGTCATAGCTGGCCTCCTAGTTAAATGTGTGGCTGACGGTTTTTCGATACTTCTATCTTATCTGATTTTTGCCGACTGATGAAGCTCTGGCCGGTGTAGATTTGGCTATTATAGGTCTTATCCGACGGTTTGATTCTCGGAAAAGCGAACATGTATGAGATCACCATGGCATCGGAGCGGGCTTTTTGGGCTAAGGTGCGGGCCATACGGGGCATGTGGTGGTCGATCAGGTAGAGCCAGATGACGTCATAGCGATTGAGCTCACGTCCCCAGTAACTGCCAAGTCTGACGTGTGCCCGATGGCCGAATGGCAGTAAGCGTAACCAGGCAATCGCCCAGAGTAACGGATTTATCTCGTAGCCAGTAACGTTCGCGCCAGCTCGAGCTGCGGCCAGGAGGACCTTGCCATCACCGCAGCCGAGATCGACGAATTCGGTCCCAGCCCCAACTTTGGTGAGCTGAAACAATTCATCAAAATCGCGCCGAAAAGCCGGTACCCAGGGTGCGCCAAACAGTGCCCCCAGGCCGAAGCTCAAAATAATGAAGGTCAAGATCTCCACAGCAGGTGATTGCTAGTGACTGTGGGTTTCAAGCCACTTGGTGACTTCTGGAACGGTCTTGAGCGGTTGAATCTTTGGCCAATGGGCTTCGATGCTTAGATCTGGTCCAATCAGTACTGCCGAGCGTACGATGCCCATAAATTTCTTGCCGTACATGCTCTTCTCAGCCCAAGCGCCATAGGCTTCAATCATCATTTTGTCAGAGTCAGATAGGACTGGGAACGGGAGATTGTATTTGTCGGCAAATTTCTTGTGACTGCTGACATCATCAGCCGAAACGCCGATTACATCGAGACCAAGTTCCTTGAGTGACTCGAGATTGTCACGCAAGCTACAGGCCTGCATAGTACAGCCCGGGGTATCGTCTTTGGGGTAGAAGTAGATCAGTGTATGCTTGCCCTTCAGATCATTCAGGCTGTGGCTGCTGCCAGTTTGGTCTTGGAGCGTGAAGTCGGGGGCTGGTTGATTGAGTTTGAGCATCGTGTTGTATCCCTTTCATTATATACTTTCTACTAAAGTCAGATCTTTATATATACATAGTTCTATACATAGGGGTTCTGCGGTGGAATATGATTTTCTGGAGATACTGTAGCTGGTGTTGTGTCTTCAGTACCAGGAGCTATTGCTATTGATTTTTTATAATTCGATTGTATATACAAGCCATAAATTATCAAAACTGGAGCTGCAAGTACACCAATTATAGGTAAAGCAAACAGAAATTTGTTGATCGAATCAATGGCGGAGTTGCCGGACTGGTTTGTGACAGAACTTCTCAAATATATGAATACCGACATGCCCACTAGAAGGGAAACGAACGGCAGAGCACATCCCCCATAGATGTATTTTTTACCATTATTCGGTAGTGGCCTCGGTTGAATAACCGGGCTCTTTGCGATTATTGATTGTTGTGGTTGAGGAGTGATTTGTTTGGGTGGCATTGTTTCATGTATCTTACAGACTGGGCTTAAAGTATCGCTCCCAGTGGTGGTAGAGCGCCGCTGTGGCCTTCAAATCAAGTGAATTATACTGGGCAATTTCGAGGTATCGGCCGTCTTTGTAGCCCTGATCAACTTTATCACCGGCCATTTCATCGGTCTTGGGGGTATCGATGCCGAAGGCGCGACACCAACGGTGGAGACTGCCGCGATACATGGCTAGACCATTGAAGGTCAGCAGATCAGCCAGGTCGTGGTGTGGGGCTGTCGACATACCGAGGTTGTTATACCGGTTGGAAGTCAGATCTCGGGTCGGACGAATGCCGTGTATAGCCGAACGAATCATCATATACGGGACGTCACTACGCCGACCGAAGAAGCTGATAAATTCATCGTGGACCTCAGCTAGCGCCCAAAATTTGACGAGCATCTCGGCTTCAGTCATGGCCTGGTACTTGATCCCCTCTTCCTCGCTATCTTCCGGCTTAGTATCAGCCGCATCATAGTAGACTGCCCCCTTCTCGGTATCAGGGTCATAGACGCCAATTGCGATAATCTTACCAGTTAGTGGGCTAAATACTAGCTTACGCTTGAGCTCACGCAATTCGGATTCGTATTTTTTCTGATCGACTTCGGGGTCTGGCAGACTCTTCATCAGATCTTGCTGAGTCAGCTTGTCCATCGATTCAAAATCTTCACCGACCATCTCAATATCAAAAACTAACTTTTTCTTAGGTGTCATGGGAATAAAAAACCTCGTTATAACGGTTGAGTGCTAAGTAATCTTTATCAGCATCGTAGTGATACGTCGTCACACCGCAGTTGACCACATCATCCGTTCGGTTCATCTCTAGGAGTTGGCCTTCGGTCAAACGCTCCAGCATCTTGCGAATCATCTGCACGACATCAGCGTGCGTGACGAGGAGGACGCATTTGCCTGCCTGGTGCTGATACAGAGAGTGTAACAGATTGTAGAGCCGCAGTCCCATATCCGGGTAGCTCTCACCGCCGAGCGGACGGTAGTAGTACTCGCCTTCCAGCTTGAGCCGGGAAGCTTCCTGGGGGTAGTGTTTTTCGATGCCGGCCCAGGTCATCTGAGCAAAAATACCGAATTCCCTCTCACGGGCCCGGTCTTCGGGGTGGAGGTCGGGGCTGTAGCCAAGCTCGCGCTCAATTAAGCGATAGGTGTCCATTGTCCGGATGAAGGGACTGACGTAAGCGACGTCAATCTTAGGGAATTTATCGTGCAAGGCCTTGCCGGTTTCGGAGGCCTGCTGTTTGCCACGAGCCGTCAACATAACGTCCGGATCGCGGATTGGCTCGAGCATGATTTTCTCAGTCTCCATGCGCGACTCAGCAATGGCTTTGCGAACGTTGAGTTCGCTCTCGCCGTGGCGAACAATGATTAGCTCAGATGGGTACAACAAAGGCGCGTCTTGCATACAACTAGTGTAGCAGAGACGCGCCTCATTGTGCCTTAAAAGCTTACGCTTATTTTGGGCGGTTTCAAACCAGTTTCATCGGCTTATGAACTAGTCACAAACCTGATGAGACAAGCTTATCGGTCTTCGCGTGGGCGAGCTTCGTTGACGATAATGTTACGTCCTGAAATCTCTTTTTCGTTCAGTTCTTCGATAGCCTTTTTAGCATCTTCTTCGGATGCCATTTCGACGAATGCGAAGCCACGTGAGCGGCCGGTCTCGCGGTCGGTTGGGATAGCTACTGATACGACTTCACCGACAGCTGCAAAAGCTTCACGGACTTCATCTTCGGTAGCAGTCCATGCGAGTGAACCTACAAATAGTTTGGTTGCCATTATAATATATCTCCTAAATTTTTTACTTACCGGACCAATAATTCTTCCGGAGCCCTACAGTGTTCTCCGGAATGAGATCGCCTCCTTGCACTACCGGGCGAGCGTAGCAAAGGAACCGATCGACAGACCTACTTTTCACTTGATTCTTCAAGGCAAGCAGCTGCTTCTAGATCTCAGTTATCATACCAGAATAATCAAATAAATGCTATAGGTTATTCACAAACAGACACTACACCTGTAAGAAATACAAGTGTTGTCATTCAAAAACTTAAACATAAGCCCTATGGCATTACCCGAGATTGTGTATTAAGATGGCTTTATATAGACAGCTAACGCATAAAAAAGACCTCACACTATGGCTCGTAAGAGTTCAGTAACATCCAAGAAGTCATCTATCAAACGTCCATGGCATCATCATGTGCACCATCACGTCCGTCGTATCACCGAGCAATGGCGTACCCCGCATATAGTGATCGCTGTGCTCATCGTATTGGGACTTAGCTTGCTTGGGTTCCTCTACGCCGAAGCCAATCGTTCACCGGAAGTCAGTAGCCTCGGAGACCCACGAGATTATTCTCAAGATTCGACTAATCCGGCACCCAGCCCGACTGGCTTTGCGGTCTCTCTCGGATCAGCCACGGTCGATCCGGCTACGAGCCTTGGATGTAGTGGCGAGCACAATTTTGTCTTCCCAGTGACTTCAAATGGTGCGGGAACGGTGACCTTTAAGCGTCAGCGTAGTGATGGAACTATCATCGATGCTGAGCCGAAGACGCTATCGTTTAGTAAGGCGGAAACCAAGTCTATCCCCTACCAATGGCAGCTTTCGCCCAGCAATGAATTCAAGGGCTATGCCTACCTACAGGTCATAAGTCCGCGTCCATTGACTTCGAATTTTGCCAGTTTTGCTTTTACCTATCAGTGCCGGTAAATAGAGCAAACGGTTTGGGATATGAGAGATTTCTGACAAGTAGATTTGGGCTATCAGGTATAATACCCTGACATGCGTAAAGTATTACATCACACAAAGCGGTTTTTTGTCTTCATGGCCGGCCTGGTCGTCTTTATTCTCGGCATTATACTGTCACTACCGGGCGTGCCTGGGCCGGGCTTTGTTTTGATCTTGGCAGCACTTGCAATCTGGGCAACGGAGTTCGCTTGGGCGGCCGTCCACAAGGATAAATTTGAGGCTTGGATCCGTCGCTTTATCGACAAATCGACGAAGCCCTCGACAGCGAAAAAGTCTAAGAAGACTTAAGCTATGGCTGTCAAAGTCTTAGTCATCCTCTCAACTCAGTCTGGGGCTGGTAAATCTATCGGGCCAGTTGTAAAAAAGTCCCTCAAGCAGCACTCGGTCGATGCGCATTTTCGCAGCGTAGCTACACCGCCTCAGCTGCGCCGGCTAATAGGGAAAATCGGCCAGTCCTACGAGACCATTATTGTGTCTGGTGGCGATGGAACAGTTGTGGCTGCACTCAAAGAACTAGCTGGGACAGATGTAAAGTTACTCATTCTACCTGCCGGCACCGGCAATCTGATTGCCAAGTCACTCGGTCTGAGTGCAACTGTCGATCAACAGCTCGATAGTTTTTGTCGTCAGGAATACGATGTCCGATACTTCGACCTGGCTCAAACCGACCTAGGCTTGCTCGCTCTCGACATCCACATAGGCTGGTGGGCAACTTCTACCCTCGATACTTCTCGCAGTCTGAAAAAAAAGCTCGGCGCGATCGCCTACGGTCTGCAGGCCTTGCGTAGTTTGCCGAAACAAAGCTTACAGACTTATCGATTTCGGCTTGATAGCGGCAGAGTGATTCGCCGACAGGCTTACACAGCCGTCTTTGCCAATAAGGCAGTTCATAATTTTTTTGGTCTCAAGCTCTTCAACCGGCCCGAGCGCCAGGGTACTTTGGAAATAGCATTTATTCGTAGCTTGTCCCCACTCCGCTTTTTAGTGTGGTCAGCCGGTAGATTGCTGACCGGGCGAAATATAGGTGGTTTTATGAGCACCCACTATGCATATGGGGTGACCATACTAGAAGCCCCGACAGATGTTCTTTACGATGATCGACCTGAGCGTTTGGTCTCGGGTCTCAAGATCGAAGCGGCTACCACGCAGACAAAATTGATCATCCCATCTTTGACTGGCCAGAAGGCGTGGCAGAAATGGAACAAATCGATGACCCAGATCCGTCTGCTCATAGTCGAGCGGATGCGCAATGCGCTATCAGGAATACCAACGTATAGGTATTCCCATGTGCTCCCTAGACTCTATCTGGGCGGTACAATCCGTCAGCGAGCCGCTACGAAGCTCAAGACCTGGCGTGTGACCACAGTGATTAATCTGCGTCGAGCTGGCGATCCTGCGTTTGTGCACGATTTGAACTATCTGCATTTACCAACAATTGATTTACAATCTCCCTCAATTACACATTTATTCAAAGGAGTGGCTAGAATCAAGCGAGTGATTGATAGTGGCGAGGCCGTGTATGTGCACTGTAGATATGGTGAAGGCCGGGGGCCAAGTCTCGTGGCAGCTTACCTAATATCACAGCATAAGATGTCTATTGATGACGCGATTGAACATCTAACCTTGGTGCGGCCAATGGCGCACTTCAATGCTTCTCAGAGAAAAGGACTCGAACTTTATTATCAAAAGATTAACCGAACTTAGGTCTTAAGAGCGGCTAGTTGTAGACTTTGATTGGAATAGGATTGTTCTGGGCGTCAAAAGCCGTGATATTATTTGGCGCTTGTCCACTCCCATAACCCTGTACATTCAGCGATCCTCGAGTAGGACCAATATCTAGTTCGACTCCACGCAGGGTTATCTTTGCGGCAGATCCGGCGTTATTCACATTTAGATGTAGCCCGCCCTTCGTGCCTTGATCCGCCGGTTTCGGTGTTTTGCCACCATTGCCTTGGTAGTCGGACCAGATTGATCCGCCAATCCACTCCAGTTCTAAGCCTGGCTGAGTTTTTTCTAGATTTATGCCTGGCCCCCAGTTGAAACGAGTATTCACATTCTTAAGGATATGCTTGCCGCTTGAATTCCAGATTGTTAACATGCCAGCTACGGATTCACTCGCGTCTGTGTCCTCTATCCTTCCGCCTACGTTATTGCCGTTTATCATGATTGGTGAAGACCCGACCCTATTACCAGCATCATCGCGGGTTCCTAAGATACATTTTGAAATGAGATAAGCAAAAGATTGATTACTAGATATGGCTCCTGTTTCACCGTTCGGTACTGCTGAGAAGCCGCGCCACCCACCCGAGAGGTCCAGTCGCACAAAAGTACCGCCCTTGCCAGAAATACCGTTATAGGCGACGCCGCCAAGATCCCGGTTTTTCATACGGAAGTTACCGAAGAATGGTTGTGAACTTTGGGCTTCAAGGACTTTTTCTTGACTACCGACTAGCTCACTTACGACTTGACCGCTGGTGTTGGTATAAAACCTTCCTGGTGAGATCCAACCGTCAGGTTGTCGACTGCCTTTGTCTTCTATCTGGCGCTCTTGAGTCCAAGCTGAGCTCGACATCTGGATAACGGCGCGTGGGCCCATGCCAATTATTCCCCTCTGGGCACGAGCCATGGCAAACCAGGTCCTGGCACCACGACTGCCCTTGTAGCGGTTGACGATCGGTAGCTGGCCATTCCTGCCAGTTACCGATGATACGCCAGCTGCCCTAAAGCCTTCACTCGAGTCGATGATGTAGGGTTCTGGTCGTTCGGGCAGAACGAGAATATCATTTACTGCCAGAGAGGCGAAGACATCTTCTAGATCGCGGTCTTTTGCCCAGGCGGGATTCCAGGTGACGTAGTTGGCATCAGCCGGTGCACCGAGAGTTGTCCGAGCTTCTGCGATTGTGCTAAAGCTCAGTGGGCCTTGGCTCGTGCTGGTCGCAGTGGCGTTGAATTGGATGGCTTTACCGCCCGAAGCATTTGGATCGTTGAGTAGCAGAGTATTGCCGGATAATTGTCCAGTTTCAGCCTCAAAAACGCCTGGGAGAGTAGCGGCTCTGGTAATAAAAAGTGCTATAGCAGCAATAACCGTAAAAACCGCAATCGAGACTATCCATTTTTGTTTGTTCTTTTTTGTGACCAGTTGATTTATTTTAAGCTTAGCCATTTCAACCAATATATTATTGTCTTGGGCGCGTGTCAAGTTTCAAATCCGACTTTATTACAATCAGGACAATCCTTAGTAGCAGAATTGAGACTGTAGATAGCTCAAGCTGACTTAGGGTGCTGCGAATAGTGTAACTATCAGAATCAGTCCGCCTATAAAAATAGTAATGAATACCGTTAGTGCGACAAGAATGTATTTCAAGCGAACTTCGTCACGGACTTTTGTCACTCTCGGAAGAGCTTTAAGGAAAAGATCTTTCCAGTATGGGCCTTTGATGTACGGGGCGCGAATATTCTGAGGGGTATTTCTGTTCCTTAAGGGATGCAAAATCGAAGCGCGGAAGGAGCTCAGAGTGAATGGTTCGGAAGTATGGAAAACGGCTAATTTCTTATCCGTACGAATGATAAACCTACCTTTTGAAATCACTGAAGTAAAATCGGCAACTTTTATAGAAGAAAGTAAGATTTTTATTGGCTCAGCTTGCTTATATGGCGTAAATGTTAAAACTTCATGACTCATCGTCAGCCGGCCTTTGAGAACTTGGCGTGAGAAGCCTCGAATCTGGGCAGTATAGTATATATTTTCGTTTAAGTCGTCGCCACTACCAATCAATATTTCTTTGTAACTTTCTACTAGTAACGCTGGTATGCTTTCTTTGGCTGTCATATAAATGCCTTTTTAATAATTGAGCTTCATCAAACTATCGATCTTTGGACGAATTAGCTTTGTAGCAATCAGTTGATTGATTTAGAGCTAAGTGATTACAAGTTATATATTATCATCTTAAGCCTGTATCAAATGTGTCGTGATTTGCGAATGATAGATACCCCTACAACCAGATAGAGAACTGATACAGCACAGTCAGTACACAGAGCATGGTGCCAATGTATGGCACAAACATCGGCACCGATATGTAGCCTGCGTGCCGCGGCTGGCGCCGTTTGATTACGATCAGCGAAACGTTGACGAGGGTAAAGATACTAAGCACGAGTAAGCTGGTGATCTGAGCGAGTGATACGAGCGGGAGAAGCAGTGTACCGGCTATCATGACGCCGATCACTACGAGAGTGGCCAGGGCTGGAGTCTGATGCTTCGAGTGTACATTCGCCAGACGCTGATTGAGCCAGCCTTGTTTGGCCAAACCATAGAGTATCCGCGAGCCCATAATTACTTGCACAATTACGCCATTAATCGCTGCGATCATGCCTATAAAGCCGAGTATTGTCGTGTTACTGGCTCCAGTTCTATCGAAAACCAAGGTCAATGGCGCCTTGCTGCCGGCCAATTCGGCTGGCGAGACTAAGGTAGTCGCAACAATCACGACGAGTATATAGAGACTGGTCGAGATCAGCAGCGAGAGCAAAATCGCCAGCGGCATGACGCGACGAGGGTTTTTGGTTTCTTCGGCGACATTAACCATATCCTCGAAGCCTATGAAGGCATAGAAGGCCAGAAAGGCGCCTGCAGCTATGCCGCTAATCCCAACAGTCGGATCGATGTTAAAGACACGGCTCGGACTCAGGCTCGAAAATGCCTCTCGACCGAACCAGATGATGAGGACAAGCCCGAGAACTTCGAGCAGGGTAAATAGTGCGGCCGCCTTGGCTGATTCCCCTATCCCCTTGATGGCGAGAAGGCCAAGAATGATGATGAGGCCGACACTGGCTACGGGCAACGGGATGCTGATAAACGAGCTCAAATAGCCGGCGAAACCTTGCGACAAGGCTGCCGCCGAGGTGATGCCTCCAGCCACCATGGCGAGGCCTATCAATACCGACAGCCATTTCTTACCAAAAGCTTTGTGCACGTAGACTGAGACGCTGGCACTGACTGGGTAGCGGCCTGACAGCTCCATATACGAGAAGGCGGTAAATGTAGCGGTGACCATGGCGATTATGAACGCCAAAGTGGTGCTCGTCCCGGCAAACCCGGCGACTTTGCCGACCAGCACATAGATCCCCGCTCCGAGAATATTCCCCAGGCCATAGAGCATGACTAGAGGGAGGCCTAAGGACCGCTTGAGTTTGGCGTTTGCGCTCATGCTTATTATTGTAGCATTTGGGGGTGGCGGAGAATCTAATCTTGCTTTTTTGCGACCTGATAGCTGAAGTTGATTTTTTTAGTTTAAATCTTTTGTAATTAGCTCGTAACAGGATTTACAAAGATGAAACTTTTTAACCCTCTATCAGTATCTGTGGGCTTCATAGCGAATATTTTATCATGTAACAATCGCATACCCCCAGCTGGATATTCTTATCAGTAACTCCAGCGATTGATCATCCTGAGCCACAAGATAGTGTTAGTAGTATCCGCGCTCAAGTAATTCCGTTACATTATCTTCGACAAGTTTTCGGATATATTTTGAACTATCAAGATTATTGTTTGAAATGACGTGATCAATAATGATCTTACGATCGGAGCTATTTTTGAGGCTAAAAACAATACCACTTTCTGAGGAATAGTATTTGTATATCATTGACTTAATAATAGAATTTAATAGATCCGATGGTGCGTCCTTGCGATTTAGCTTTTCCTTAATTCTCAAACCTGCGCAGCCAGCAAGGATCAAACCAATACCTTGCAATAGTGCCGGTATATTTGAAAGTGAGTTGATAGCATCAGTTTTCCACATAGCAGTAGGTCCCTAAAAAATATGGCTGGGGTGGAGGGACTCGAACCCCCGAATGGCGGCACCAAAAACCGCTGCCTTACCACTTGGCTACACCCCAATATTATATGTGATATTGTATATCATCCCACTTAAGGTACTATTCCGCCGTAAGGCAGAATCTTTGAAAGGACAATCTGGCGGATAAAACGCCATCTTGTCACA
>Ga0105047_10009106_pt1 | contig 16403 bp, 14 predicted proteins | sample MAT04_FD_78384 | JGI IMG/M metagenome (GOLD analysis project Ga0105047, IMG submission 78384) | Freshwater microbial communities from Lake Fryxell liftoff mats and glacier meltwater in Antarctica - MAT-04 (megahit assembly) | ecosystem: Environmental > Aquatic > Freshwater > Ice > Liftoff...
AGGATCTGGTGCCGGTCACCATCGAGTAGTTCCCCGCGAAATCGCTGCGCAACTTCGCGCGCGGGGGGCGAAGTTGGTGGTGATCCTGGGCGCTTAGCTCATCCTCGCTTGGCAAAGCCATGCGAGGTGCCGGGGGGCGGAAGCTGACGGCGTGGGCTTCGCGGCTGGGGGGTTTTCGGTGATCATCCTCGCGTCCCACCCATGAGGAAACGCGCCGTGATCGTCGATCTGCGAATCTACACCTGCCTGCCGAACAAGATGCCCGCCTTCGTCAAGCTCTACGAGGAGAAGGCCTGGCCGCTCCAGCTCAAGTATCTGGAGAACTGCCTCGGCTGGTACACCACCATCGAGGGCGAGTTGAACACGGTCGTGCATCTCTGGGGCTACAAGGACCAGGGCGACCGCGAGCAGCGCCGCGCCGCCATGGCGAATGACCCCGCCTGGGGCGACTATCTGAAGGCCGCGGCCGAAGGCGGGATGCTCATCAAGATGGAAAACCGCATCGTCCGCGCCGCGCCGCATTTCGCGGCACATCAGGCCAACAAAGCCAAGTAGCTGGCGGCATGTGGGGGGGGGCTCAGGCGAGTCCCCCGTTCACATGCATCACCTGCCCGGTGACATAGCCCGCCTCGGCCGAGGCCACGAAATTCACCAGTGCCGCCACGTCATCCGGCGTGCCGAGCCGGCCGAGGGGCACCCTCTCGGCCACCGCCTGCCACTGCGCCGCCGAATAGGCCGCATGCGCGCCGGGATCTTTCTGCGTGTAGCCCGGCGCCACCGCGTTCACCGTGATGCCCTGCTTCGCGAAATCCACCGCGAGCCCGCGCACCAGCGCCTCCACGCCCGCCTTCGCCGCCGCCGTCGCGGGGAAGGTGTTCACGTCATGCCGGAACACGTGCGCGACAAAGGAGGAAATGGCGACGAGGCGTGGGTCGCGGCCCTCGGCCAGCACCGGCAGGGCGGCGCGCGCCAGGCGGATGAAGGCCCAGAGCACCGTGTCGAGGCTGCGCGCGAAGAGTGCGTCGTCGGCGTTCAGCAGCGGCGTACGGTCGGCGAAGCCCGCATTGGCCACCACCACGTCGAGCCCGCCAAACACCTCGACCGCGCGCGCCACCAGTGCCGCGGGAGTCTCAGGCGCGGCGATCTCGCCCAGCATGATCTCGGCCTGGCCGCCCCGCTCGCGGATGGCGGTCGCGGTGCGCTCGGCGCCCTCGGCATTCTTGCGCGTGTGAACCAGGAAAGCAGTGCCCGGCCCCGCCATGCGGCGGCAGCAGGCGGCGCCGATGCCCGAGCCGGAGCCGGTGACGAGGATGACGCGGGGGCGTTCGGTCATGGCTATTTTCCGGATGGCTTGAGCCCGACGAGTTGCCGGATCAGCTTGCGCGCGAAGCCGCTCTGCGGACGGTCGAACACCCGCGCCAGGCTCCAGCTTCCGTGCCGCATGCGGGCGCGGATGTTGCTGAACTCGCGGAAGCCCATCTCGCCGTTGCGCCGCCCGAAACCCGACGCGCCGACGCCGCCGAAGCCCAGCGCCGGCACCGCCGCATATTCCAGCGCGCGCCCGGTGGCGATCGCACCTGACTTGGTGCCGGCCGCCACGGCAGCCTCCTCCGCGCGCGTCGCGCCGAACAGGTAGATCGCCAAGGGATGCGGCCGCGCGCGCACCCAGTCCAGCGCTGCATCCAGCGTGGCGCATTCCTCCATGGCGAGGATGGGGCCGAAGATCTCCTCCCGCGCGAGGCCGCCCGACGCCAGCGCGAGGCCGAGCGAATGCGGCCCGGGCGCCATCCAGGCGATGGTGGCGCCCTGGCTCAGCGCATCCAGCCGCGCCTGCTGCGCCGCGTTGATGACGGAGGTGCCGGTGTCGGTCACGCCGGCGGCGCGGGCCGCGCGCGCGAAATCCGCCGCGCTGTGGCCCACCAGCAGCACCGTGTCGGGCGCGATGCAGGTCTGCCCCGCATTCACCGCCTTGCCGACGAGGATGTTGCGCGCCGCGCGTGCGAGGTCCGCGCCCGGCAGCACCAAGGCCGGGCATTTCCCGCCGAGTTCGAGCGTCAACGGCGTGAGGTTCTGCGCCGCCGCCGCCATCACCTTGCGCCCCGTCTCGGTGCCGCCGGTGAAGACCAGATGATCCCAGGGCTGGGCAGCAAAGTCGCGCGCCACCTCCAGCCCGCCCTGCACGACGAGCGCGATGCGCGGCCCCCAGGCCTCGGCCACGATCTCCGCGATCTGGGCGGCAATGCGCGGCGCCGCCTCGGAGGGTTTGATCACCACGCGGTTGCCCGCGGCGATGGCATCCACCGCCGGCAGCAGCGCCAGTTGCAGCGGGTAGTTCCACGGTGCCATGACGCCGATGACGCCCTTGGGGACGCATTCCATCCAGGCGCGCGCGGGCCAGAAGGGGAAGGGCACGTTGACCCGCTGCGGCCGCACCCAGCGGTGCAGGTTGCGGCGCGTGTAGGCCGCCGCATCGCCCACCAGCAGCACGTCGGCGAGCCAGGTGTCCTCCGGGCTGCGGGCGCCGAAATCGGCGTAGGCAGCGTCGGCCAGGGCCTGGGCGCGGGCCAGCACCACGCGGCGCAGCGCGGCCAGCAGGTCCCGCCGGTCTGGCAGGCTTGGTGCGCCGTGCTCGGCCTCGGCCGCGCGCAGGGCGAGAAGGGCTTCTTCGGGGGTCATGCGGTGATCGCCTTTGCCGCCGCCTGGCCGGAGCAGATGGCGGCCTCGATTGTCGCGGGCAGGTCCGGCCAAGTCCAGTCGCCGGCCAGCGCGAGGTTGGCCAGCGGCATGCGCGGCGGCGTGGGAATCGGGCCGGGGCGCTGGCGTGGCGTGGCGCGGCGCTCCTTGATGACGCGGCAGGGCGGCGGCGCCTCCGGCCAGTCGCCCTTCACGTGGAAGGCGCGCACGGCCTGCAGGATTTCGGACCAGGCGCGCGGGGCGAGTTCGGCCACATCCTGATCGGCCTCCGCATCGCCCGCGCTGACGGTCACGGCCACGCCCTCCGGCCGCACGAGCACCCATTGGCACAAGGCGCCGAGCAGGCCGAGGAAGCGCACCGGTCCCGGCGTCATTTGCGCGAAATGCAGGTTTACGATGGGGGCGAAGGCGTCGGGCGCGGGGAGGTGGGGCAGCATGCGCTGCGCCTCCCAGGGCGGCAGCGCCAGCACCACGCGGTCGCCCGCCGCCAGCATCACGTCACTCTCCTGGAAGGTCAGCGCGGTCGCGCGGCCATCGGCGGTGGCGATGGCGCGCAGGCGGCTGCCGGCGCGGTATTCGACGCCGGCGGTGGCCAGCACCGCCAGCGCGGGGTCCACCAGGTCCGGCCCCAGCCCGCGCCGCGCGACAAAGAGCCGCGTGGCACCAGGCGCGCCCAGCCGCCGCAGCACCTGGCCCAGGCGATGCGTCGAGGCCTCTGATGACGGCGTGTTCAGTGCAGCGATCACCAGCGGGTCCACGAAGCCGCGCAGAAAGGCGGGGTGGGCCGCCATGGCCTCGGCGATGGTGCGGTCCTGGCCCATGGGTCCAATCGGTGGAAGCGCCATGGCCATCATCGCCGCGACACCGCCAGGCGTGACGCCGGCGGGCCTGCGATCCGCGCGCCACCAGCCGGCGGGCGAGAGCGCCACGCGCCGCGCCGAGCCATCGGCGAGGTCGAGCACGGGCAGGCCATCCGGCTCGGGCTGCACCCAGCCCTGGCGCGCGCCGATGGCGTCAAGGAATTGCAGCGCGGCGGTGTTGCAGCCGATCAGCGCGTGGGTGCCGTTGTCGGTGCCATCGGGCAGGGCGCGGGCGCGGCCGCCGGCGCCGGGCGTCGCCTCGTGCAGCGTCACCGCGTGGCCTGCCAGCACCAGCGCATGGGCCGCGGCGAGCCCCGCCATGCCGGCACCGACGACGTGGATGCGGCCCATCATTTGCCTGTCAGGGCGAAGACCGCCATCCGAAGCTTCTCGCGCTTCGAAAGGCGCGAGCGTTCGCGGGGCAGGCTCCAGCCGCGTACCAGCATCAGGTCGAGGACGCGGCGGTAGCCCCACATCATCACGCGCGCCGGGCGCAGCGCATCGACGTCATGGCGCGACTGCTCCGCCTCGGCCCGGGCGAAGCCTGCGACGGCGCGCGCGGCGAGCATCTCGCAGATGCCGGCAAAGGCGGGGTGCGCCACGATCTCCATCGCCGGGCCATCCGGGATTCCGGCCTCCCGCAGCAGGGTCGCGGGGATGTAGACGCGGTCCCGCAGCGCATCCTCGTCCACGTCGCGCAGGATGTTCGTGAGCTGGAAGGTGTGGCCGAGATCGAGGCCCCATTGCTCGGCACCCGGGTCGCCGAAAATGCGCACGCTCATCACGCCGACGCTGCCGGCGACGCGGCGGCAATAGAGGTCGAGGGCTGCTTCATCAGCGATGCGCAGGCGGTCGGCGGAGTCGGTTTCCATGCCGGCCACCATCGCCTCACATTCGGCAAGCGGGATTTCGAAGGCTTCGCGCGCCAGCAGCAACTCGCGCGAGAGGGCGCAGTCGGGCGCGGTGAGCTTCGCGCGCCATTGGCCGAGCAGGCGACGCTTCTCGGACTCGGGCATGGCGCCATCAGCGATGTCGTCCACCACGCGGCAGAAGGCGTAGACGGCCCACATGGCGCGGCGGCGTTCGCCCCGCAGCGTGGCCATGCCGCGCGCGAAGGAGGAGCCGGCGCGCCGCACGCGGGCCTCGACCAGTTCCGTATCGAAGGGACCAGGCAGGGGGGCGGCCAAAGTCTCGCGCAGGAAATCCACCTTGCCCAGCGCCACGCGCCCCAGCACCGGATCGGCCGCGCGCAGCTTCGCCAGCAGCCGCCGCGCGAGGCCGATCGTCATGGCCGACTGCATGGCAAGGCGGCGCGAGGCGGTGAGGCGCGGCAGCGCGGACGCGCGGTCCAACTGTTCCTCAACACGGTCCAGCGCGGCGTCGAGGATCGCGCGGCGATGCGGGTTGGCGGGCGCGAAGAAGGCGGCCTCGCCACCCGCCAGTGCCAGCCAGGATTGCGGCAGGTAGACGCGGTCGAGCGCCTCGCGGTCGGGCACCAGGTCCTGGATGTGGTTGAGCACCTGCAGCGCCGTGCAGAGCCCGTCCGCCGCGCGCTTCGCCACTTCGGACTCCGTGCCGTGCAGTCGCAGCAGCATCCGCCCCACGGGGTCCGCGCTGCGGCGGCAGTAATCCTCGAGCGCCGGCCAGTCGGCATAGCGCGCCTGGTCGGAATCCTGGCGGAAGGCCGAGAGCATGAGGCGCGCTTCGCCGGTGCCGACCGCCTGCGCGTGCAACGCCGCCGCCTCAGGCAGCGCGGTGTTCGGATCGTCGAGCCCGGCCTCCATCCCGTCCAGCCGAGCGAGCTTCTCGGTGGCCGAGAGGCTTGCGCTGTCGGCGATGTCGTCGGCCGTGCGGACGAAGCGGTAGAAGGCCATGACCTTCGCGCGCACCGGCTTCGCCAGGATCAGCGAGGCGGTGGGGAAGTTCTCGGTATCGTGATCCCGGTTGGGCGGGCCCCCGCTTGGCAGGTGTGGCGCAGCGACGTCCTTCATGCCGCCTTTGTGGCGGGATATGCGCGGCCTTTCCAGCCCGCCGGATAACCCAGCATGGAACGCACCAGCGCCGTCCACTGGATGGCCAAGGCGACGAGCACGGTGAGCGGGTGCAGCGGCACGGTCCACCAGGGCTCGCCCGTGCGCCAGGTGACGACGGCGCGCAGGGCGAACATCAGCAGGACGGTGAGGACGGCCTCGCCTGCCGGCAGCAGCGCCCAAGGCCAGATGTGGCCGCCCGCCAGCAGCACGGTCCAGATCGGCAGGCCGATCGGCGTCGCCATGCCTTCGCGCGCATTCTTGATGAAGCCGCCCCAGGCATGGCCGAAGCCCTCATACATGCGGCAGGTGGCGAGCGGTGTACCGTCCACGATCTCCGTGTCGTGGCCCTTCTCGCGGAATCGCCGCGCCAGGGCGATGCCGTCATGCAGCACGCCCTTGATGGCCGTGTGTCCGCCGATCGCCTCATAGGCCCGGCGCTCGACGAGGATGAGTTGCCCGCAGGCGGCGGCGAGGCTCGGCCGGCGCTGGATCGCGCGGCCGCCGAAGGGCAGGTAGCAAATGAGCAGGAAGTTGATGAACGGCACCGTCAGCGCTTCGCCCAGGCCCTTGATGATCTGGCGCGGCACGCCGCTCACCATGGCGATCTTCTTCGTCTCGCTGTGCTCGGCCATCGCCGCGGCGGCGTGCGGGGCGAGGCGCACATCGGCGTCGATAAACAGCAGGTGCGTGCCGGCCGCGGCCTCGGCGAGGCGGGCGCAGGCGTGCACCTTGCCGGTCCAGCCAGGGGGCAGCGATGGGGCGGCGACGAGGCGCACGCGAGCATCCCGCGCGGCATAGCCTTGCACGATCTCGGCCGTCGAGTCGGTGCTGCCGTCATCCATCACAATGACTTCCACATCGCATCCGGTGGAGGCCAGCGCGGCTTCCAGACAGGCGCCGATATTCACGGCTTCGTTGCGCGCCGGGATGAGAATGGAGACGCGCGCGCCGGCTTCGGGCCGGCCCAAAAGCCGTGCCATCCGGCGCAAGTTGATGATGCCGAACAGCACGGGCATCAGGGCCAGAGCAAGCGCGAAATGAGCGTATTCCATTAGTGTCCTCGTCTGCTGCGCGGATCATGTTGCGGGTCGAAATCCTGGCCGCGGATCATGGCCCGAAAATACTGCCAAGCGCCATAGAGCCCGCCCATTCCCCGCGTCCCATCGACGACGATCCGGAAGCGTTCCGGTTCACGGCTGACGGCATCGAGCGCGAGGCGGTCCATGGTGGCGGTCATCGCGGCGCGCAGGGCCTCGGTCCGGGCCTCGCGATCCATCGCGGCCAGGTCGCGCGCATCGAGCGGCGTGCCGAAGGCGATCAGCGCCTCGCCGCGCTTCTCGTTCCAATGGAGGTATTCCATGGCGAGCGGCAGGATCAGCGCATCGGGCGCAATCTCCGCGAGGCGCGTGACGCCCGGCGCCAGCGGCACGGGGCGTTCGCGCACATCGGCGAAGCGGCCGGGCGCGTTCATCCAGAGCATGTGGTGCGGGTTTTGCAAAACCTGCTTCGCCATGCGCAGGAAGCGCACCGAGCCGCGCGCCGAATTCTGCTCGATCCCAAAGACGCCGAGGCGCTTCATGAAGGCGTATTTTTCCAGCGCCGCCGCATCGATCGGCGTGAAGCCCGGCCGCTCCAGGAAGAAGCGGCGCATGAGCAGCAGGATCAGCACGCCGTCCCACCAGCCGGGGTGGTTCATCAGGATGATCGCGGGCCGCCCGGGGGGGCAGGCCGGCTCACCCCAATGGGCCACGCGCAGCGCGGAAAAGCTGCCGGAAAAGGTGCGCGTGAAGGCCACGTTGAAGAAGGCCATCATGCGCTCGGAACGCAGGGCGACGGGAGAGGGCGCGTCTTCCGTCGTCATCGCACATCAGGCGCCGAGGAGTTCGGACTCGCGCCTGCCGGCAAGTTCCGCCTCGGCGCTCATGCCGCGGCCGCCGAGGTCCTGGTCGAGCGCATCCGCCGCGATCCAGCCCGACATCATCACCATCGGCATGCCAGGCCCGGGATGCGCGGCGCCGCCGGCGAGGTAGAGCCCCTTCACCTGGCGCGAGCGGTTGCCCGGCTTGAATGCGCCGGTCCAGGAACCGTGCGAGGCGAGGCCGTAGATCGCGCCGTCCAGCACGCGGTAGCGGTTGTGGATGTCCACCGGCGTCAGGCGATGCTCGACGACGATGTTCTCCTCGATGTCGTCGAGGCCCGCCGTGCGCTTCAGCTTGTCGAGGATCTTCTGGCGGTAGCCGGGGAAGATCTCGTTCCAGTCATGGTGGGGGCGGAGGTGCGGCGTGTGGACCAGCGCGTACAGCGCCTCGCCGCCCGGCGGCGCGCTGGCGGGGTCCGTCTCGGCGGTGGCAGCGAGGTAGACGGTGGGGTCGGGCGCAGGTTCGCCCTTCTTGTAGATCGCCTCGAACTCTTCGCCCGCATCGCGCGAGAACACGAAGCAGTGGTGCGCGAGGTGCGGGTAGCGCTTCTTCAGGCCCATGTAGAGCACAACGCCGCTGCACGCGGGCTCGAAGCCCTTCTTCGCATAGGCATCGCCGGTCGGTCCGCCGACGAGTTCCTTGTAGGTGCGGATCGCGTCCATGTTGGAAATCACGGCGTCGCACGCGATGCGCTCGCCACCCGCAAGCTTTACGGCGGTAACGCGGCCGTTCTCGATGTCGAAGCCCGTCACGTCACTCGAAGGCCGCAGGTCCGCGCCGAGGTCGCCGGCGAGCTTCGCCAGGCCCTCGGCCACAGCGCGCGTGCCGCCGACCGGATACCACACGCCCTCGCTCGCCTGCATGTCGCCGATGGAGGCGAGGACGGCGGGCGCCAGGTAGGGGTTGGAGCCGACATACTGGCAGAAATGGTCCAGCATCTGCGCCAGCCGCTCATCGGGCACATGACCGCGGATGACCTTGGCCACGGTCTGCCCCATGCGGAGGGAAAGGACGTCCTTCAACGTGTTCGGATTGAAGTTCGCCTTCATGTCCAGCGTGTCGCTGATGCCCTCGACGGATTTCCAGAAGAAGAACTTCTCCGAGACGCCGTGCAGGTGCTTGGCCACGCGCTGGAACTTGCGATAGCCGTCGCCCAGGCCGCGGCCGGGGGCGAACTCGTCCATCATCTTCGCCATCTGGTCCACATTGGCCATCAGGTCGATGCGGGAGCCGTCCTCGAAGAAGCAGCGCCACTGTGGGTCGAGCCGGATCAGGGGCAGGTCCTGCGCCAGGTCACGGCCGGCTTCGGCGAAGATGCGGCGCAGCACGCGCGGCACGGTCAGGATGGTCGGCCCCATGTCGAAGCGGAACTGGCCCGAGCCGTCGGGCGCGTCGAGGAAAAGCTGCGCCGCCTTGCCGCCGAGCCAGGGGTTCTTGTCCAGCAGCGTAACCTTGTGGCCGCGCGCGGCGGCCGTGCAGGCGGCGGCCAGGCCGCCAAGGCCCGCACCCACCACAACGACATGCGATGTCATTCTCAAAACTCCGTCGTCAGCGCCGGCCGTGCCGTGAGCGCCAAGTCGTCCTGGATGAGGCGCGCGGTGATCCGCGCACCCTCGTAGATCACCGGCAGGCCCGAACCCGGATGCGTGCCGCCACCCACCAGGTAGAGGCCCTCCGTGTCGTTGAAGCGGTTGCGCGGGCGGAAGCTCAGCATCTGCATCAGGTCATGGCTGAGATTGAAGCACGCGCCATAGCCGACCGAGAACTCGTCCTGCCAATCCTGCGGCGTGACCACGCGCTCGTAGCGGATGCGGCTCTCGATGTCATGCAGGCCGAGCGCCTTGAGGCGCTCGATCGCGATGTCGCGGTAGCGCTTGCTCTCCTCGCTCCAGTCCGCGCCGTGGCGCAGGTTCGGCACCGGCACCAGCATGTAGAGCGCCGAGTGGCCGGGGGGGGCGAGGCTCGGGTCCGTCACGCAAGGGTTCTGGACATAGAGGCTCGGCACGTCCGGCAGTTCGCCGCTTTCGATCTGCAGGATGTTGCGCTGGTATTCCTCGGCCAGCAGCACGTTGTGGTGCGGCAGGTCCGGATAGGTACCCTCGACGCCGAGGTAGACCATGAAGGTGGAGCAGGAATAGCGCGCCCGCTCGATCTTCTTGTCGGACCAACCCTTACGGATGTGGTTGGGCACCAGCTTCGGCACCGAATTGGCGAAGTCGCCGTTCAGCACCACGGAGTCGGCCGCGATGCGCTCGCCGCCCGTCTCGACGCCGACGGCGCGGCGGCCCTCGAAGACGATACGGTCGATGGGGGAGTTCAGCCGGATGTCCACGCCCAGGCGCTCGGCCACGCGGGCCATGGCGTTGCTGACCGCGCCGCAGCCGCCGCGCGGGTGGTACACGCCGAATTCATATTCCAGGAAGCTCAGGATCGTGAAGAGCGAGGGGCACTTGAAGGGCGACATGCCCAGGTATTTCGTCTGGAAGCTGAAGGCGAGGCGCGTGCGCGGGTCCTTGAAGTAGCGCTTCAGGTCCTGGTCCACCTGCCGGTGCGGGCGAAGCTGCGGCAGGCTCTTGAGGATGTCGGGCGTCACCATGTCGGCGTTGCTGAGGAAAGGGCGCTCCAGGAACGGGCGGAACACTTCCAGCTTCGTGCGGTTCTCCGCCATGAAGCGGCGCACCCCAGGAACGTCGCCCGGCGCGAAGGCGGCGATGGCCTGTTCCATCCGCGCGATGTCGGAGGTTGCGTCCAGCGTGACATTGGGCTGGCCCTCGAAGACCAGGCGGTATTGTGGGTCCAGGCGGATGAGGTCCACCTCATCCTCGAGGCGCGCGCCGCAGGCCTCGAAGATCTCCTTCAGGATGCGCGGATAGAGGAAAAAGGTCGGCCCCAGGTCGAAGCGATAGCCTTCCGGCGTTGTCAGGGTGCGCGTGCGACCGCCCACCACGCCATCTTTTTCGTACAGCGTAACTCGCGCGCCGCAGGCGGCGAGCTGCATGGCGGCGGCCAGGCCGCCAGGGCCAGCGCCGATCACTGCGATGTGGGGGCGTTGCCGGCGCAGTGCGGGGGTTGGGAGTGGTGCGTTCATACCTGGAAAAGATCTTGTGATCGGCACAAGATGCTGCGTTGCGCCGATGGCGCAAGCCCCCGCGTATCGGAACCCTGCGGTTTCTCCGGCCGAAGGTGTTCCCGTGCCACGGTTTCTCGTCCTCTGGCGACGCTCAAGCTGCGGCCGCCGGAACCAGGGCAAGCACCTCGGCGGCGCCGGTGACCTCCGCGCAATGCGCCTGCGCGCGGGGCAAAAGGCGGGTTCGGTAGAAATCCGAGATCGGTGCGTAGCGCGGCTCGATCCGGGCTGCGCGGGCCAGCAGCGCCGCGCCGAGCACCCAACCGCAAGCTTCCAGATAGGCCGTGGCCGAGGCCGCGACCTCATCAGGGGCGGCGGCGAGGATCCAGCTTGTCGCGCCCTCCAGCGCGTCCAGTGCCGGGGCCAGGCGGGGGTCGGTCGTCCGCGCTTCGGCCAGCATGCCGCGCAGGATGGCGCCCTGGTCGCGCGGCAGCTTGCGCGTGACCAGGTCGAGCGCCTGGATGCCGTTCGTGCCCTCGTAGATCGGCGCGATCCGGCTGTCCCGCAGGACCTGGGCGGCGCCCGTATCCTCGACGAAGCCCATCCCGCCATGCACCTGGACGCCGAGGCTCGCCGCCGCCACGCCGCGATCCGTGCACCAGGACTTCACGATCGGGGTGAGCAGGGCGAGCTTCGCTTCCGCCGCCGCGTCGCCCAGGCGCGCCCGATCCGCCGCGACCGCCGCCTCCAGCGCCAGGAAGCGCCCGGCGAGCGTGGTCGCGCGCATCTCGGCCAGCATCCGGGCCACGTCCGGGTGGCGGGCGATGGGCCGGCCGCCCTGTTCGCGCTGCGCCGCATAGGCTTCGGCGAGGTGCGACGCGCGGGCGCCGGCGGCGACCCCTTCGATGCCGACCTGCAGGCGGGCGTTGTTCATCATGGCGAACATCGCCGGCAGCCCGCGATGCGGCGCGCCGATCATTTCGGCAGCCGCGCCCTCGAACAGCATGGTGCAGGTGGGCGAGCCGTGGATGCCGAGCTTGCGTTCAATGCCGCCGCAGCGCAGCGCATTGGGCGTGCCATCCGGCAGCAGTGTCGGCGCCGCAAAGAGGCTGATGCCGCGCGAACCTGCCGGTGCATCGGGCAGCCGCGCCAGGACGAGGTGCAGGGTGTTCTGCGCCATGTCGTTCGCGCCGTAGGTGATGTAGATCTTCTGGCCGTGCAGGGCGTAGCCGCCGCCTTCCAGCGGTTCGGCCCGGGTGCGGACGGTCGAGAGGTCGGACCCCGCCTGGGGCTCGGTGAGGCACATGGTGCCGTTCCAGCGCCCGCTGACGAGTTCGGGCAGCCACTTCGCGGCCTGCTCCTCCGTCGCGTGGCGTTCCAGCAGTTCGACGGCGCCGGCGGTCAGCGTCGGGCACAGCGAAAAAGCCATGTCGGCCGTCGCCAGCAACTCCTTCAGTGCGGCCCAGAGCGCGAAGGGCAGCCCCTGCCCGCCATGCGCCTCGGCCGCGCAGAGCCCCTGCCAGCCGCCCTCCACCCAGGCGGCATAGGCGCTGCGGAAGCCGGGCGGGCAGGTCACCGCGCCGCCCTCGAACCGCGCGCCGATCCGGTCACCCTCCAGGCGGCCGGGCTCGACCACCTCCATGGCGAATTTCCGGATCTCCTCCAGCAGGGCGGCGATGTCGTCCGCCTCCAGGCCGCAATCGGGCATGGGGTTGAGGCGCGTGAGGGCGAAAAGGATGTCGTCGGTCTGGGTCATGCGGTGATCACTTCATCGCCGGCGGCCCAGGCGGGCAGCGCGGAGGCCTCGGCAGGATGCGCGATGGCCGCGGCAAGCCTCTGCCCCAGCACCGCGCCGAACTTGAAACCATGGCCGGAGAACCCGGACATCACCCAGGAACGGGCCCCGAGTGGCTCCACCACGAAGCGCTCATCCGGCTCCACGTCGTAGTAGCACGTCGCGGCGCCGAGGCGCGTGAAACCGTCCAGCCCCGGGATGCGGCGCCGCGCGAGGCCGATGATGCGCTCCACCTCGCGCTGGTCGGGTGTGCGGTCCTCGTCGGGGTCGCCCTGCAGGGAGAAGCTGTGGTCGCCGATCTTGAGCGGCGTGCCGGCGACGGGCGGGACGAGGTAGAACCCGCCCGCCGCGGCCAGATCGAGCAGCATGGGCGCGGCGACCCAGGCATCGTCGCGCGCATCAAGGCGGACCACCACCTGGCGCGAGGCGGTGACGCGGCGCGCCACCTCGGGCAGCAGGCGCGAAATCCAGGGGCCGGCGGCGATGACCAGCACGTCGGCGCCGCGCGTGGCACCGCCCTCCAGGGTGAGCGTGGCGCGGGCCGGGTCGATGGCGATGGCGCGTCCGCACTCGATCTCGGCGCCTTGGGCGGCCACGTGCCGCGCCAGGCTGGCCACGATGCGCCGGGCGAGAAGCACGCCGCCGGCCGGGCAGAACAGCGCATCGGTGATGCCCGCCCCCGAGAGGTAGGGGAAGCGCGCGGCGACGTCAGCCCCGGTCAGGTCCTCATGCGTGCGGCCATCGGCGCGGAGGGCGGCGCGGGTGTCGGCCAGCCACTCGCCCGCGGTCTCGTCCAGCGCCAGGACGCCGGTCGGCACGTGCAGCACCTCGCCGAGGTCGGCCCAGACTTGATCCCAGGCGGCGTAGGCGTCGTCCACCATGCGCATGTAGCCGCGCTGCGCGCCGTAGGCGTGGCGGATGAGGCGGTGATCATCCACCGAGGCGCCGTGCGGGTTGGGGGGCGGCGCCTGGTCGATCAGGCGCACCGCGAAGCCCTGGCGCAGCAGCGCCCAAGCCGTGCAGAGGCCCATGATTCCGGCGCCGAGGATGAGGGCGGTGGGGCGTTTCTCCATGGCGGCATTCTGCCCGAGGGGCGTGTCGCGGGGAAGCGGCGGTTGCACGCATCCCCGGCGCCGTGCCAGCCTCAGCCCGGAAGGGTCAGGCCATGCACCGCGAATGCCGGCGCGCGGATCAGGGCCCAAGGGGATATGCCGGCCTACATCGCGAACCTCCCGGAGATTCTGCCATGCATCGCCGCGACCTGATCCTAGCCTCCGCCGGCCTCGCCGCCGCGCCGGTCGGTGCCTCCGCCCAAACCGCCCAAAGCACCCTGCGCGTCGGCATGACGGTGGCCGACATCCCGTTCACGACCGGCCAGCCCAGCCAGGGGGCAGAGGGCAACCGCTTCCTCGGCAACACGCTGTATGACCCGCTGATTGCCTGGGACCTCTCGCGATCGGATCGGGCCGCGGTGCTGCGGCCGAGCCTCGCCGAATCCTGGAGTGTGGACGCGGAAAACAAGAAGCTCTGGAGCTTCCGCCTGCGGCCCGGCGTGCGCTTCCACGACGGCTCGCCCTTCACGGCGGATGCGGTGGCCTTCAACCTCGGCAAGCTGCTGGACCGCGACGCGCCGCAATTCGACCGCGCGCAAGCCGCGCAGGGCAGCCTCTACGCCGGCAACATCGAGCGCTGGCGCGTGCGCGACCCCATGACCATCGAGATCGAGACGAAGGTGGTGGATGCCGTCTTCCCCTATCTGATGGCGAACATCTTCTACTCCTCGCCCGCGCGGTGGGAGGAGGTGGGCCGCAACTGGGAACGCTTCGCCCAGCGCCCCTCCGGCACCGGCCCCTATATTGCCGACCGCTTCGTGCCCCGTGAGCGGCTGGAGGCGCTGCGCAACAGCCAATACTGGGACCGCGCGCGCATCCCGCAGCATGACCGCCTGGCCCTCATCCCCATGCCGGATGCACTGACGCGCGTGGCGGCCCTGCTCTCCAACCAGGTGGATTTCATCGAGGCCCCGCCGCCCGACGCCGTGCCGCGCATCCGCGCCGCCGGGCACCAGGTCGTGACCAACGCCTACCCGCATATCTGGTGCCACCAGCTTTCCTTCTTGGAGGGCTCCCCCTTCCGCGACCTGCGCGTGCGCCAGGCGGCGAACCTCGCCATCGACCGCGCGGGGCTGGTGCAGTTGCTCGGCGGCCTCGCGATCCCGGCCAAGGGCATGATCACGGAGGGGCATCCCTGGTTCGGCACACCCAGCTTCCAGATCGGCCATGACCCCGACCGCGCGCGGCGCCTGCTGGCCGAGGCGGGTTTCAGCCGTGCCAATCCGGTGCGCACGAAGTTCATCGTGGCGCCAACCGGCTCGGGCCAGATGCAGCCCATGCCGATGAACGAGGCGATCCAGCAGAGTTTCCGCGCCGTCGGCATCGAGCTGGAATTCGAGGTGATGGACTGGGAGGCGCTGCGCGGCCGCCGCCGCCTGGGCGCCGAGGCGCCGGAAAACCGCGGCCTGCACGCCATCAACAATTCCTGGGCCTTCTGGGACCCCGATATCGGGCTGCTCGGCCCTTCCTTCGGCGCCGGGCGCGTCCGCGGCGGCTTCAACTGGGGCAATTACCAGGATCCCGAGGCGGATGCCCTCGTCGTCGAGGCGCGCAACACATTCGAGATCGAGGCGCAGAATCGCGTGCTGGCGCGGCTGCACACGCGGCTGGTGGACCAGGCCATGTGGCTCTGGGTGGTGCACGACACCAATCCGCGCGGCCTCTCGCGCCGCGTCAGGAACTTCACCCAGGCGCAGAGCTGGATGCAGGACCTGACGCCGATCCGGATGGAATAGCGCGTTCCAGCCGGGCTTCGAGCTCGGCGATCCGCGCGTCGCGCTGGGCCAGCGCGGCGGCGACGTCGGCCGCCTCGAAGCGCTGCGGGATGTGCTGCGGGCAGTTCGCATCCCATGCCTCGAGCGTGAAGAGGATCGCCTGTTCCGGCACGCCCGGATAACCCTCCGGCCGCAACGCCTGGATCAGCGCCGGGTCATCCTCCACCACGCGCGCCGTGCCCCAGAGCTTCATGCGCCGGCGATGCGCGTAGTCGATGAGGAAAAGATAGGCCTTTGGGTTCTCGGCCAGGTTGCCGAGGGTGATGTATTGCCGGTTGCCACGGAAATCCGCGAAGCCGAGCGTCCTGGTATCCAGCACGTGCAGGAAGCCCGCCGGGCCGCCGCGGTGCTGGATGTAGGGCTGCCCATCGGCGCTGGCCGTCGCCATCAGGAAGCTGGTCTGGGCGCCGCGGATGGCTGTGACTGGCGCTTCGATTGAAGTACTGCACTCCAAACACAATCAAAAATTTGCTTCGCGTCGCCTGCCCGATAATATTATCTTCCTTTCGCAATCCAAACGAGGGCGATAATATTTATGCCGAACCTTTCGCAAAAGCTCGCTGCTGAATTTCTGGGTACCTTCTGGCTGGTGCTTGGCGGTTGCGGTTCCGCCGTGCTGGCCGCCGTCATCATGACCTCCGGCGCTGCGCCGGTGTAGATCGGCATCGGCCTGGTCGGCGTGAGCCTCGCCTTCGGGCTGACGGTGCTGACCATGGCCTATGCTGTGGGCCATATCCCGGGCGGGCATTTCAATCCGGCGGTCACCGCCGGCCTCGCGGCGGCCGGGCGTTTCAGTGGCGCGGAGGTGATCCCCTACTGGATCGCGCAGACCATCGGCGCCATCGCGGCCGCCTTCTTCCTGTACTTCATCGCGACGGGGAACGGCTACACCATCGCGGACGGCCCCGGCGCCTTCGCCACCAACGGATACGGCACGCTCTCGCCGAATGGCTACAACCTGACCTCGGCCGCGCTGGTCGAGTTCGCGATGACGTTCTTCTTCCTCATCATCATTCTCGGTGTCCGCCGTATCAATACAAAAAAAGGTTTCGCGCCCATCGCAATCGGCCTGGGCCTGACGCTGATCCACCTGATCTCCATCCCGGTGACCAACACTTCGGTCAACCCGGCGCGGTCGACCGGTGTCA
>Ga0105047_10009108_pt1 | contig 16400 bp, 13 predicted proteins | sample MAT04_FD_78384 | JGI IMG/M metagenome (GOLD analysis project Ga0105047, IMG submission 78384) | Freshwater microbial communities from Lake Fryxell liftoff mats and glacier meltwater in Antarctica - MAT-04 (megahit assembly) | ecosystem: Environmental > Aquatic > Freshwater > Ice > Liftoff...
TGTTTTAGCTCACTTTTCTCTTTGTCGCTCTTTGGAAGAGATTTGGGAGTTCATCGAAAAAATAAAAGTCCTACGTTACACGCTCCCTTATGATATAGATGGAGTAGTCATCAAGCTTGATGAATTCAAAGAGCAAAAACGTTTAGGCTCGACGGCAAAGAATCCGCGTTGGGCAATTGCTTATAAATTTGCTGCCTTACAAGCAGTGACCCGCATTCAAGAGATTACAGTACAAGTCGGACGAACAGGGGTGTTAACGCCAGTGGCCGAACTTGAACCTGTGAATGTAGCAGGAAGTACAATTGCCAGAGCCACTTTACATAATGAAGAAGAAATTTCACGTAAGGATATCCGCATCGGTGATATTGTCATCATCGAGAAAGGTGGCGATGTTATTCCCAAGATTGTTTCAGTCGATTTTGAAAAACGTTCCGACCAGTCGCGACCTTGGAGTATGCCTGAGGTTTGTCCTTCATGCGGTACTTCTGTCGTTCGAATGGAAGGAGAGGTAGCTGTCCGGTGTCCGAACGAGAAAGGTTGTACCGAGCAACAAGTCCGTAGATTAATTTACTTTGCCGGTAAACAGGCTTTGGACATCAGTAATCTAGGTGAAAAAATAATGTTTCAATTGTTTCAAAAGGGATTTGTTAGGAAACCAGCTGATATTTTTAAATTAACAGCCGAAAAAATTTCAGAATTAGAAGGTTTTAAAGAGAAATCGATCCAAAATTTGTTGTCTAGCATTGAAAAATCAAAAGAAATACCTTTAGATCGGTTTTTAATGGCTTTGGGAATTAAGCATGTCGGATCTGGTACAGCGGAATTACTTGCCGCCAAAGCGGGTAATATTGACTTTTTGATGCAAATGAGCGAGGAAGATCTCATACAAATCGAGGGTGTCGGAGGAAAAGTTGCTCAAGCTGTTAGGATCTATTTTTCAGATCCTGTCCATCAAGAAGAAATCCAAGAATTGCAAAATTTAGGAGTGAAACTTAAAAATCAAGAAACAATTTCTTTTATATCTCATCCTTTTAATAGTAAAAATTTTGTGTTAACAGGGAGTTTAGAGAATTTTACGAGAGGAAGTGCGGCCAGCTTGATTAAAGAGCGGGGAGGAAAAGTAACAGATACCGTGAGTAAAAAAACCGATTACCTGATTGCGGGCAAAGAACCCGGCTCCAAATTTGATAAGGCTCATGCTTTAGGAATTAAAGTATTGGATGAAGCCGAATTTATATCCCTTCTCTGAAAATCGACTTTTTTAAAATTATATTGTGTTATTGAACTCATTTAGGTAGGCTGGATTTATTAAGAGGGTGTTTAAAAAATCCGAATCATCTCGAATTCAGCCATTCCGATTTTGAAAACATTGTATAAGATCTAAAATCAACGTGAGGGAACGATGCAACTTCAAGAGGAAAAAAAACTTTATTCTAAATGCTCGAATTGCTTATTAGCTAGCATGCTATTGTTTCTTGTCACAAGTTGCGCGTGTAATGATCCTCTCAAACCAGAAACCCATAAGAAAACCGGCGATAATAATTACACAAGTGGAAATAGTCGAAGTCAAGTTGCTGAATTGGAAAATATTAAGTCTGTAAACAAGATAGATGATGAAATTACGGAGGCTAAGGCGATTATTTCTCCATTGGCAGACAACAAAATTAATGGTGTCGTCACATTCACAAAGATATCACAGGGAGTGCGAATTATTGCAGATATCGATGGACTTACTCCTGGAGAACATGGCTTTCATATTCATGAATTCGGCGATTGCAGTGGAAAAAACGCAGATTCCGTTGGCGCTCATTACAATCCAAATCATCAAAAACATGGAGATCCTGATAGCAAAGAGTTTCATGTTGGAGATTTAGGTAATTTAGATGCAGATGAAAATGGCCATGCTCATTATGAAGTCATCAATAAAGTTATTAAGTTGCAAGGACGAAATTCAATATTAGGTCGTTCCGTCATTATTCATGCAGATAGAGATGATTATGTGACACAGCCTACAGGGGCATCAGGTGTTAAAATCGGATGCGGCGTGATCGAGCCGGGTTCCAACTCATAAAATTCCACACTTTTGCGTTTTTTTGGGCGGGTTTTTTTAAACCCGCTTTTTTTTTGATTGGTATAGTCCAATGACTATTAAGAGTCTGTAATCATTTCTCCAAGCAACGTTTGGTGGCTATAGCCATGAATTCTCACATTTTGAAGAGTTCCGATCAAACTGTCATCGCCTGTAAATAAAACATTCTTCCAGCAACGTGTTCGGCCTTTAAGCAACCGATCGTCTTTGTAATTTCTTTTATCGACTAAAACTTCGACAATTTGGCCGATTAGAGATTGTCTTTGTTTAGCGTATATTTGATCTTGCAAGGTAATCAGCTTTTGTAAACGTTCCTGTTTGATCTCTTCAGGGACATCATCCCGCCATCTCATAGCAGGCGTGCCTTTTCGAGGGGAATAGGCAAAAAGAAAAGCGACCGAGTATTCGATTTCTTCTAATAATCGATAAGTTTCTTGGAATTCCTGATCGGTTTCTGTCGGAAATCCGACGATAATATCCGTTCCTAAAGAGGCATTGGGGACGATTTCGCGTAGCATTTGCACTTTTTCGAGATATTGTTCGATAGTATAGATGCGGTGCATTTTCTTGAGTACCCTATTAGAACCGGCTTGCATGGGGAAGTGGACAAATTCGCATAAAGATTTTAGATCTCTGATAGCTTCCATTAGATTTTTTGTGATATCGACCGGATGGCTAGTCATGAACCGCACTCTTTCCATGCCAGGAATCTTATCGATTTGATAAAGCAAATCATGAAATAAGCAAATCCATTCGGGTTTATCTTTTCCGTAGCTGTTGACATTCTGACCGAGTAAAGTAATTTCTTTATAGCCTTGATCGACAAGTTGTTTACATTCCTCTAGAATATTTTCGGGAGAGCGTGAAACTTCAGGGCCTCTTGTATAAGGGACAACGCAATAAGTGCAAAATTTATCGCATCCACGAATAATCGAAACATACGCTTTAACTTTATCATCTCTTTTAGCAGCGAGATAGTCTAATTCGAATTCAAATTGATCATCTGTACGAATGCTTTGTTTGCCGGAAGTTAAGACTTCATCTAAAACATGATTGAGATCATGAATATTATTTGTTCCTAAAATGAAGTCGATATGGGGAAGCTTTTGAAAAAGAGAATCTTTTTTGGCATTAGCCATACATCCCGTTACACCGATTATGGCGTTTTTCCGGGCGTCGCGGCCAAGTAAGCCGATTTTCCCCATGACCTTTCGTTCCGCTAAATCGCGGATAGAGCACGTGTTAAAAATGAGCAAATCCGCATCATTTTCATCATTGCTTCTAATCAGGCCGCGATTTTCTAGTAATCCGATCATGATTTCGGAATCCAACTCGTTCATCTGGCAGCCGTAAGTTCTCACATAAAATTTTTTTAATTGTCGCATAATAAACTTAGGGGTTATATTGAATTTTCAGAGAGTTTAGCAAAGCTCTTTTATTTCGAATACTAATTTATCGAATTCAGATGTATTTTGAAGATAAAAGAGAGGTCTGGACGCCCAAAGCTCAACTTATTTTCGTTTAGACTGTGCAAAAGCTCTTGCTCTTGAATGATCTAAAAAGACTCTATATCATAACTTCAGGTCATTTTTGATCCTTCAATAGTGAGGGCTTCCGGACACTCTAAACGGAGAAATATTTAAACTTGCGCCCCTAATAATAAATGGCTTGGCAAAATAGTCGAAAATCGCTATCATAGCGTTTTATTTATTGTTAAACAATGGGTTTGACCCGTTAAATAAAGGCATAAGGACATGCAAAAGAAAGCTAATATTCAAAAAACCATTATTCCAACTAAGCAACAGTGCAAGCTCAATTGGTTTATATTAGATGCAACAGGGAAAACTTTGGGTCGCCTGACATCTGAAATTGCGAAGATTCTGCGCGGAAAGCACAAGCCACTTTTTACAACTAATTTTGATTGTGGCGATGGCGTAATCGTTGTCAATGCAGAAAAAATTGTAGTGACGGGTGCTAAAGAATCTCAGAAAATATATCGCTATTACACAGGTTCTATCGCGGGTTTACGTGAAATACCTTATCGTACAATGAAAGCTCGTAAGCCTGAATATATCATTGAACATTCCGTTAAAGGGATGATGCCTAAATCACGTTTAGGAAGACAACAAGTTAAAAAGCTGCGTATTTATGCAGGTCCGGCACAAGACAATCTTGTTGAGAATGGCCATGCAGCTCAGCAGCCCGTTCATGTAAACATTTAAATAGAGTGAAGATTTTATGATAGAAGAACATGTAGCAACCGGACGAAGAAAAACAGCTGTAGCCTCTGTTAGACTTAGAAATGGTAAAGGTCAAATTGACATTAATGGAAAAACAATCGAACAGTATTTTCCTTTAGAAATCCAACGCAGAACTCTTTTTGCTCCTTTAGAAAAATTAGGTGGCACAGCACGTTATGATATGATCATTCGTGTTAAGGGTGGCGGAGTGGAAGCACAAGCAATTGCAATTCGTCTTGGATTAGCTAGAGCCTTAGTGGAAAGCGATGAAAATCTACGTCATGAGTATAAATCTTTAGGGTTTTTAACACGCGATTCTCGCAAAAAAGAGCGTAAAAAATACGGTCGTGCGGGTGCTCGTAAACGCTTCCAATTCTCAAAGCGTTAAGCTCGACATTTTTTCAAGATTTCAAACACAACTACCTCTTTCAGATAGTTGTGTTTTTTTTATTTCAATAGAAAGTTAAATTTAATTTGACAAAGCTATTTCAATATTGGTAAAAGATGTATTGACTTCTTGGTTGATGATTCTACTAGGAGGCTTAACTATCTACTCGGAGTTCTCATGAGCCTTCTACTTTACATTGAATCTTCTCCCAGAAAAAAAAGATCAGCCTCAACAGAGGTGTCTCAAAGCTTCATTTCAAGTTATAAAGAAGCTCATCCGACCAATGAAGTCGAATATTTAGATTTGTGGAACTTGGATATGCCTGAATTCAACGCGGATATTATCGAAGCAAAATATTCTATCATGCAGGGTAATTCTCAAACCGAAGCCCAAAGAAAAGCTTGGCATCGAATCGAGGAGCTCATTCATCAATTTAAGCAAGCCGACAAGTATCTTATTTCCATACCCATGTGGAATTTTGGCATTCCCTATAAATTAAAGCAGTACATCGATATCATTGTCCAGCCCTCTTACACGTTTAGTTTTTCGTTGGAGCAAGGCTATCAAGGATTAGTGGTCAATAAGCCTGTCGCTTTGATTTATGCTCGAGGAGGAGACTATCATGAAGGGTCAGGTGCAGAATTTCTTGATCTCCAAGTCAATTATATGAATACGATTTTAAAATTTATCGGTTTTACAGACATTAAGCAAGTTATAGTCGAGCCGACGGCAAGTCCGGATAAGCAAAGGGTGATGGATGGCGCTAAAGAAGAAGCGCGTCGGTTGGCTGTGCATATTTAGTAAAACATCAATAATTTTGTTCTAAACACTTTGCTTTTCAGATGAGATCCTTTCTTTTCGCCTGAATCGAGCTTACTCCTGGACTTTTGACAAAAACTGATCCAAGCGAACCTATAAAAATAGCACAAAATAGCGACCCTGTCGTGTTCGGACGAATCACGAAGCCATTTTCGGACTTTTTTTTTGAAATGCTTCCACTAGAAGCAAATCGAAAATTTCGGTTATTTGCCTTGAATGCTACTTCTAATCCTCGAATTCACGGATATACTCTCGATGATCGTAGTTACGTGCACCAAGCGAATCAAATAGGTATACCAGTGACAGTTGGTTTAGAGGCTAGTGTATTGACGTACCTCCCAGAGCATAGTGAAGCGGAAGCTAACTGGCAGCTTCCCATTTCTTTGGAGAGGATTTCTACCGACACAACTGCTTGTAAAGTTACAAAAACTCAGCTCCAATTAGTGGTTGAATTAACCCCTGCCGCCAGCCCGCTTAGTGTGTTTGTTGTGGACAGCGCTTACGGAAGCCTTGAACCTTTTTCTGAGGATCAGGTTGTAATCGCTCGAGGTAGAACAGATAGGCTGGGACGAAGACCTATTACAAATAATCAAATTCTACACAAGAAGCGAGGAAGACCACGTAAATACGAATCAGGAACCATTCGATTTATTGAGGATATGCCGCCTGGCAGAGAAGGAGGGAGTGATGAGGAATCTGACTATAAAGATACAATAAAACATCAACAAGTCGATGTACTGGTCAATCGTTGGAATGATGTGTATGTTGAAGGACACTCTGAGCTTGTGGATGTTGTTAAAGTCGAAATTTTTTCTAAAGATGACTATATGAAGACAATACTTCCCCGACTATTATTGATTCTTTCAGGGAAGCGAAGAGCTGAGATTACATCTTTGGAAGCGTATCAAAGCTACCGACGTCGTTTTGACATCGAGCATTTTTTTCGATTTGTTAAACAAAAATTGCTCTTTTGCGCCTATCAAACACCGGAACTTGACCATCAAATCAGTTGGTGGTCGTTTTATTACATGACTTATTGGTTGCTTTATCATGTGCGTCATATCGCACAAGGGTCTACTAGACCCTGGCATAAAAAGCGAAATCCAACAAAACCGGCTGGCCCGGGAGAAGTAAAGCGCTTATTCGCTACAAGTATTTTTCCTGTATTAGGCTCACCCTCTCATCCTCCAACAAATCGCGAAAAATCACGAGGAAGAGAGCTTGGCACGCGTTTTCTTAAGCGAGAGCGAAAAAAAATAGTCAAAAAGCAAACCGCACGACGAAAAGCAGGCTGATTAGCGGTCTTTTTAAGCCTCTAAACATAAGATTTGTTATAAAAACGTCAGTCGTTGATGTGAGAGTGCCTGCTGCTGCTTTAAATTTTTAACTCAATAAGCCTTCTTTAGGTATTTGAGAGTTATTGTATGGGATATTTAATGACTTTTTTTTCCTGGAGCTATCATGGAATATCTCACAAGATTCTATCGGCTTTTCTTATTTGGCTAGCCAAACCTGAATTTTTTGTTAAATCATTGGGCGAAGCCTAATGATTTGTCAAAAGTCCAGTTACTCGAACTCACATATTCACTCTTTAGACCTACTTCAAGCGCTTTTAACAATTCTTCTTAATCACATCTTTAATATATAAAGCTAGGGGGATTAACCAGTGAAAATGAGCATGAGATTTTCAGCCAAAGATTTTGTCCTAAAATCTAGTCAGACCTAACTTAACATAAAAATGTTAAGTTAGACTCAGAGGACAAAAAAAAGGCGGGTTTTTAGGTCTCGAATGACCCAAAAAACTCACTGGTTAATCCCCCTAATATAAAGCTCGTTTCAGTATTAATTAAAATATTAACAAAAAATAAACTAAAGACAAATATATTTTATTTATTATTAGATTATAAAAACTTCTAAATCAGGTTTCTATGATTAATGTAAATACTGGTCTTAATAACATAGATAAAAAGAATATTGAAGAAACTCCTTCTTTTCCCAGCCGACCTAGCGGAATATATGCTGGTTACAAAAAAACTTTCAAAAAAATCAGTTTTAAAAAAGAGCAAACAGGTATTTTATTAATTATACATCGGATTCTTGCATTTTTTAACCCCTTCCAAAAGCGCAATCGAGAAAAAAATCATCTATTCGTAAAATTTACAACTTTTATGAATGTTGAATATATGGCTCAAGGGGAGTTGGCAGGAGCGGATTTTGATGAGATAATTAACCAGTTCAAAAAATTTTCAGCTACTTTAAGCACTGATCTTTATAAAAAAATTCAAAACATTTTTGGAACTTTTCAAGATCTGGATGGTGTTTCTACAACTGAAGTAAAAAAGATTATAGAAAAATTGGAAGTAGGAAAAAGTTTGGTTTTTAAAACCACTAGTAAGTCCCATGCAATGATGACGAGGATTACTTGTAAAAATATAGAAAACGGTAAAAAAGTCTATGAGATAGAGGTGCACAATACAGGCCAAGGAATCGGAAATCACCCTAGCAAAAAGAATGAAAATGGAAGGACGATTTATCAAACAGGGTTGCAAATTATTGACGTCCCTGGTGAAAATTTATTTGGAGAGGAGTCTCAATTTATTTCTAAACTTCGTATAGAGAACGAAAAGAGTGAAAATTTATATACGGATGTTCTTCCTCTTGCAGGTGGAAAACTAGGAGGGCCTTCAACCGACCCTCGATTTTGGGACGTTGCTCAATCGGGAGGTTCATGTACACTTTCTTGTTTAATCTCAATTTTGCGTTGCCATCTATCAGAAAAAGAATACAGGGAATTTAGAGAAATCGGTCGTTATGAGTTATTTTTGAAAAATTACAACAAAATTATTAAAGGATCGTGCACTTCGACAACCCAAAAAGTAATTGCTTTGGAAATATTAAAAGAGATTAGATCTTCCCTCAAAGAAAAAGGGGAAGAGATGAGTGAATTGAATAGAATAAAAAAAGTGATCAAAAAATCGATTCGAAATGGGGCCGGTTTAAATGAATCGAGACGTTTTGAAAATATGATTAAAAAGAAGGTGGTCGCAGTTAAACTGAACAATCTTTCAACATCTCATTCAGAAATTGTGAAGGTCGGTCAAGAGAGGAAATCCGAAAGGATTCTTTTTTCTAGCCCGATAGACAGTCTTCACTATGCATATACTCTTCTACAAGAAAAAAGAGCTCATAAATTTAAATTTTACATTAATCAAGCCAAAGAGCGGTCTGCAATTGTGCCGATAACCGAACATGACGTATCTAAATATAATGAGCTTGCAGCTGTAATTAATAAAAAATATAGGAGAAGATTTCCGCTTAATAAAAAAGAGATAGCTGATTCAAAAAAAATGCTAAATCGGTTATCCTTGATGGGCGACCAGATAGCTGGAATTGCAGAAAGTACTTTAAAAGAGACTCCGGATTTAAAAGAGCAAATTAAATATTTAAGAAAAAATGTTAAGACAACTGAAAAACGTTACAATCGATATGAGAAACTTAAGGAAGCACTCAAACTTTAAACACCCTCTAAGTTCGAAATGTGACTTTTTTTTCTTTTGGCATTAATATCCTATTACACAAAAGGATGTAAATATAAATCCTACCACTAGAAAGACTCGTTGCAATAAGAAGGGGGTTTCAAAATTTATTCTACTGTTCCACTGATCTAAAGAATTCATTTCTTCCGTAGGTGTTTCCGGCTCTTGTATCGTCCGGCTAAGACTTTTTACTATCGTGCGACAAAGAGGACAGGTAGGGTTTATGACAATCCATTCATTAATGCATGTTTTATGAAAAATATGGCCGCAATCTTTTAAGACTTTTATTTTTTTATCCCCTTCCTCTTCAATAGGATCGATGCAAATTGAGCAAGAATCGTTATTCATTATTGAATTCATAATGGCCTCCTATGTAGTCGATTGTAAGTAAATTATATTGTTTAGAAAATATCTTCTCCAATCGATAGCTTGTAATAAATTTATCCGAAACTAAGTGTAGTTTAGATCAATTAAGTGATAAATCTTCAGGAATCATCGACAGCGTCGTATATTTACCCCCCATTTCTCTTAATAAAGTTTGCCAAAGTTTATCGGGTGGGGTGTGAAAAACATGAGCATTTGAAGCGGCGTGTAAAAACCAATGGCCATCTAAGAATTCCCTTTCTAACTGGCCCGTTCCCCATCCTGCATATCCAAAGCAAAGGTTCACATAGGGCCCGATTTCATTGATAATGCTATCTTGGAGGAACTCTAGATCACCTCCTAAGTAGACTCCGTTTGATACTTTTAAAGTTTGATATTCAATTTGATCGGAATCATGCAAAAGCATCATTTGGTTCGTCTGTATGGGTCCTCCTGCTCGTAATCCAATGTGGGGATTAGCTAATTGATTAATATTAATAATTTCTTCGGGTAATTCCAATTCCAAATTTTTATTAATCAATAATCCAAAAGAACCGTTTAAATTATGTTCACAAATCAGGATGACCCCTCTAAAGAAAAAACCCCCTTCGATTTCAGGGGTCGCTATCAGAAAAGTTCCCTTTTGAATTTGAGAGTGGGGTGTGTGTTCCATTTCTATTCTCCTTCACTCTTGGCTTGCCAATTGTTCATTATACAGTTTAATGGTTTCTTCCATTCCTTCAACATTTTTCATTAATTTATAGAAGCGACTTGTGAATTCCGGGTTAAAATAGAGGGAACGGGGCTCATTGTAATCTGTTTGATTTAATATCATAGATACTTCAGAAAGTGAAGAGGAAATTTGTTCCATTTCATTATTAAAATAATTGGAAAATTGATAAGGGTCCGAAAGTCTTTCAACAAGCCGGCGTCGTTGTGCTTCAACCCTCTGCCAACGTTTATTTGTTTGGAAAAGAAGCCCAAACCGGTTGATGTCGGTCATTAAATTAGAACCTTTATGGAGAACCGCTTTCAGCTGCAAGTACAAATCATTATCCGCTAACAGTTTTCCTACTGTACCCTGTCCTTGCTTTGTTCGATCGATGATTAACTTAGCAGTATTTGTGATCTCTTTCGTATTGACAGAAGCTGCATAAAATTCATCTAAAGCATGGTCGAATTTTTGCCAACTTTCTTTTGCCTGATCACTGATCTGATAAACATTATGAATTGTCTCATCAACGGTTTTCCAAGATCGATTAGCTTTGTCGGCTAAGGCAGTCAGATTATCAACAGTTTCAGACCATTTTTCCGGTTGATTTAAAGCATGTGTGATATCGACTAAATTTTTTGTGATTTTACTCACACCTTCAATAATTTCTTCTTTTTGAATTGTTTTAATTGAATTTTGGATATCCTCTAATGTTTCATTAATTTTTCTACTGACTTCTGAAAAAGTTTTTAAAGTACTTTCGACACTTCCCACAGGAACTGCATATAAAATTTGGTTTTCAACTTTAAAAAGAGGTTGCCCTGTTTTAGGGGGTAGAGGATTAATTTCAATATTTTTTTCGCCTAATAAACCCGATGTGCGCACCGTAATTTCGTCAGTATTATAAACATCGACACTGGAATCCACTTTTGCTTCGATTTCGTATACATAAACATCTCCGTCAAAATTGAGACGGCTCGTGCGTGCTTCAGGAATTTCCTTGATGGAAACGACTTCTCCGACAGGATGTCCCGCATAAGTCACGCGTGTTCCTATATCGATTTTATCTACATCCGTAAAGCGGATATGCAGGGTTTTGGCATTATCACCTACTGTAGGATGGATAAATAAGAGCATCGAAACAATAATGCCGGCTGCGATAATAACAAAGATACCAATCAAAACTGTTTTAATAGAAGCAGGCATAATTTAATTTTCTCCGGATCGTTTATACTCTTCGAGGTAATGAGCATCTATCGTTGCATTATTAAAGAATTCTCGGAGTGTAGGATCTTCTGAACGCAGGAAGTCATGTTTAGGGGCAATGTAAGCGATTTTCCCCATGTCGTGGAAGGCTAAACGATCGCCTATTTCTAAAGCAGATCGAATATCATGCGTGACAACGATGCTTGTCGCTTTTAATTCATTTTTAGTTTGATTAATTAAATCATTAATTTGCATAGAAGTGATGGGATCTAAACCTGTTGTCGGTTCATCATATAAAATAATTTGAGGACGATAAACAATTAATCTTGCTAAAGCTGCACGTTTACGCATTCCTCCGGAAAGCTCGGAGGGCATTTTCTTTTGGGTGTCTTTTAAACCCACCATTTGCAGTGCATGTGCAATTCGATCGGTCACTTCGGATTCTGCAAGATCCGGCTCATTCTGGCGCAAATAAAATCCGGTATTTTCGCCGACATCCATGGAGTCGAACAGGGCGCCGCTTTGAAAAAGCATACCCATCGACTTAATTTTTGCTCCCGTTTTACGAGAAGATATATCCGTGACACGCACATTGTCGACTTCGATATATCCTTTGTCAGCAGATTCTAAACCGATGATTTGTCTAAGCAAAACACTTTTTCCTACCCCCGAGCGACCTAATATGACAACAGTTTCACCGTCAAAAATATCCAAGTTCAATCCTTTGAGGATTTCCAATTTACCATATTTTTTCCAAAGTTCGTGAACGTGTATCATGGGATCATATCAACTTAAAAATGTGCTGTTAAAAACTGTTTAAAATAATTGTAAGAGGAATTTAGGCCCAGTGTAAGTAAAAAGTTGATGATTAAAATAAACGAGTAGCAAATCACCACGCTATTCGTCGTAGAACGGCCCACTCCGGCTGCTCCTCCTGTCGTGGTCAAACCTTTATAACAAGAGATTGTCACGATAATAATTCCAAAAACAAATGATTTCATCATCCCGCTGACGACATCGTAATTACTAATGTTGGCCGGTAGAGGGTCTAGAAATGCATTCGGGGCCATTTTATAATAATAAACCGCGACAATGTAGCCGCCGAAAATTCCCATGATCGAACTGAAAATGGACAACAGAGGCATCATAAATATGCCTGCTATGAAGCGCGGCGCAATCAGGTAGCGTTGAGGATTCACGGACATCGAGCGCATCGCATCGATTTGTTCCGTAACGCGCATCGTTCCGATTTCTGCACACATCGCAGCACCGACGCGACCGGTGACCATGAACGCTGTCAGTACGGGTCCTAGTTCTACTAACATCGCTTTAGCTACCATCAATCCAGTTGCACTTGCAAGCCCCTTGTCAGAAAGTTGGAAAAAGGCTTGTGCAGCCAACACCATCCCTGTGGAAAAACCGGTGATCGCAACAACCGGCAATGAAAGTACCCCGATATTATAGAGTTGATCACGAACAAGACTCCATGCGGGGGGACGGCGGATTGTAACCCAAACAACGCCGACGATTAGTAAAACGTATTCGCCTATAGCCGATAGAATTTGTAGAATAGCGTTATTCATTAACAACATGATTAAAGGTAAAAGTTTTATCAATAAAACTTTAGATGAGTCAGCTTATTAGAGTCAAGAAATCTCTATACATAAGGGGAATTGTTCAGCAATTGTGGGTGAACGAAATATAGAGGAGAAATCTGATTTAAAAAAAAAGATTATTTCAAATAACTTTCCGTGATAGTTTGAGCGATGAAAAAATCCTTTGTATTTAAGATGTTTTTTCAGAAAAAAAAATAACTACAACAAAGGATAGCCAAAATGACACCACAAAGTTCATGTATTAGCCAACCTCGAAATTTTCAACACGGTGAAGATTTTGCAAGCGGCGGTTCATTCGCTTTTTAAAACTACTTCGTATTAACCAAACTTTTTCTGAAATTTCCCATACTCGACAAGGAAAGAAATCTAAATATTCTAATTATTCGCTGCTTCTTTGGGCTTTTTCAGTTTTTGCTTTTCGACAAGGATCGAAGAAACACCATTTCCTCAAACCCGGAAATCGGGCTATGAATAAAAAGATGGGCCCCTTCAAATAACTGAACGACCCACCCCATCGTAGGTTTTTGCGTTGGTTTACCTAGCTGATTAGGAATCGTGGTTTCTAGTTCCTTAAGCTTTTTTCTAAGGAATCGCTGGGCAATTGTATAAAATAAAAGGCAAAGGCACATGACCATTCCAAGCGCCACTATTCTATTTTGATTTTTAAGAAACACAGAGGAACTCATGAAAAAAGGGTCTTTGAGAAATCTAAATCCACGTTCAACACTTTGTTGCTCCTTATAGTTTGAAAGCATTTCCATGAAAGAAAGTTTTTGGACATCTAGTTCATTGCTTGCTATGATGAATCGACCTTTTAAAGATAGTGCTTGAGCGACCAATTCTAGATCTTATTCGATCTCGGCTGTAATTTGATATTTATTCGCAAGAGCTTCATTTAGGCGGGGCCTTCCTCGCCCATTTTTGATGTATCTGCTATTGATCTGCATTTTGGTTATCTGATGATACTTAAGCTGTTTGCCCCATCTTTCAAGCTTTTTTCAGCGTATTTTTCACAATCAAACTCTTGAGCACAAAGCTTTTTTAGCTCTGTTTGCTTCTTTTCAAACTCTTTGATCACTTGTTTTTTTTAAGTTTTTTCTTTGCGAATGTAGGCTTGTTGAGAATACACTAGAAGCTATCTTTGTTGTACTTGTCCGTTCACAGATTGTACTTCTCTACGTAAATACCCAGGCTCAATTCCTTCTAGATTCTCTTGAGACATTTCAACAATCTGATAGGAAATTGACTTTCTTTATTTTCTTTTATATTATAGTAGTTCACAGCAGCCTCGATGTGTATTTAATCGATCGTACCACTTTTTTTTTACTCTATTTGAGGCTGCTTTTTACATCACAATGAGAAGAATTATTTTAAAATAGTTATTTTCCCTTCTTGTTTTATTACACTCCTGATTGCTGGTGATCGTCTGAAGCGACAAAAAACTAAAAGCCAGAGACAATCCAGCGGAAAAAACCGGGTGGACAAGAAGGAGATGCCAGAAAAGGCTTGGCACAGGTTAGCAATCCCGATGTAGTCGTAACACATACCCTTCAAGCTGTTCCGGATGTGGATCTGATCTAAGCAATGTAAATGGAATTACAGCTGAACAATGTCAAGTTTTTGATCTTCCAAAGTCAAAGATTAATGTTACAGAGGGCCGAGTTGAAAAAAAAGCAGTGCCCATGCTGCGGTGAACAGACAAGAGCCTGATTTCCAGAACATGTGAAAGGTCCTGTGCAATAAGGAGAGGGCATTCGAGCGCTTATTGCATATTTTTCTCACCAATATTACATACCGGTGGGTCGGGCTTGCGAAATTTTCAGGGATATTTTTGGTGTTGCAATTTCTCACGGCACGTGTGCAAATATTGATGAACAGCTCTATGCAAATCTTGTTTTGCCTAAGGGGAGTTTAATAGTCTTTTTTCCACTTCAATGAAATTTTACCTTGAGAACTACTCCCGATATCGACCTCTGCCTCTGCTTTCACATTTTTCATCAGTTTTGCTTCGATAGCAATCCCGTCGGGTGCAGCGCCGATGCTTTTATTTAAAGAAATAAACACATCTTCCCAAAGGTATTTTCCTACTTGTAAAGCAAAGTCCTTGTTTTCGCCTTCTCCTGCCGATGTAAAGTCAAGGCGATCAATCCCCATATTGTTGCGTAAGCGTGTGAGCAAATCTTTCTTTTCTTCCGTTTGTTCGGTGGAATTTAAAGAGATGAACGATTGATTAAGGGTATCTCCTTCTCCGGTGGTGATCTCTGAAATGCCTTTATTAAATAAGATATAAGATAAAATTTCCCTTTGTGACAGGGGAGGATTGGATCGAAAGCTGAAGGATAATTTATTCAGCAGTCCTTTTACAATGATTTCTACTTTTAAGCTGTCGATTTCTTTGCTGGCGACGACGTATAAAGTCGTTTTCTTTTCGACAGATCCGGCAAAGTGAATGCTTCCCTGGGATAAATTGAAGGTTTTACCTTTTAAATCATAAAGCCCTTTAGAGACGTGTAAATCACCAAATAACAAAGGTTGCTTGCTTGTTCCTAAAATGGCTATTTCCCCTTTCCAATTAGATTTTAAACCATTACCCTCAATAATCACTTCCGGAGCATTAAGCTTGACATCTAATTCTAAAGCAGATTTCAAAGTTTTATCATTAAACGGAAGAGAATTTCCTTCGGGGATATTAATAAAATTAACATCGACGGTTTTAATTTGCTTCGGAAGAGCTTCCTCTAATCTTACAATGGATTGGTTTGCATTCAGATTGCCTTTTAATTTAGATTTATTTAAATTGCCTATTAGGGAGAGCGGTCCGCTAGCGGAGATAGATGCATAATCCGATTGAATGATATAGACGCGGGAAGCTTGAATGCGAAAATCAAAAGGGAAATGGTTTTGTTGATCCAGATTAATCGATCCCTCAATTTGAATCGTTCCACCTTGATTGTCATTCGCAGACAAACTTTTGAGAATCACTTGCGAGCCTTGACCTTCAAGGCTAGCAACGATATGGTCATAAATCGCGCCGGTTTCTTGATTTTCATAAATTCCGTCTTCTAAATATAAATGTCCTTTTATCAAAGGGTGTTGTAAATCTCCCCCTAACTCCAAGGCCATTTTAATCTGACCGGAAATATTGGGGTAATCTTCCATAAAGAGGGGTAAATAGGAATCGATATCGCCTTCTCCGCGAATCGCTACATCTAATGGCGGGGCATCTTTTTCCGACAAATCAAAAGGGAAAAGGTGAAGATTATAAGGAAGAACTCCTTTAAATAAAAGAGGAGTTCGACCGATGCCGAATACCTGACTATTGATTTTTATGCCTTTACCGGGTAGTTCAAGTTCGATTTTCCCTTTAAGCATGGCCTTTTTAATGAAATAATCCTCATTAAATTGAAGGTTTTGAAAATTAATATTAACAA
>Ga0105047_10009109_pt1 | contig 16399 bp, 11 predicted proteins | sample MAT04_FD_78384 | JGI IMG/M metagenome (GOLD analysis project Ga0105047, IMG submission 78384) | Freshwater microbial communities from Lake Fryxell liftoff mats and glacier meltwater in Antarctica - MAT-04 (megahit assembly) | ecosystem: Environmental > Aquatic > Freshwater > Ice > Liftoff...
AGCTCGGCGGTCTCGGCTTCGGTGAGCTTCTTTTGCAGTTCAAGAAGCTCGAAGGTTGTCCCTGTTCCAGCCACCAGACGCGAGTCACCAGCCTGCATGCTTTCCAGCGCAAGCTTGCGCGCCTCCGCCGTCGCCTCAATCCGTTTGCGCGAGGTGCTAATCGCACCCGCCGCATTATCCACCTCCACAATGATCAACTGCTCCAACCGCTGGAGACTCAGGAGCGACTGTGCTGCATCGAGTTGCGCCGCATTCACCCGGCCCCGCGCCTCCCGGTTTCCGAGCGGCACGCTGAAGATCGCACCCGCACTCCATCCGCTTTGATCACGCGCACCGACACGCTTTGCGCTCGTGCCGTAGTCATCATCGAAACCGAGCATCCGCATGCTGGCGACGAGATCGAGACGCGGCAGCTTCTGGTTTTTCTCAAATGCCAGCGTGATATTCCGATTCTCGATCTCCAGCTTGGTCTGACGATAATCCGGCCTGTGCTCCAGCGCCTCAGCAACCCCGGCCAGCACGCTTTTGGATGGTCCTGGTGAAATAGGCGGCGCAATCGCCACGCTCGTATTCAGCAGCTCCAGCATGTCGCGCGTGAGCAGCTGTTTGAGGAAATTCTCCCGGTCCTTGATATCACGTTGCGCCTGCAATACCGCATCCTCGCGCGAAGCCACCTCGGCGCGAGCTGTCGTGACGTCGAGCGGCGTTTTTACCCCGATCTCCACACGCTTGATGTTGTCCTGCAAAAGCTGCCGGGCCAGTTCGCGTGAACGGGTAGCCACCAGCAGGTTCTCCTTGGAAAAATACAGCTCGTTATAAACGCTGATCACCTCCGTGATGATCTGCATCGCCTGCTGTTTCAACTGCCATTCGGAGGCCTGAACATTATTCCGCGCGATCCGCACACCCGCCAGATTGGCCGCCGGACCGAACCCGCGCAGAAGCGGCTGCGTAATTCCAATCACGCCGGTAGTGGAAATATCGTCATCGAATCCATTGAACGTCCCGCTCTGCTCATTCGTTTCCAGGCCGACCTCGTAACCCAGCCCCCATTGTGTAACCCCGTTCACTCCTGCGCTCCAGACCGTCCCTTGATTGATCGAATTAAAACCTACACGCCTCCCGTCCCCACGCTCATCGCGCACGAACTGATCGCGTGTCGTATCCTCGGAGCGTCGAAACGAAAGTTCGAAATCCGGATCAAATCTCCCTTTTGCCGTCAGCTCCCGCTCCCGCGCCTTTTGGGGCTCGAAACGATCGAGTTCGATCGAGAAGTTCTTGGCCAGCGCCATCCGGATTGCCTTGTTGACGTCCAAATCTAGCGTCTTTTCCTCAGCAAAAATCTGGGAATTAAAGACAAAAAAGACCAAAGAAAAAATTGTGTGCCTGCTGAATAACATGTCTGCTCGGTAGAGGATGAACCTCTTTCGTTCATTCACCAATCTTTCAGTTGGGTGCGTTGTTAGGCGCCAATTGCTCTTTGCAGTTTCGCCTCGTCCGCCCTCATCATCCTAAAAACCACTCTATGTCCGAAAAAATCCACCTCCCCTCCCATTCACGCCGTCAGTTTCTCGCCAACAGCGGAAAGATCGTTGCAGCCTCCGCACTCGCCGGAGTCTCCATTCCTTTCGTCCACGGTGCAGAAACCAACACCATCAACATCGCACTCGTCGGCGCAGGTGGCCGCGGCACGGGAGCAGCCAGCAATGCACTTTCGGTCAAGACCGGCCCGACCAAGCTCATTGCGGTAGCAGACGCTTTTGAAGACAAGCTCACGAAGAGTTGCGAGACACTAGCCGGAGCACACGCCGACAAGATCGATCTCGGCGACCGGAAATTTCTGGGGCTCGATTCTTACAAGCAGGCTATGAATACACTTCGCCCCGGCGACATTGTCATTCTCGCCACGCCGCCCGCTTTTCGCTGGGTTCAATTCAAGTATGCTATTGATAAGGGGCTGAATGTTTTCATGGAAAAACCGGTCACCGTAGATGGCCCCACCACCAAGCGTATGCTGGATCTCGGCGCAGAGTCTGAAAAGAAGGGCTTGAAAGTAGGCGTCGGCCTGATGTGCCGTCATTGCCCCACCCGCAAGGAGATGTTTAATCGCATCCAACAAGGCGAGATCGGGGATTTGATCCTAATGCGCGCATACCGTCAGCAAGCCCCCATCGCGATGTTCCGCACCGAGAAGCGCCCGGCGGAGATGAACGAGCTCGATTTCCAGATCCGCAATTTCCACTCTTTTCTATGGGCGAGCGGCGGCAGTTACAGCGACTTCTTCATTCACAATATCGACGAGGCGTGCTGGATGAAAAACGCGTGGCCAATCCGCGCCGAGGCAAGCGGCGGTCGCCATTATCGCGAGGATTACATTGATCAGAACTTCGACACCTATTCCGTCGAATACACTTTCGCAGATGGCTCCAAGTTTTTCTTCGAAGGCCGCAATATGGAAGGCTGCAAAGATCAGTTCGCCACCTACGTGCATGGTGCGAAGGGCATGGGCGTTGTTTCCAGTGCCGGACACGCTCCCGCAAAGAGCAAGCTGTTCAAGGGACAGAATATCAAGAGCGAGGATCTCATCTGGCAGGGCCCGAAAGAGGAGGCGAATCCGTATCAGGAAGAGTGGGAAAATCTCACCACTGCCATCCGTAACAACGCGCCTTTCAACGAAGTGAAACGCGGTGCGGAGGTAAGTCTGGTCACTTCAATGGGGCGCATGGCCGCACACACCGGTCAGACGGTGACCTTCGATGACATGCTGAACTGTCCACACGAGTTCGCGCCCGACCTGGACAAGCTGCAAAAAGGTGGCCCAGCTCCATTACTCGCCGACGCAAACGGGATTTATGCCGTTCCAACTCCTGGAGTGAAAAAGAAACGCGAATACTAGAACAGTTGCCGAAAATAGTTTCCGGATAAAGCCGGAGCGCGACTGTGTTCGTAGGATCAGTCGCAGCCTTCTGAGCTGCAGAGAAGACATTGGAAAGTCTGGTGGATGTGTGCTCGTGCTCGGATTGCTGCGGTTGGTCCCGCGCCTGCGGGACACAGCCGCGCTCCGTTTGCACCGTTTGCACCGCTCGTAGCTGGAAGTTACTTTTGGCAATCGCTCGGCTTCGCCAGACTCAACCTACGGCTAATCGCTTTGAACCCTTCGGGTTCCATTGGCTCCCAGAATGTGACTGATTCTACTCTGTTTTAGGAGGGATTAACCCTGCCCTCATCGCAGTAGAAATGGCTGCCGTCTGGCACTGGACATGAAGTTTCTTGTAAATCCCGCGGATAAAAAAACCAATGGTGTGGGTGCTGAGTTCCAGTTTTTCCGCGATCTGCTTCCGCGCCAATCCACCCGCCATGAATTCGAGCACGCTTTGCTCGCGTGGAGTCAGTCCATAGTCCTTCTTCTCATGGACCATCCCGGTGGAGAACATCGCCAAAACCCGCTTTGCAATGCGGGGATTCATGGGCGAGCCACCTGCGATGGCCTGGTCAATTGCAATCACGATATCTTTGAGTGGTGCAGACTTTAGAAGATAGCCGGAAGCACCGGCGCAGATCGCTCGGAAAATTTTCTCATCATCCTCAAATACCGTTAGAATGAGCAGGCTGGCTTCTGGGAGTGATTTTTTGAAATGTTCTATTCCCTGGATCCCGTCCATACCCGGCAGTCCCACATCCAGCAGAATCACCTCCGGTTTTTCACCTTGCTCAAGGCAGGGGAATGCGGCTTCGCATGATTCAAACGCACGGGATGTAAAACGATCCGGGTGCCGGCGTAATATCAAGAGTGTCGCTTCGCGGAATGCGGCGTTGTCTTCGATCAACCAAATTAAAGCCATGGCTTATCCTGCATTCAGGCGGGGTTGGCTGCAACACTGTTAGCTGGTGATTCGCACCCGAAGCACAACGCGCGTTCCTTTACCGGGGGCCGTCTCGATCTGAACGGTTCCGCCCAGGCGCTGACCCCGTTCTTTAAGACTATACAGACCGATGCCATTGCGAATTGTCCCGGGCGAAAACCCCCGGCCGTTGTCCCGAATCTCTAGTTCAAACCATCCATCAGTCACCCGTGCGGCTAGATCCACAGCATCGGATCCAGAGTGCCGGACGACATTGGCAAGCGCTTCCTTGAAGAACAGAAATACTTCCCGCCGCGCATCTCCGGACCAATCCGGCGGCAACGAATCAACGAGGGAGATCCATTCAAATTTCCGACCCGTCAACATGCGGGTGGCGGCCAGTTGCAGATGCTTCAAGAGATCAACGCCCATTTCGTTACCGCCGGCGATCCATAATGTCTCGCGCATTGCATCGGTGGTCTCCCGGGCGATTTGATGCACCCGTCGCCAGTAGTTTTCCTCGCCTGGGGCTGCATCCTCCGCAGCGGCTTCGCAAAAAACACCAATTGCAGCGAGATTACTTCCAATCTCATCGTGGAGATCCTGTGTGAGTTTACGGCGAAATTGCCGGAGCTCGCTTTGCCGAAGGCGTCGGCTTCTCCACATGAAGTATCCGATGGTTGAGATCATGATGACGAGCGTTGCAAATCCGAGCCATTGAGCACGTCGGGTGGCAGTGGTAACGAGAACCGGGTATTCCGCGCCAAGGTTTTCTAATTCCTGGTGAAGCTCCCGGCGTTGATTCCATTCATTCAGCCAGACTGGCAGTTCCAGAAGCCGCCCAAAACTGGTGTAGCCGTCATTCAGGAGGGACTTGGGCCAGGAGCCGGTTTTTGGCGCAGGATCCACACTGGCGAGCACTTTCACTTTTCGAGCGAGGTTTACTCCATGGGAATACACTTCGATTTCGGACAACCCAAAGCGACGGCGATCAATCGCTCCTCCCCCTTCAAAAAGGAGCACCCGGACACACCGGGCTTTCTGCCCTGCTACAAAAGTCAGAACATTACTGCCAGGGTTCGGGAAATTTTCTGAACTTGAATCATATAAAATAATGGGATTCCGAAACTCAGCATCGCCTGCCAGTTCGACGCGAAACCGATTCGGAAAACCATAACCTGGCGTGTTTTGATTAAACCGTGCATGAACAGGATGAATCCTTACCTCTTCGATTTGCACTTCCTGCCCAAGATCCACACCCAGAAAGACCGGCTTATCGCCTTCGGAAGGGCCGGCATACAGACCATCATAGTCTAGAAAGTCCTGCACGATTGGAGGTCCCAGGGGCGTCTTTCCATCCACCAGATTTCCCACACTCCAGCGGGGATGGACTGCGAGTTCTCCGCTGGAAGTGACCTGACAGCCTAACGCAATGTTCCGGTTCCGCTGCAGGATCATTAGCTCTGCCAACGCAAACGTTTGAGGTTTGACTGACGTGACGCGAGCGTAGCGTGCGGTTATTCCATTTGTTGCAAAGGTAACGGGGGCAATTCCGGGGTTAGGAAAATCGGTATCGTTTTGAGCAAATATCGTGATGAAGGTTTGGAATGTGAAATCATCTGAAACATCTACACGAAAACGACGCGGAAATTCATAAGCCGAGTCTCCTTGTCCTGCACCGTAATCGTCGTTCTTCACTGGAAAAAGCGAGATATGATCCATCGAGCAGGAAGTTCCGAGATCGACTTGAACCCAGCGCGGTCCGTCTTCAGGAGTCACTTTTTCGGAGTGCATAAACCCCACATTTGGAAAGGCCTGACCCGCCGGAGGCGTTCCTAATGCCTGAAGTTTCGATTCAACCTCGGTCTTTCTTTCAATGACCTCCCGTAAACGCGGACTGAATTTTGTAAGCCAGCTCGCGTGAGTAGGCGCTATAAGGGCAATGTATAAACCGAAAATGGTGAACAGCCCGCAGCGCATTCCGCATTAACATTCACACCTGCTTTCGAGTAAATGCCAAAATACCGTTCGCTTCATCAACGCGATTAAGAGGAATTTCTGGTTGCCGATTGGAGCATTTGTCAGACCGTGGAACGCGATTGCTACCCGCCACTTCTGGTAGGTAGTCGAGTCACGCTGGTTGAATTAGTCTCTGAATATAAGGATGCATTCCAGCCTCCTTACCTCCCCCACAACCCCCCAGAAACTTATGAAAACTATCGTCAAGATCGTAGTCGTAATCGCTGCCCTGATCACGGCTTTAAGTTCCAAAGCCTCCGTACCTCAAATCATCAGCTATCAAGGTCGAGTCACCGTTGGCTCCACGAACTTTGATGGAGCCGGACAATTCAAGTTCGCCCTGGTCAATTCCGGTGCGACCATCACTTATTGGAGTAATGATGGAACCAGCGTTGCCGGTTCACAGCCGAGTGCCGCCGTGCAGATTGCGGTGAGCAAGGGGCTTTATTCCATTCAGCTCGGGAGTTCTGTTTACCCAAATATGCAGCCCATTTCTGCAAGTGTCTTTGCCAACGATAATGTTCTGCTCCGCATTTGGTTCAATGATGGTGCCAATGGAATGCAGCAGCTTACGCCCGACCAACGGATCGCTTCCGTGGGTTATGCCATGATGGCCGATGAGGTGCGCAATGGAGCGATTACTTCTGCCAAGATTGCCAACGGCGCGGTAGGAGCCACACAACTGGCGGCAGGTGCTGCGCAGGCCAATCTTGCGGCAGCCAATCTTAGCGGCATTGCCAGTAGTGGAGTAATCATGTCGCAAAACGATAACAGCATCGCCTTGAAGAGCGCCGGATACGTGATGGTCGGCAGCACTTCCCTGGACGATCACTGGAGCGCAGGGCCGGTTTCCAATTTTATCGACGGGCTGGTGAACCAACAAAGCGTTTGGACGGGACAGGACATGATTCTTTGGGGACGCGACTCAACTTCCGGGGCCGCTCGCGGGGCACGGTTTAATCCCCAGACTAAAGTTTGGACCGCCATGAGCACGGTTAATCAACCTTCAGCGCGCCTTGATTTCACCGCGACGTGGACTGGAACCGAGATGATTATCTGGGGAGGGAAAGATCCAGCCGTCAACCCGGGCTACCTCAATACGGGCGGACGATATAATCCAGGCACCGACTCCTGGATTCCTTTTACACTGAGCGATCTGTCACCCCGCAGCCGTCATTCCGCGGTGTGGGCACCCGAACAAGGCGCCATCATTTTTTGGGGCGGTTACGGTGTGTCGGGTCCGTCCCAGCGAACCGGGTTAATCTACTATCCCTCCTCCAACAGCAGCAATCCTATCACTCTCGTGAATGCACCCATTGCTCGTTATGCTCACAGCGCCGTTTGGACTGGCACTGAGATGATCATTTATGGTGGAAACTGGACGGTGGATGCGACGAGTAGTGGTGGAAGATGGAATCCCGCTACCAACACCTGGACCCCTATTCCCGATGGAACTATCTTGCGTGAATATCACTCTGCAGTCTGGACTGGTTCGCAAATGATCGTTTTCGGAGGCCAACGAGACGGAAATTTCTCATTCATTTCCCAAGGAGAGATTTACACACCGGCTACGGATAGCTGGACGCTGATGCCCGATCAGCCTGCGCCAAGAGGTGGCTTGGAAGGTTCGGTGCTGTGGTCTGGCACTGAACTTTTGGCCTGGGGGGGGTCTTCTTCAACGGGCGGCGGCCGCTACAACCCCGTAACTGGAACCTGGAAAACTCTGTCTCAAACCGGAGCACCGACCGGAAGACATTTCCATTCTGCAGCGTGGACCGGAGCCGAAATGCTCATTGTCGGTGGAAACGTAAATCCGATTCGGCCCAGTTACTCATTCACCCCCGGTAAGGAAATGTTCCTGTATGAAAAACCATAAGCGCTTCTCACCTTATGAAATCATCCATCATTTGCGCGCTCCTTGCGGTCTCGATTCCTCACGCTGCTTTCTGCACAGGAAGTAGCGCCAGCTATTCTATAACTACCGATGTCCTGTCAGGTGGTGGTGGAAAATCCACCAGTGCTGCATACGGCCATGAAGGATCGTCCGGGCAGATTTGCTCCACTCCATCCATCGCGCCGTCGGAGGAAGTCTTCCGTCACGGATATCTTGCACAGATCGTTTACGACGCCGGGATTACGCTCTCGCGTTCCAGCGTGAGCATAAATGAAAACAGCACGCGTGTGATCAATCCCTATCGCGTGTTTGATGATGGCACTCTCATTTATCTCTCTCCGAATCAGGTTACTTGGGGAATCGTGAGCGGCCCGCTCACCAGCATCACCCCTACCGGAGTGCTGTCCTCAGGAGTGATTCACACCGACTCTGGAGGGGTTATTTCCGGCTCTTGGGGCGCCTTCAACACCACGCGAAACGTCATGATCATCAATAATAATCAGGATGATTACGGGGATTACGCAGGAGATGGCATTCATGACGACTGGCAGGTTCAGTATTTCGGAACCAGCAACCCGGATGCAGCGCCTGATTTCGACGCTGACGGCGATGGGCAGAACAACCTGTTCGAATTTACGACCGGATTAAATCCCGCTGATCCGGGTTCAGAGTTCGAGTTGCTTTCAGAACCCACAGTCAACTCTACACAATGGAATGTTGCATTTGGACCAATCGTTCCCGGACGAACCTATTCCGTTAAATATAAACTCAATCTATCCGATTCCACATGGCAGCCGCTTGCGTCCTTTAGTGTTGCCGATGTTGGATCGATGCGTGTTGTGACCGACTTAAACGCCGGAATGCAGCGGAAATTTTACTCCATTGAGATTACTGCACCATGAGAAAAAATACGCCGACACGGCACAACGTTGATCACATTGCCCTCCTCGTCCGGGAGATGAAACTGCCGGATGAGGCAAGTGAGGCATTCGTGAGCTTGCTGGTGTGTTTGATGCTACCGCTGATCCTCACAGTTTAAGATTCTTTACGATTCTTCACCCCCGGTAATCTCCATCCCCAGCACTTATGAATTCCACAATCTCTTTTAAACGTCCCTTGCTTGAATTTTCAACAGGCGCACGGAAAGGAATGTTGGGCGGGTTGCTCTCACTGTTCGTTTCCTGTTTACCGGCAGTAGCGGGAGTGACGGTGATCAATATGGGTGATACGTGGAAATACAATGTGCCTGCCAGTGACCCGGGTAGTGGATGGAAGACGGTTGGATTTAATGACAGCGGTTGGAGTTCGGGACCGGCTTTACTTGGATTTGACGCAGACAGTATCCCTGCGCCGGGAATTCAGACCACGATCGGCACGTCCGGAAGCCCACAGATGGTTTATCTTTTTCGGAAGACATTTAATTACAGCGGGGGAACGGCGGGTGTGCAGATTGCCATTGATCAGATGGTGGACGACGGGGTGACCTATTATCTGAACGGGACATTCCTTGGTTCATCACGACATACACCAGGGAATTGGAATAATGTGGCGGATGCACCGGTGGGAAACGCGGCAGAAGAGGTGAATGCGATCAATGTTCCGACGACGGCATTGGTGAATGGAAGCAATGTGCTCAGCGCGGAAGTTCATCAAGTCGCAGTAAATGGCTCCGACTTGGTTTTTGGAGTCAGGGTGAGCATCAATGAACCGAGTCTCACCAGCGTGGGCTGGCGGCAGCAATATTTTCAGACAACCAATAATTCCGGCAATGCGGCAGATCTTGCAGATCCCGATGGAGACCGCTTGGCGAATCTTCTGGAGTATGCGTTGAGCAAAGATCCCAACAAACCCACGGGTTCATGGGCCACCACCGGAGTATCCGGCAATAATCTGACATTCACTTACTCCCGCAGAAAATCCGCGCTCGCAGAAGTTGCCTTTGCTTGTGAATGGTCTGTCTCGCCTACTGGACCGTGGAGTGGCACTGGAGTAACTGAACAGATTCTCAGCGACGATGGTTCCATGCAATCGGTGCGCGCACAAGTTGCGGCGGGTTCCTCAGCGAAGCTTTTCTTTAAACTCAAAGCGACGGTTACCGCTTCTCCGCCGATGAATGATAACGCCGATTTCGTGGCTTTTCCCAATCAAGGTTGGGGCACGTCTGATATGCGGTATTTGGAAAACGATGTCATTCGCGTGGGATTCCGTGAAAGCGTCGGCGCATGTATTTGCCATATCTCTTTGAAATCGGATAACCGCGGGCTGATTAATGACTATAGGCTGAATCACAATGGGCAGACCATCTCGGACAAAGGCAGGCAAGTGCAGTTTTTCTCAGATTATTTCACGCCGGGAAACGCCTATATCATCAATGGACAGAACACCGCCAACTACGGATTTGATACCGGAGCTAATGTCGTTCAGGGAGGCTCGCTGGCGCCGTACTTTTCCGCATCCCCAGTGCTCGCTTCCGGAATTCAGAATGTGTCGGGGAAGGGTCTCGTCTTTTACGCCAAAGTGCAGCCATACATTTGGGGAGTCCCCGCCGAGCTGGGGAATGTCATCGGAGAGCAATGGGTATGGTTGAATGGCAGAACGATTTGTTATCACGTCCGCCACACCATTCTCGAGCGCACGGACAACCAGCGGAAATGGATGGCTCGCGAGCAGGAAAACCCATGCGCTTATTTGATCGCGCCTCTGCGGAACCACAAAATTGTGACGGGCACGCCTTGGGTGGGAAATGGCTCCATTGACGTCGCGCCGTCGTCCCTGACTTTTACCCCCGTCTTGATGACTTCCGAGCACTGGCTCGGCGGCTATGAAGGTAACGGAATCGGCATTACCCTTTATACACCGCGCAACTCCCTCTTCAGAGGCGCTCAATTTATTGGCTACTTTGGCGATGAGAATTCCAACGACTGCGGCTACATCAACGCCTGCCCCATGGTGGATTACGACACCCCGGGGGTTTACGATGATTTCGGCTACATCATCGCAGGCACGGAAAGCGAAGCGCGCCAGACGATCAATAACCTGCCGCGTCCTGACCCTTCCTTCAACTTTGACTTTTCCGCGGATCACCAAATGTGGTTTACGGGTGATGCACGCTCACGCCGCATTAACGGCGACCTTCTGATTTATATCGGTGATGCGAATAATGATGGCAGCAGAACCGGGTCATTTATTTCACCCTACCGCACATGGAAGGCGGTGGATCTCAATACGATTGAGGTTGAAATGGCGGTCAGCGGAATCAGTCAGCTAAACATCATCTGGAACAAACCGGGCCAGGCCACTTCATTCAATTACCAAAAACATTTCCCGCTCATTGGCGACGGGCAGATGCGCGTTTACACCATTACGATGGCGGGCACACCCAACTGGGATGGTACGATTTCGAGTTTTGGGTTCCAAAATATCACTCAGGGTTTGTCAGGTAATGAAACGCTAAAGGTAAAGCGGATACGAAAGGTCAATTGAATATTTTGCCTAGGGGATTAGTAGGGTGTGATGAAGAGTAGAGTAGAGTAGGAGGGAAGCACCGGAGTGTTAACGAGGTTGCTCTCATGACTTTGACTCCTCCTTTTGTCACCACTTCCAATCACACCCTCTGACGAATGCGTGCCCATACCCGGCTTGCTGCGGCTATTAACAAGCTGCTCGCGGCTCAATTTTTACAATCCAACTAACAAGCGTGCCGGATTCTCAATCCCTTCCTTCACCTTCACGAGAAAAGTCACAGCCTCCTTGCCATCCACCACACGGTGATCGTAGCTGAGCGCGAGATACATCATCGGGCGGATCTGCACCTGCCCGTTCACCGCCATCGGACGCTCCTGAATTTTGTGCATGCCCAGAATCCCGCTTTGAGGAGGATTCAAAATCGGCGTGCTGAGCAGCGAGCCATACACGCCGCCGTTTGAAATGGTGAAGACGCCACCCTGCAAATCTTCGATCTGGATTTTGCCTTCGCGCGCCTTGGTCGCGTAGTTCGCGAGATCGCGTTCCAGCTCGGCAAACGTCTTTTCGTCGGCGCTCCGCACCACCGGAACCACAAGCCCCCGCTCCGTTCCCACAGCAACGCCGATGTCATGAAAATGGTTTTGGACAAAATCCTCGCCATCGAGACGGGCATTGATCTGCGGAACCGATTTCAAAGCACTCACCACCGCCTTGATGAAGAACGACATGAAGCCGAGCTTGATGCCGTATTGCTTGGTAAAATCTTCCTGCAACGCCTTGCGGAGATTCATCACCTCGGTCATGTCGCATTCGTTGAAAGTCGTCAGAATGGCCGCCGTATGCTGGGCCATGACAAGCTGCGCGGCGATTTTGCGGCGCAACGGGGAAAGCTTCTTGCGAGTGATGCGTCCGCTGGCTGCCGGAACAGCGCTGCCCGTCGGCGATGTTGCAGGTGCAATCGGCTCCGGGGTGGGAACGCTTGCGACCGGCTCGGGCGCGGAAGGCACGGGATCTGGAATCGTCTCCACTTTCTTCCCCTTTTTAGCGGCTGCCTTTTCAGGCGCGCTTTCTTTTTCAGGCGCCGACGCTGCGGGAACAGGAACCGCCGAGGTGTCAGCCGCTTCGATCACCGCCACCGTCTCCCCGATTTTCACATCCGCTCCCACCTGCGCTTTGATCCGTAAAATCCCCGGTCCATCTGCGGTGATTTCCGTGGAAACTTTATCCGTCTCGAGCGTAAGCAGCGCGTCGCCTCGATTCACCATGTCGCCATCGTTCTTCAGCCACGCGGAGATCATTCCACTGGTTACAGATTCGCCAACTGCCGGGATTTTGACTTCGAGACTCATAAAAACAGGAGTCGTAACTACGCACTCCACCTTACAGTGTCAACCGGGCGGGCAAGGAAGGTTGCCCCGATTGGAGACTATTGAAATACACAGCGACGCATTTTGCGTGGCCCACTCACCCAATAGCGCGAAGCGCCCGACCCTTTTTCCCTCTTCCTTCCCAGCAATTTCCGCTTCCCACCTACCCCCCTAAAAGCCACGCTCTTACTTTTTCCGTCCGCAATTCCCCGCTGTCATGATTCAAAAACTGATCTATTTCGCGATTTCACTGATCCCTTTGCTCGTAAACGCCCAGGCGCCGTCCGGTGTAGTGGCGAAGGCGATAGCTCCCACTCGGGTGGATCTCATTTGGGTCGACAATTTCCCCAATGAAACCGGCTTCGTGATCGGACGCCGGCGGAGCGGAAAGCAGGATTTCGTTCCCGCAGGCCAAACCGGGCCGAACGTCTCCAAGTTTACCGACAAGGACGTAAAGCCGGACAACAAATATTACTACCGCGTGGCGGCAAAGCTCCCCGGCGGCAATTCCCCTTTTTCAGAACTCATAACCGCCGTAACCCCGATGGAGCTTCCCGGCGCGCCGAACGAACTCATCACGCAGGTGGTTTCCGGAAAGCAGATCAATATCATGTGGACGGACCGGGCGAAAAACGAGACAGGCTTTATCCTCGAACGCAAAACCGGCCCGACCGGCGTTTTAGCAAAAATACTTACAGGCGAGTTCGATCAGACCGATTTTCAGGACACCGGCATCACCGCGCCTGACACCTATATATATAGGGTGAAAGCGTTCAATGTCGGCGGTGAGTCTGCTTATTCCAATGAAGCGTCTGCAGTTATCAAGCCGGGCGAAAAACCGCGCATCTCCCCGTGGATTATCACCCACGGTTTCACTAAGCACATGAATCTGCAAATCACCGGCGAATCCGGCAAATGGCTGCTGACCGATACTTCCGACTTCAAACTCGAAGACGGATACGAATGGTGGTATCAGCTCGGCGGCAAGATCGTGAAAACGAAAACACCGCTCAAGAATGAGCCGTGGAATGGAAATCAACCCGGTCGTCTTGTGAAAATGGGCGCAAAGATCGGTCTGGATACACTGGGTAAATGGGTGTCGGACCCGAAGGAGGCCAAAAACTACTTCGACCTCAAAGCGGGAATGGGGCTGGATGGAAAATCCGGCGCCGTGGCGGTCTTCCTCTTCAAGTAACCTGTGTTTTGTCTCCAACCATGAAACTTTTTTTCATAATTTCCCTGTCGGTCGCACTACTGCAAACTGGTGTTGCCCAGACTCCCATCACGTTCGTGGACCCCATCCCCGCTGCGTATAATCCCATGGAAGTCCTGCCGAAGTTCGCGGATATTTGTCCCGACATCAAACTCCCGGCTGGTCACGTGTATTTCAAGCCACCCACCAAACAGGGCTGGACTGTGGAGCAAGTCATGGCCAAGGGCGTGACGCATTGGAGCCGAGGCAGCTTCGAGAAGCCGGAAACGCAGATGGAGGCGTTTAAAAAGAAGAATCCCCAGTTTGCCACGCGCGAATACGAAGCAGTGCCGCGCATCCGCGAAATCTTCGATCTGCCGCCCCCCGTCGGCGACAAATGGTGGCCCAACGGTTTCCTCAATGAAAAGCAAGCGCGTGAGAAGGGGAAAACCAAACCCATTCATGCACGCCTATGGGTGGGCGAAACCATGGAAGGTACGGACTGGGTACCGTCGGGCGAGCCGATGTGGGACTGGTTTTATGATGAATTTACGAAGCGTTACGAGGAGCAGAAAAAGAAGGACGGAATCCCGTATTACGTGGCGCACAACTACTTTGAGCAACTCCCACAGAACTTTCAGCTCGCTCACGAAAAGCGCGAGGTGCTGGAGAAACTTTATGAAACCCCGCCCGAGAAAATCGACGCCGGACAATACAGCGTGGGCAAATCCATCGGCAAACCCAACACCATCCTTGAAGGAATTTACATCAGCGCTCCCGACCAGACTCCACAGCAATTGCTGGCAGCCCTCGTCCGTATGGAGCTGGTTACCCGCATGGGAAAATACACAGGCATGTTCATCTTCAATGTCCACGAGTGGCGTCCGGGCTTTCCCACGCAGATCGAATATCCCGAAGGTACTTTTTACCGCACCGACAAACTCCCGATTGATCCCAACCTCCAGATTCTCGTCGCCTTCCTTTCCCAGGAATACGGCACCATTTTTATCGAGTGGGGGCTGATGCCGTATCAGTCGCTCACCAAAAAGCCGGTGGCTTTCAACCCCGAGATGCACAAGCCGATGGACGACTGGTTCGCCAAAGGGAGCACTAAAGAAACGGACTTCCCTTTTTACCACAACGGCGAGAGTAACGAGATCAACACCATGCCTTATCTGGGAGACATGACCCACTTCGGAATCGTGCTGTGGAGCCAGACCGGAGGAAAAGTGGCCGGAGGAAAGTTCGCTTACGCGCCTTACAAGATTGATGGCAAGGAGATCAAAACTCAGAAGAATGGTAGCGACCTCATCGCATCCTATTATGACAAACGCGGCGTCGTCACGACCCGCACCCTCGGAAAGAAAATGATGATCTGTTACTTTAATATGTTCGCCGACAACGACCGCTACACGCTCCTCGTGCAAAACCCTGCCAATCCGTCCGAGACTTTCACCAATGTCGTCTGCGGAAACGGCATCCACGCGACCCTCGTGAATCTGAGATAGCCATCTCACTTTTTCCTTCCTCCTTCTTCCTTTCTCCCCCCATGCCTCGCGAAGAACTACTACTGATCGATAACAGTAACTCCTTCACTAAATTTGCGCTTTCCAGCGGTGAAGCAATTCGGGCTACGCGGAAGTTGCGCACGACGGAATTGTCGGCACCCACGCTGCGCACTGTGCTGCGCGGCTGGCAGTTCAGCCGGGTGGTGATGTGTTCGGTGGTGCCCGACAAGGCCGCGCTCATCCGTAGCCTGCTCAAAGGCATGGCTTTACTGGAGGTCACTCATCGGACGCAGATCGGTGTCGGGATCGATTACCCGAAGCGCAACAGTATCGGCGCAGACCGTCTCGCGAATGCCGCCAGCGCCGCTCATTTTCACGGCACACCCTGTGTCGTCGTGGACTTTGGAACGGCGGTCACTTTCGACATTATCTCACCTGACCGCAAATATATCGGCGGCGTCATCGCTCCCGGGCTCGAGGCCATGACCGACTACCTCCACGAGCGCACCGCGTTGCTTCCCCGCATCAGCCTTCTCGAACCGCCCGGCCCCATCGGAAAATCCACGAAACACGCCATGCTTTCCGGCGCAGTGTATGGTTATCGTGGTCTTGTAAGAGGGATCATCGAGGAAGTGCGTAAAAAGCTCGGGATTAAAAAGCTCAAGGTTGTCGCGACAGGCGGATACGCCGACCTCATCGCCGCAGGTGTGAAGGAGATCAACGCCGTGCATCCTAATCTTACGCTCGAAGGACTGCGTATCATCGCTGGGTTGAACCAGTAACCCGGCGAAGCCGGATGGGGAGCGCCCGCGACCCCGCGGGCAGTTTTTGGCGACTCGCCGAAAACTTCCAAAACATAAGGCGTAGCCTCCATCTATCCAGCGTCGTGATGCTCCGCATTGGGTTTTAAAGTCTTTGGCGAGTCGTCAAAGACTGCCCGCGAGTCGCGGGCGCTCCCCATCCGGCTTCGCCGTCTCTTACATCCCTGCCTGATCGCGCAGCGCGCAAACGATTGACCCCGGCGTATTTCAAGAGGCACAAAAAGCAAAAAAAGCAAATGCCGTCTTGACTCACCTTGCATTCGCCCGTTTCACTCCGCCCCTCCTGCGCCA
>Ga0105047_10009110_pt1 | contig 16396 bp, 11 predicted proteins | sample MAT04_FD_78384 | JGI IMG/M metagenome (GOLD analysis project Ga0105047, IMG submission 78384) | Freshwater microbial communities from Lake Fryxell liftoff mats and glacier meltwater in Antarctica - MAT-04 (megahit assembly) | ecosystem: Environmental > Aquatic > Freshwater > Ice > Liftoff...
GAATGACCCTGTAGCGTTGCAGGGTCAACGCACGGGCCTGCGCATGGTCCACGATGGGTCGTGGGTAGTTTTCTCCGAGAACGACTTTGGCCGCGGCAAGGTCTGCCGCTTTCGCCTCCCACGGCGCGTGAATGCGTTTGTCGCCCAGTCCGGCCAGTTGGGGCAGGTAGCGCCTGATGAATTTCCCCTGCGCATCAAACTTTTCGCTTTGTGTCACCGGATTAAAAATCCGGAAGTAGGGCTGCGCATCGCATCCACTGGAACTCACCCACTGCCATCCGCCATTGTTGGCGGACAGGTCAAAGTCATTGAGCTTCTCGGCGAAATACCGCTCACCCCAGCGCCAGTCAATCCCCAGGTGCTTGACCAGAAAACTCCCCGCCACCATGCGGAGCCGGTTGTGCATGTAGCCCGTCTTGTTGATCTGGGCCATCGCTGCGTCGACCAGAGGGTAGCCTGTTGCACCCTGACACCATGCCGCAAACAGGGTCTGGGCCCGTTCGCCGTGCTCCCATTCAATGCGTTCGTACTCAGGCTTGAAGGCCCCGTGCGCGACATGCGGAAAGTTCGCCAGTATCTGGAAGTAGAAATCCCGCCAGATCAGTTCACCCAGCCACACCGACGCGCCAGCACTGCCATGCAGACGCCGTTGCATGGCCAGTGCCACCAGTTGCCGGATGGAAACGGTACCAAATCGCAAGTGCACACTGAGGTAACTGGGGCCTTTGATCGACGGAAAATTGCGGGCCTCAGCGTACGCATCCATGCGCTCCCAAAAATCATCCAGTAATTTGCGGGCACCGCTCATGCCTGCGGGGATGCCCAGTTCTAGCAGATGGGTGGGCAAAAATCCCAGAGATTCCAGGTTGGGGACCGGCTTCACATGCGCCAATGGGCGCTCACACAGCGCGCGCGTGTGCGGCTCGCACGCATGCTCGGGCGGCGGTGCATCACCCAAGCGGGCCAACCACGCCCGCATGTAGGGCGTAAAGACGCCGTAGGGCTTGCCCATCTGGGTCAGCACTTCCTTGCGCTCAAAAATCACGTGGTCTTTCAAGGTGACCAGCGCGATGTCCAGCGCATCGAGTTGTGCCTGAACCTGTGCGTCACGGGTCTGCGCCTGGGGCTCGTAGTCGTGCGCGGCAAAGACCGCTTGGGCGCCCAGCTCGGACGCCAGCAGGGGAATCGATGCCACTGGGAAATCGTGTTGAACGATGAGGCCCGCCTGGGGGTGGCCTGCGAGTTCGCGTAAGCGCGCATCCAGTTCGACCAGTGACTCGCGAATAAACTCCACCCGCCGGTCGGCTCTCGGCAGCGCGTCCAGGATGTCGCGGTCAAATACGAAGACGCAATGCACCCGCTCGCAGCGTTGCAGAGCATCACAAAGCGCTGCGTTGTCCTGCACCCGCAGATCGCGCCGGAACCACACCAGGCCCGTATTGAATTCTTTTTGCATGACAGCCGTTAAAATCAAGGAATGTCCGGCGATTCTGCACCCATCAACCTCACGAACCACTTTCTGATCGCAATGCCCGGACTGGACGATGCGATGTTCTCCAGAAGTGTGGTGTATGTGTGCGAGCACACCCCGCGCGGCGCGCTGGGCCTTGTGATCAACAAGCCGGCTGACATCAAAATGGCCGCCCTGTTTGGTCAAGTGGATTTGCCCTTGCTGCGCCATGATCTGACCGACAACCTCGTGTTCCAGGGCGGGCCCGTGCAGATGGATCGCGGCTTTGTGCTGCATGAGTCGATCTTCGCAGATGCCGATAAACCTGCCGAATCCCTGTACGCGTCCACGATGGCCATACCGGGCGGGCTGGAGATGACAACGTCCAGAGACGTACTGGAGGCGCTTTCGACAGGGTCGGGACCGCGCAAGGTGCTGGTGTCTTTGGGCTATTCGGCTTGGGGCGAGGGCCAGCTGGAAACCGAATTGGGTGAAAACAGCTGGCTCACCGTGGATGCGGATCAAACCGTTATTTTTGATACCCCCGTCGAGCAGCGCTATGACAAGGCTCTGGCCCTGCTGGGCCTGGAAGCCTGGATGATTTCTTCGCAAGCGGGCCATGCATGAGCCAGGCCCCCCTGGCTTCCGAAACCGTGTCTGTGCCCTCCGGGTTGAACATGTTTCTTGCGATTGATTTTGGCATGAAGCGAACCGGTGTTGCCGTGGGTAACCGCCTGATGCGCACCGCACAACCTGCCGGCTCGATTCATGCAGAAGGCGATGCGCGGTTCACCCACATCGCACAGCGCTTGAAAGAGTGGCAACCTGATGCGCTGGTGATTGGCGTGCCTTACCACCCGGACGGGGTCGCGCACGAAAACACGAAGCGTGCGAAGAAATTTGGTCGCCAATTGCACGGCCGGTTCGGGCTGCCCGTGTTTGAAGTGGACGAGCGTTACAGCACCACAGAGGCTCTGGCCTCGGGCGCCCGGGATGCCGACGCGGCATCAGCCTGCATTATTCTGGAACAATTTTTGAGGAGTTTGCCGTGAGCTTATTGGCCCTGGATGCGGAGGCGCTGTACCGCGAGTTGTTGCGCGGGGTGCCTGCCATCATGCAGGTGGACACCCACCTGGTGGGTATTACATCGGGTGGTGCCTGGCTGGCGCAGCGGCTGCAGCGCGATTTGAAGCTGCCGGGTCAGGCCGGCACCATTTCATCGGCCATGCACCGCGATGATTTTGCACAACGGGGCTTGTCTGCGGGGGGCCAGACGGTGCTGCCGTTTGATGTCAACGGCGCCCACATTCTGGTGCTGGACGATGTGCTCTACACCGGGCGAACCATTCGCGCGGTGGTCAATGAGTTGTTTGACTACGGTCGCCCGGCCAGTGTGAGACTGGCTGTGCTGGTGGACCGCGGCGGGCGCGAGCTACCCGTGCAGGCCGACTTTGCGGCAGCACGTGTGGCGTTGGGGGACCAGCAGTCGCTGGCCCTGGCGCGCAGCGACGCCGGCGTGTTCAGTTTCAATGTCGAAGGGGTGTAGGCATGCTCTACAAACGCAATCCGCAACTCAACAAGCACGGTGAACTGGTGCATTTGCTGTCCACCGAGGGGCTGCCCAAAGCCATACTCACGCACATTCTGGATACGGCGGCCAACTTTGTGTCGGTCAACGACCGCGAAGTCAAAAAGGTCCCCTTGCTGCGTGGCAAAAGCGTGTTCAATCTGTTCTTTGAAAACTCGACCCGTACCCGCACCACCTTCGAGATTGCCGCCAAGCGCCTCTCGGCCGACGTGATCAACCTGGACATTGCGCGCTCCAGTGCCTCCAAAGGCGAGTCGCTGCTGGACACCATTGCCAATTTGAGCGCCATGGCGGCCGACATGTTTGTGGTGCGCCACAGCGAATCGGGCGCGCCCTACCTGATTGCCCAGCACGTGGCGCCGCATGTGCACGTCATCAACGCCGGCGACGGCCGCCATGCGCACCCCACGCAGGGCCTGCTGGATATGTTCACTATCCGGCATTACAAAAAAGATTTTGCCAACCTCACTGTGGCCATCGTGGGTGACGTGCTGCACTCGCGTGTGGCCCGCTCGGATATCCACGCGCTCACCACATTGGGCTGTGCCGAGGTGCGTGTGGTTGGCCCTAAAACCCTGGTGCCGTCGGACATGGCGCAAATGGGTGTGCGGGTCTGCCACACGCTGGAAGAGGGCATTCGGGGTTGCGACGTGGTCATCATGCTGCGCCTGCAAAACGAGCGCATGAGCGGCGCGCTGCTGCCATCGAGCCATGAGTTTTTCAAAAGCTTTGGCCTGACGCCCGAGAAGTTGCAACTGGCCAAGCCGGATGCCATCGTCATGCACCCCGGCCCCATCAACCGCGGTGTCGAGATTGATTCAGCGGTGGTCGATGGTCGCCAAAGCGTCATCTTGCCGCAGGTCACCTTCGGCATTGCGGTGCGCATGGCGGTGATGAGCATTGTTGCCGGGAATGAAGCGTGATCAAAAGTGACAAGAGGCCTGACATGAAGATACTGATCAAGGGTGGCCGGGTGATCGATCCTGCCCGTGGTTTTGATGAAAAAGCCGATGTAGCCCTCGCCGGTACTGCGGTGGTAGCTATAAAAAATATAGCAATTGATTTTGTTCCCGATACCGTGATCGACGCCACCGGCTGCATCGTGATGCCCGGTCTGGTGGATTTGTCGGTGCGCCTGCGCGAGCCGGGGCATGAGCACGAGGGCATGCTGGCTTCCGAGATGGCGGCGGCTGTGGCCGGTGGCGTGACCAGTGTCGTGTGCCCACCCGACACCGAGCCGGTGCTGGACGAGCCGGGTCTGGTGGAGATGCTGCGCCACCGCGCAGAGCGCTTGCACCAGGCACGCGTTTTCCCGTTGGGTGCGCTCACCCGTAATCTGGAGGGCGAAACGCTCACCGAGATGTTGCAATTGACCCACGCCGGCTGCGTGGCGTTCAGCCAGGCCGAAGTGCCGCTGGCCAACACCCAGGTCATGCAACGCGCGCTGCAATACGCCAGCACCTTTGGCTACGCCGTGTGGCTGCGTCCCCAGGAGCTGTATCTGGGCAAAGGCGTGGCCGCCAGTGGCCCGCTGGCCACCCGCATGGGCCTGAGTGGTGTACCGGTCGCCGCAGAAACCATCGCTCTGCACACCATTTTTGAACTGGTGCGAGCCACTGGCGCACGCGTGCACCTGTGCCGCCTGAGCAGCGCGGCCGGGGTGGCGCTGGTGCGTCAGGCCAAAGCGGATGGCTTGCCCATTACCTGTGATGTCAGCATCAACTCCCTGCACCTGACCGATGTCGATATCGGCTACTTTGACAGCCGCATGCGGGTGAACCCACCCCTGCGCCAGCAGCGCGACCGCGATGCCCTGCGCGCGGCTCTGGCCGATGGAACGATTGATGCACTGGTGTCTGACCACACGCCGGTAGACGAAGATGCCAAGGCTCTTCCGTTTGCGCAAAGCGAGCCCGGTGCGACCGGACTGGAACTGCTGTTGAGCCTTACCCTGAAGTGGGCCCAGGACAGCGGCCTGCCGCTGGACCGGGCGCTGGCCGTCGTAACCAGCCAGCCCGCGGGCGTTATCGGGTCGGCACTGGGGGCATTTGCAAGCAGTGCCGGCCGTCTGGCGGTGGGCGGGCAGGCGGACATTTGTGTGTTTGATCCGCAAGCTGCCTGGACCGTAGAGCCCGCTGCGCTGCGTAGCCAGGGGCACCACACGCCCTTTGGTGGTTATGAATTGCCGGGGCGTGTGCGGGCAACACTGGTGGGTGGACACCTGGCCTATGCGGCCTAGGCAATTGGGGGCGGCTTGGCGACTGCTGCGGGTGACGATCCATATTTTGGCGGGTGCATTGACCATCGGTGCGGTCTTTCCCCGTCTGACGCAAGCTAAAAGGGAGGTGCGGGTTCAGGCTTGGGCCTCGGAGATGCTTACGCTGCTGGCTATTCAATTGATAGTGAAAGGCCAACCACCCCTGACGGGGCCCGTGCTGCTGGTCGCCAACCACATCTCCTGGTTGGACATCGTGGTCATGCACGCCGCGCGCCACTGCCGATTTGTTTCCAAGGACGATGTGAAGCGATGGCCCATCGTCGGCACATTGGCTTCCGGTGCAGGCACCTTGTATGTCGCACGCGAGTCCCGCCGCGATGCCATGCGGGTCGTGCACCACATGGCCGAGTGTCTGGCCCAGGGCGATGTGCTGGCGGTGTTCCCTGAGGGCACCACGGGTGATGGAACCCGACTTCTGCCTTTTCATGCCAATCTGCTGCAGGCTGCCATTGTTGCGGACGCACCGGTGCAGCCGGTGGCCCTGCATTTTTCGGATGCGGCAACCGGCGCCTTCAGTTTCGCCCCTTGCTACATCGGGGAAGACACGCTCATGCAGTCGCTGTGGCGTACGCTGTGTGCCGATAACCTTCTGGCGGTCGTCCATTTTGGCGAACTCCAGCAGGCGTCGGGCCGTGACCGCAGGACATGGGCGGCCGATGTGCGCAACACCATCGCCGAGATGCGCGATGACGTGCGCGTGGACCTTACCCCTCGCGGTTGAACGTCACCACATGGTCCACCTGGGCCCGTATGCCAATCCACTCACCCAGCCGGTGGTCGTGGTGGCTGGGCACATGGGCCTGAACCGTCTGGCCACTGGCCAATCGCAGGGTGTATAAAAACTCCGAACCGCGAAACGCCTTGCGAACGATCTCGGCCTTGATGGGGGCATGGTCATCGTGCACGATGTCGTCGGCGCGCAGCAGCACATCACATTGACCCGAAGCAAAGGCTGAAGGCAGTGGGCATTCCGCGATGTCGTTGAGATCCCCCACGGGGGTTTGCACGACCACTTGGCCATTGACTTCCGTGAGCGTGGCCGGGGCAAAAACGCCATGTCCGATGAACTCGGCAACAAAGCGGGTTGCGGGGCGGTGGTAGAGCGTGTAGGCGTCGTCCCACTGGTGCAGAGCGCCTTCGTGCATCACGCCAATCATGTCGCCAATCGCAAACGCTTCCAGCTGGTCGTGGGTCACAAACAGGGCGGTCGCACCGGCGGCCTTGAGGATGCCCCGCACCTCGTGGGCCAGCCGCTCACGCAGGTCCACATCCAGGTTGGAAAACGGCTCGTCCAGTAACAAGAGTTGGGGTTTGGGTGCGAGAGCCCGCGCCAGAGCCACACGCTGCTGTTGACCGCCCGAGAGTTCATGCGGATAGCGCGCCTGAGTACCCGGCAGGCCCACCCATTCCAGTACTTCAGATACACGGGCTTCACGGTCGGCCCTGGACCAGTCATGAATACCAAACGCCACATTGCGCCCTACATCCAGATGCGGGAACAGCGCGTAGTCCTGAAACACCATGCCGATGCGCCGTTTCTCTGCCGGTACATTGGCCTGCGCCCCGCTGACGATGTGACCTGCCAGCTTGATGTCCCCGTTACTGGCGTTCTCCAGGCCGGCGACGGCACGCAACAGGGTGGTCTTGCCGCAGCCCGATGGCCCGATCAAAACGCCAATATCTCCTGCACGCAGCCCGAATGAAACGTCCTGTACGGCAGCCGTACTGCGTTCCGGGTAACGCACCTGCAAATGGGAGACTTCAAGAAACATGGCGCCCATTTTAGATGATTACAATTCTCATTTGGCAACGGCCGCAGGCCTTTATGGCACATCCTTTTACTTCGTTTCGTTTTTCCCGCTGGATCCTGTTGCTGCTAATGGCCGTGCTGATGGCGCCTGTGCTCGCCATCATGGGGGCCTGGTTCCCGCTAGGGGGCTCTGCGGGTCAATCCATGCCGATCTTGCGGGAGATGGCCCAGACGGTACTACCACATTACATCGCCACCACCCTGCAACTGTGCTTCATGGTGGCGCTGGGCGTGCTGGTGGTAGGGCTTTCTGCCGCCGTAGCGGTCACGCTGTTTGATTTTCCCGGGCGTCGTTTCTTGGAGTGGGCTTTGCTGTTGCCGCTGGCCATGCCCGCCTATGTGGTGGCCTACGCCTACACCGATTTCTTGCAGTTCAGTGGCCCTTTGCAGAACGGCTTGCGCAGCCTGCTGGGGGTCGAGGGCCGCGTGTTCCCGGAGGTGCGTAATGTGGTCGGTGCCGCCTGGGTTTTTACCTTTGCGTTGTACCCGTATGTGTACCTGCTGGCGCGGGCTGCGCTCGGCGAGCGCACTGCCCATTTGATGGAGGCGGCCCGCCTGATGGGAGCGCCGCTGGGTCGACGCCTGCGTGAGGTCGCATTGCCATTGGCCCGGCCTGCAGTGGCCGCGGGTGTTGCCCTGGCCCTGATGGAAACCCTGGCGGATTTTGGGGTGTCGAGCTACTTTGGCATTCAAACCTTTACCGCCGGTATCTACAAGGCCTGGTTGTCCATGGACAACCGCATTGCCGCAGCCCAACTGGCCACCATGCTGCTGGCACTGGTTGCCCTGTTGCTGGGGCTGGAGCGTCGGGCGCAAAGCCGCATGCGGTTTTCCGTGACCAAGGGCGCGCGCGCCGGCTCGGCGGATGCGCAAGCCGTGGTGTTGCGTGGCCGGCGCGCCGCCTGGGTTTGGGCAGGTTGCGCCACGCCGATTCTGATGGGGTTTGTATTGCCCGTGCTGTTCATGCTGCGCCCGCTGATGGCTGAATGGGCAGACTTGCCCTGGTCGCGCTTTGGTCAGTGGGCGTTCAATAGCATTCGGCTGGGCAGTATCACCGCCGTGCTCGCGGTTGGTGTGGCCGTGTTGCTGGCTTTCAGTGTGCGACGCAGCCCCCACTGGGCACCGCGCGCGGCTGCGCAGTTGGCTAGCCTGGGCTACGCGGTACCGGGTGCGGTTGTGGTAGTGGGGCTGCTGCTGCCGGTCGGCTGGCTGCAGGCGTCGTTTCCTGATCTTCAAGTGGGCTATTACGTCACTGCAACGGCTATCGGGATTGTGTGGGCGTATCTGGTGCGATTTTGTGCCGTGGCCTTGCAGGCGGTGCAAAGCGGCTATGCGCGCCTGCCTACCAGCCTGGATGATTCCGCCCGCATGCTGGGCACGACGGATGCGGGCCTCCTGCGCCGGGTGCATTGGCCCCTGCTGCGGCGCTCGGTCGCTGCAGCCGCTTTGCTGGTGTTTGTGGACGTGATGAAAGAGTTGCCCGCCACGCTGGTGCTGCGGCCGTTCAATAGCGACACGCTCGCGGTGGTGGCCTATCAGCTGGCGCGGGATGAGCGCCTGGGCGAGGCCGCATTGCCGAGTCTGGCGCTGGTGCTGGTGGGGCTGATTCCGGTCATTCTGCTGAGTCGTACGCTTCGCGCGCCCGCACGTTAAACACAGTCTTTACCGGGTCTTGACGAAACGAAGACAGGCCACTTACATGTACCTTCTACAGTTCGTGAGGTCAATTTATCGACTCATATCAAAGGATTTCCACATGAAACGCACCCTTCTTATCGCTGCATCGATTGCTATCGCAGCTCCACAAGTATTTGCGCAAGCCAAAGAATTCGACGGCTTCAGCCTCGGCGCTAACGCCGACGTCACCTCTTCCAGCGCGACATTGATTGGCAGCGGGTCTGATTCCAGCACCGCAACCGGTTTGGGCTTGCAGGCGCAATACACCTGGGCCCTGGCACCGCAGTACACCATGGGTGTCGGCGCTTCGTATGGGCCCACCAGCCTGAACGCCGGTTCTGTCAACGGAACCAACTTCAGCACCAAGAACCGCGCGTCCATTGATTTCATGCCTGGCTATGCCATTTCAAACACCACGCTGGCATACGGCAAACTGTCTGCACTGTCTGGAACCGCTGTCGCGGCGGATGCAACCGGTGCTGAAACAACGTCCAGCCTGAGCGGTGTGGGCTACGGCATTGGCGTGCGTCACCTGATCGACAAGAACCTGTTTGTGCAGGCTGAAGTGAACTCCAACCGCTACAACGACGTGAACAACACGGGCATGAGTTCCACGGCACTTTCCTTGGGTGTTGGCTACAAGTTCTAATAGGCAAGGTCGTTGCGTCTGAAATGACGTGAGGCAACAAAAAACCCGCTATGCCTGCTCGGCATAGCGGGTTTTGTCGGTTTTAAGACCGCCTGAAATGTCCCGATGGTCCCGCTGCCCGGAATCGAACCAGGATCTAGCACTTAGGAGGCACTCGTTCTATCCATTGAACTACAGCGAGACTGGCGGCATTGTAAGGGCCACTGCCTCAATCGTAGGGGAGTGTGAAAATCAGGTCGATGGCGCTTTGCTCGCCCGTCTGGGCGCGAACCGTGACACGGCGCGACAGGTCAAAAAAGATATAGAGCGTGCCCAGGATTCCGGCCAGGCTGCGCTCGTATGCCACGTAAAAATCACGCGACAGGCGCTTGCCCAACAGAACGGTTGAAGCGTCGGCGCCGGTGGCGCCGCCGCGCACCGACAGTTCATCGAGCCCGACGGCGTCCCCCAGACTCCCGGTCAGAGGCTTGCCATTGCCCCGCAGCAGTGCCAGCGCGGCCTGTTGCAGCATGGCGGTCTCTGCACCTCCGCTTCCGGCGGCCCGGCCCAGAATCAGCCATGAGAGTTTTTCGGCATCGGGCAAGTCGGGTTCGGCGTACAGCCGCGCGACAGGCGAGCGTGCCGTCCCCCGGATCTGAACACCGACGCGCTGCTGCAGGTTGGGGCGAATCGCCAGGATGTCGAGAGATGGGTTGTTGTAGGGGCCGGCAAACCGCAGCACGCCCTGTTCAATGCTGAGCTGCTGGCCATAGGCCCGGTACGTGCCGCCCACCGTGGCCAGCTCACCGGTGAGACGGGGCGTGAGGTCGGTTCCGGTACTGCGCAATTCCAGGCTGCCAGCCAGCCGGGTGACAAGCCCGTTACCGCGCACTTGGAAGTTGGGCCCCAGGTCCAGGGTGATGGCCACATCGGGTATCACGCGCAGGCTCTTGTTCTCGGTGGCCTCTGCGGCCACTTGGGGCGCTGCCGCAGTTCCCTGCGAGCCGACCGGTGCTCGCACCACCACATCGTCGCCCAGCCGGGGCGCGGTGTCCTCCGGCAGGATAAAGAGGGCCTGATCGGCCTTGAGGTTGCCGCGTATGAGCAGCCGGGTGTCACTCAGGCGCGCCGTCAACGCACCCGATACCACCAGGTTGCGGTCGGCCCGGGCACTGACGCGTAAAGCTTCAGCGGTGGCGTCCAGCTCCATGCGCACACGCGCCAGCACACTGGCGTTGTTGGCGGCGTCAACGCCGGTGGGTGGCAGCCATACGACGGAGCCCTTGACGCGCAGCAGGCCACCGCGGGCACCGCCCGCACCGCGCAAGCTGAAGTCCTGAATGTCCAGGCGCTGCCCCTGTAGCGTGGCGCGCAGCGACCCTTGGCTGAAATCCAGCCCATCCACTACCGAGCGCACGGCCAGATCCTGCGCTACCAGGTTGCCGCGCCACTGGGGTGCGCTGCGCGTGCCCGACAGCACCGCGTCGGCGTCGAGTGAGCCGCGCAGTCGCCAACCCGGCGGGGCCAGCAGGGACCAGATCCCCACAGGGGGCAGTTGCGCCTTGACGGTGCCGCGCACGGCCGCGTCTGCGGGCCAGTTCCAGGAGCCGTCCTGGCGCTGCAGGCGGGTGTTGAAATCAGCCTGGGCCTGGCCGGCGCGTTCGCTGTCCCAGCGCAGGCTGGCGGCCAGTTGGTCGCCCTCGGCGGTGACCACCAGGCGTGCCTCGCGCACGCCGGCGCGCAAGGTGCTGGTACCCGCTTCGGGCTGCAGCAGCAAATCCCCGCTGGTGCGTTCGAGCGTGGCGCGCAGGCGCAAGGTCTCGGCGCTGGTGGCGTCCCATGCCCCACCGAACAACACGTCGCCGCGCAAGCCCAGGTTGGCCATCCGGGTTTGACCGAGCAGGTCCAGCCAGGCCAGCGGCAGGTCCGCAACGCGACCCTGGGTGCGCCATTCGGTGCGCGCGGCAACACGTCCACTGGCTGTTTGCTGGGACCAGCGGACGGGTTGCCAGCTCACCAGGGCAGAACCCGCCACCGGTCCGCTCAGGCGGGCAGAGCCTGCCGACGTTTCCAGGGTGTGGGTTGTGCCACGTTGCTTCCAGTCGACTGTGACGGGGTCGCCCAACTGCAGGGTCCAGATACCTGGCTTCAGGCGGTCCTGCGAGGTCAGTTGGGCGGTATCCAGCAGCGCTTGCCAGACGCCTTCGCCCAGGCGTCCGCCGTGTGCCTGCGCCTGCAGGTTGAAGCGCTGGGTGCCGGTCTCTGCCTGGCCCCGGGTGGTCAGGCGCAGTGCGCGCAGGGTGCCCGATGCATCTGCCTGCCAGTCGCGCAGTTGCCAGGCTTGGGGAACGGGTTGCCCGGCGGCGCGCAGATCGAGCTTGGGCACACGCAGGCGGGCTTTCATTTGCAGTGCCTGGCCCTGGTTTTGCCAGCCGCCTTGCCAGTGACCCGTGAACTCCGCGTTGCCCTGGATTGAACTCTGGTCCAGCGTGGTGGGCACGCCCGGCAGTCGGGCGATCCAGCGGGAGGCCTGCGCCGCGTCAGTCACGCTCAGGCGCACATCGCCTTCGCCCCGGGTGCTGGCCAGGTGTCCTGCCACGGTCGACTGGGCGCCAGGCGCAACCAGCGTGAGCTGGCCTTCCATGGCTTGGCTGACGGTGTGAAAGGTCAGTTGACCTTGGAGCTGCGCGTCATCGGTGTGCACGGTCAGCGTGCCCAGTTTCAGCAGCGGGGCTGCCCATAAGCCTTGTGCCTGAACCGTCTTCAGTCGCAAGCCGTCCAGCGTGCGCTGCGCTGCGGTGGTGCCCGCCTTGTTTGCAGCGGCTTTGCCCTTGGTGGGCTCCAGGGAGGCTTCGAAAGCGATGCCCGCAGGCGCCTGCTGCGCGGTCAGCTGGCCATCCAGCACCGCCTCGCCCAGCCGCGAGTCCAGCGCAGCGGGGTTGATGCGGTACACGCGGGCGCTGCCCTGCCATTGGGCTGGCGCCGGGGAGCCCGCTGCGCCGGGGTTGGCTTTGGTGTGGGTGTTGGTGCTGAGCCGCCCCTGGGCTTCGATGCGGCCACCCGCACCGGTGGCTTGCAGCGACTCGATGCTCCACTGACTCTCGGCGTAGGTAACCTTGGCAACCAGACTCTCTAGCGGCAGGCGTTGCTGGTTCCATGGGCCGCTGAGTGTGTTGCTGAGCTGGATGCCGGCCAGCCAGCCTGCGCCCGCCGGGGTGACAGTGGCCGCGCCAGCCAAGCGTGTCAGCGGTGCGTGCGGCCACAGCTCGGCCAGGTCCAATGCCTGCCAGCGGGCTTGGGCCTCGACCACAGGCTGCGCTTGCCAGGGCTGGATGCGTGCGCTGACATCGGCCTGCACTGCCTGCGGGTTGCCGGGCGATGGCTGTGGTTGTTGCAGTGGCGCAGGCGTCAGCGCGGCCTGCAGTGCCAGCACGGCGTCGCGCCCGGCCAATGGGCCCGTGAGGGTGGCGTGCGCCTGCACCAGCACGGGCTTCTGCGTGGAGGGCAGGGTGGCTTGCACGGTGCCGTCCACCTGGACCCTCAGCGCCATGGGTGCGTGTGCCTGCAGGCTGCCCTTGATTTGGTAGTTTCCGGATGAAATACGCACTTGGCCCCCGTCCAGCCTGTGCGAGGTGCTATCAAAAACATAGTGACCAGCGAGCCCGATGGCCTTCAGTGAGGCGGACCCGGTCCATTCGACGGCATCTACCGAGAACGGCACATCCACCTTCAAAGGCAGGCCCAGGTCGGTGAACGGTACGCGGGAACCGGGCTCGATAGCTGCGCGGCGGTCGTCAACGTGCAGGTATTTGGCATGCACCTGGCCCAGCCGGAGTTCGCCGCCCAGCAGCGGGCGCAACGACCAGGCAATCGTCACATCGCGCACCTCGATGCTGAGCTCCCCTTGTTGCCAGCGCAACCAGCCAATGCTTCCGCCACCGCGCACCGAGCCGGTGACCTCTTTGGCTTCCAGGGTCTGGCCGGCTGGCAGCCAACGCTGCAGCTGTCCCAGGGCGGTTGCGAGGGAGGTGCCCGTGCCGGTCCACGTCCACAGGGCCCCCGCCAGCGCCGCTGCCAACACCAGCGCCGCGCCCATCAGGTACAGGAAGACGCGCAGGGCTTTCATCAGAAATTGAAACCCACGGTCACATGCAGGCGCAAGCGCTCGACCGCGACGCCATACGCCAGGTCAATTTGCAGCGGACCCACCGGACTTTTCCAGCGCGCTCCGACGCCAACCCCCACCTTGGCGCGCAGGTCGGCGGGCTTGTCCGCCACGGCGCCTGCGTCGATGAATACCGTGCTTTCCCAGTCCGTCAGGCGGCCGTTGGAGGTGATGGGGCGTTGCCACTCCAGGCTGCCCGTGGCCAGGTAGCGACCCGCCGTGGTTTGCCCGTCGGGCAGGGTGATGCCCAGGTCACGGTAACCGTAGCCACGCACGCTGTTGTCGCCGCCCGCCAGAAACAGCTGGGTGCTGGGCAGGGTGAGGCCCTCTTTGGCGATGACGGCCCCTGCCTCTGCGCGCAGCGCCAAGCGTCCGGCGCGCAGCGCGGTCTGGGTGCTGTCTGCTTGAGCACCCAGTGGCGCAATGCCGAGCCAGCGCGCCAGCACGCGGCCATACGGGTCGTGCTGGTTACCCAGCGTGGTGCCGCCGCCCACCGCCACACCCAGCCCCCAGCCTTTGGTGGGGAAGGCCACGCTGTCGAAATTGCGCAGGGTCCAAGCGTAGTTGGCACTCAATGCCTGGGCCACGGAGGGCTTGTCGGGGTCGCTGGTGGCGGTGTCCGCCCGTTCGTACTGCAGGTAGTAATTGCGGTCAATGCGGTCCCCGATCTGGCCGCGCCCGACCCGCAGACTCTGGCTGTTGACGTCAAAGCTGCCCAGCGCCTGGTTCTGGAGTTGTGCCGCCGTGACCCAGCGCCAGTTGTCGGCGTCAGGCGGCGAGGTGAGCTCGGTACCGATGGTGCGGGTCTCGCGATCCAGCATCAGCTTGCTGACTGCGCGCCAGCCGATGCCCGGCACTTTGTGGTGGGTATGTTCGGCAGAGAGGCGTGCGCCGCCGTCGGTGCTGGCACCCAGGCCGAGCACCAGTTTTTGCAGGCGCGCCTCGCGCAGTTGCACCCGTACCGGTGCGGCTGTGGGATCGCCCGCGGTGTCGAGCGAGACAAAGGCCGAGTCGAAGTAGCCGCTGTCCGCCAGGCGCTGCTGTGCGTCGACCATTTGTGTCTGGTCGTAGCTGTCACCCGGCGTCAGGCGCGCCAGCCGGGTGACCAACTCCTCGTCATAACGCTTCAGGCCCTCGATGACCATGCCACCCAACTGGTAAGCGGGTCCGGAATCCAGCGTGACAGCCAGGTGTGCGAGGCGGGTAACGGGGTCGATGTCCGCCAGTGTGGAAACCAGCTGGCCGTCGGGGTAGCGCTGTTCGGTGAGCTGGCGCAGCGCCTGTTGCTTGGCGCTATCCCAGCGCACCTGGGTGAACCGCATGCCCGTCTGCAACGACCAGCGGTCTTCAATCTGCTGGCGCTGCAGTGCAGCCGCTGGCTGGGTAAGGATGGGGCCGCTGAATCCCACATGCACATCGGCCACCACCGTGGGCTCACCGGGTACCACGGTCAGCGTCAGCAAGCGAGTGGCTGCGGTGTCACGGGGTGCAGCTTGGTCAAACCGGATGGAGGGGGAGAAATAGCCCAGCGTGCCGACCAGATCGCGGGTGTCCTGCTCGGCTGTTGTCAGCAGACGCGCCAGCTCGCTGTCGCTCAGGTCCGTGAGCGCGCGGTAACGCAGCAATTCCAGATGGCTGGCCAACAGCGTGCGAATCTCGTCGGGGGCTTCTATCTGGAGTTCGAACGCCACGGGCGCTGCTGCGACCGTTGCGGCCGCTGCGACTGGGCTGGCGGGCAGGTCTTGCGCCAGCAGGAGGCCGGGGGCGATGGTAATCATCAACCCGGCCAGCAAGGCTTTCATTTTGTTAAATGCCGCATGGCCTCCTCCAGGCCCTTGATGGTCAGCGGGTACATGCGCTGATGCATGATCTGCTGCACCACGCTGATGCTCTGGCGGTACTGCCACACACCTTGCGGTTCGGGATTGACCCAGGCGAATTTGGGGAAGGCATGAATCAGGCGCTGCAGCCACTCGGCGCCCGGTTCAGCGTTGTTGTATTCCACGCTGCCGCCGGGTTGCAGAATCTCATACGGGCTCATGGTGGCGTCGCCGACAAAGATCAGTTTGTAGTCCTTGTTGTATTTGCGGATGATGTCCCAGGTGTCAAACTTTTCCGCAAAACGCCGGCGGTTGTTCTTCCACATGAAGTCGTACACGCAGTTGTGGAAGTAATAAAACTCCAGGTGCTTGAATTCGGTCTTGGTGGCGCTGAACAACTCTTCCACGCGGGCAATGTGCTCGTCCATGGTGCCGCCCACGTCCATCAGAAGCAGCACCTTGACGTTGTTGTGCCGCTCGGGAATCATCTTGATGTCCAGATACCCGGCATTGGCGGCGGTGGACTTGATGGTGTCGTCCAGGTCCAGCTCAAACTCATTGCCTTCGCGGGCGAACTTGCGCAGGCGGCGCAGCGCCACCTTGATGTTGCGGGTGCCCAGCTCCTGGGTGTCGTCGTAGTCCTTGTAGGCGCGCTGGTCCCACACTTTGACAGCGCTCTTGTTACGGCTTTTGTCCTGCCCGATGCGAATGCCCTGCGGGTTCTGGCCATAAGCGCCAAAGGGCGATGTGCCGCCGGTGCCAATCCACTTGCTGCCGCCTTCGTGGCGTTCTTTCTGCTCTTCAAAACGTTTTTTCAGCGTTTCCATCAGCTCGTCCCAGCCCAGCTTCTGGATCTTGGCGAGCTCTTCGGGGCTGAGTTGCAACTCCAGGTTCTTGCGCAACCACTCCAGTGGCACTTCCTTGGTGAAGTCCGCAATCATCTCCACGCCCTTGAAGTAGGCGGCAAACGCACGGTCGAA
>Ga0105047_10009111_pt1 | contig 16396 bp, 13 predicted proteins | sample MAT04_FD_78384 | JGI IMG/M metagenome (GOLD analysis project Ga0105047, IMG submission 78384) | Freshwater microbial communities from Lake Fryxell liftoff mats and glacier meltwater in Antarctica - MAT-04 (megahit assembly) | ecosystem: Environmental > Aquatic > Freshwater > Ice > Liftoff...
CGATCCAGATCGGGCCAGAATCGGAACACGCCGATACCAACGCGGGCCCTACGCTGGCACCGTGAGTTGTGTCGCGAGGGAAGAGGTCCGATGGAAGCCGATTCAGAGCTGGCACTGATCACCCTGGCCAAGCGAAACGAGGCCCGGATGCGGCGAGGGTTGCAGCTCATGACCGAGGACCCCCGCGAGGCTGCCCTCGCCCTCTGTGGGATCCTGGCCACGGTAGGGCTAACGACACCGGTGCCCTCAGGTCAGGAAATGGACCTCCACCACAGCCTGTATTGGGTGGAATGGATGCGCCTTTTCCGGAATGAGGTCACTGTTTGGGAAACTCCGTTTGCCGGCGGACAGTGGCAGGCCGAAGCGATCGTGGACCTGGTGGATTCGGCGGCTAGTGCTGACCAGAACGGGACCATCCAAGCACTGACGGAATACAAGGCCAAGGACCCCACCACGGTTGAGAAGCTGCATCGAGCGCTTTCCGGCGTCCGACTGGTGACCACCCACCCGGCCTCTGAAGTAGACGTTGATGGGAGGTTCAAGCAGTTTATAGACGCTTACAAGGATCTCTTCGAGAACGGCACACTGCTGCAACATCTCGCGGACCTTGTCCTGATCGCCGAGGGCCGGGGTCACCACCCCCAGGTGTTCCGAGATCTTGATCTCAGGGTGGACCGCCAGAAAATTCACCCGGGCGGTCGACCGATGAGCAAGGGCCTCGCTCTCAGGTGGCTGAAAGCCAACGCTTCGTCGAAATTCGTGCGCGTCCTTGAGTCGGCCTACGTCGACGACTTTCGGAACATGGGCGCGCACAACGACTACACGGTCGATGTGACTGCTCGTGAGTACCGCTCCGACGAACGAGGCCGGGTGCCATTCGACGAGGTGGTCGATTCGTTGCACTGCCTGGAGGTCCTTCAGAAAGGCCTACAGATCTACGGAAACCTCAAGCTCTTCCGGAGCAGCCACACCTACAGCGTCTCCGACTTCGGATACCTGGATTGGTTCTTTGTGGAAGATGTGCAAGAGCTTGTACTCGTTCAGCACGCTGCGAACTTCGAGGGCACCTGCCCAACTGAGATCGGGTTCGCGGCCGGCCCACTGCCCGGGTTCCGCAGACCGGTAGGCAGCGCCAACCGGCTAAACCTGGTCCTCAATCGCCACCAGTTGCCACAGTACGACCTTGGCGTCCTGGCCTCGCCGGAAAGCGTCGCTCTACTTGAGACACTCGCTGCCAGTCCAACGGTCGCAGTTCGGGTACTTGCCGCCGTCCCCGTTCTGGTCGCTTTTCAGAATATCCAGGCTGAGGCTGTGGATGTCCAAGGCGAGAGGATGTTGGTCGTCGACTCGACCGGCGGGACAGCCAGGGTGGACCTCAGGATGGCGTCGACCGCGCTTTCGAAACTCAAGGCCTGCACCTTGACCTGACCCCGATTCACTGGGTCATGGGTCGGGGTCAGGTCTACCACTCACGCGCGTCCTCAGCCTCTCAGGAAGTGCCGCGGCGTCATGAGCCGTTCGGCGCAACGGGCGGATCGGTGGTCGCCCAAGTCGGGCCACGGCACCCAAGCAGCCACACACCCGCAGATCGACCACCGCTACCTGACGCTGGCGTCATATAACATCCATATAACATGACACCGGAAACTGGGGGGGAACAGCGGTACGTAGCGGTCAAACAAAACCCCAGGTCAGAGCCATTTTTTGGAGTTTCCTGGAGCGGCCAGAACTGTCAAGTTCAAATGTCGTAGTAGAGGTGGAATTCCCATGGGTGGGGACGTAGACGGATCGCTTCCACCTCGTGCACTCGTTTGTAGGAGATCCACGCCTTGATGAGGTCGTCGGTGAAGACGCCGCCCACCTTCAGAAAGTCGTGGTCCTTCTCCAGCGCGTTGAGGGCCTCTTCAAGCGAAGCCGGCACCTGAGGAACCGCCGCCATCTCTTCCGGAGCAAGGTCGTACAGATCCTTGTCGAGCGGCATCGGCGGCTCGATTCGGTTCTGCACGCCGTCGAGGCCGGCCATGAGCATGGCGGCAAACGCCAGGTACGGGTTGCACGAAGGATCGGGACACCGGAACTCGATGCGCTTGGCTTTCGGGCTCTGCGAGTAGAGCGGAATCCGCACCGCCGCCGACCTGTTTCGCTGCGAATAGACCAGGTTCACTGGCGCCTCGTAGCCCGGGACCAAACGTTTGTAGGAGTTGGTGGTCGGGTTGCTCCAGGCCAGCACGGCCGGTGCGTGGTGAAGGATCCCACCGATGTACCAACGGGCCATGTCGGACAGGCCGGCGTAGCCCGCCTCGTCGTAGAACAGCGGCTCGCCGCCCTTCCAGAGCGACATGTGCACGTGCATGCCCGAGCCGTTGTCGCCGTAGATCGGCTTGGGCATGAAGGTGGCGGTCTTGCCATGCTTGAACGCCGTGTTCTTCACGACGTACTTGAACAGCATCAGCTTGTCGGCCTGACGCAGAAGCGAATCGAATCGGATGTCGATCTCGGCTTGCCCGGCGGTGCCCACCTCGTGGTGCTGCACCTCCACCTCGATCCCAACCTCCTGCAACGTGAGGGTCATCTCCGAGCGCAGGTCCTGGTATTGGTCCATCGGAGGAACCGGGAAGTAGCCCTCCTTGGCGCGAGGCTTGTAGCCCAGGTTGGGCTTCTCGTCGCGGCCGGTGTTCCAGGTGGCTTCCACCGAGTCCACCGCATAGAACGCCGAGTTCTGCGTCTGGGCGTAACGCACGTCGTCGAACACGAAGAACTCTGCTTCGGGCCCGAAGTAGGCGGTGTCGGCCAGGCCAGTCGAACGCAGATAGTCCTCGGCCTTGCGGGCCACGTAGCGCGGGTCGCGGGAGTAGCTCTCACCGGTGACGGGGTCGTGTACCCAGCAGTTCAGGTTGAGCGTTCGATGCTGCCGGAACGGATCGATCACCGCGGTGTTCGGATCTGGCCGCAGGATCATGTCGGATTCCTGGATTTCTTGGAACCCGCGGATGCTCGAGCCGTCGAACCCGTAGCCATCGTCGAACGCATCCTCGGTCAGCTCCGACATCGGGACCGAGAAGTGCTGCATCAGCCCGGGCAGATCGCAGAAACGGAAGTCGACGATCTCCACCCCCTGCTCCCGGGCGAACTCGATCACTTCGGCTGGTGTGCGTTCCTTCACGTTCCCTCCAAGTGCCGCATGCGGCGACCCAACGTAGCCCCGGGCCCCTACCGAGCCGGGCTCCCCGCCCCCGTAGACCGCTGATTCCGCGCAAAACGCCGTCCTGGAGGAGAACGGGCCCCGGTGCGGGCCGATTCTCCTCCAGGACGGAAGGACTGGGTTGCGAGCGGGCGAAGCTCAGCCGGCGAGGGCGGAGCAGCAAGTCTCCACGATCAGCCCGGTGACCAGGTAGGGGTCCATGTTGGAGTTGGGACGACGGTCCTCGATGTAACCCTTCTTGTCGACCTCCACCTGCCATGGGATGCGCACCGACGCACCACGGTTCGAGACGCCGTACGAGAACTCGGTCCATGGCGCCGTCTCATGGAGCCCGGTGAGGCGACGCTCGACGCCGGCGCCGTACTGCGTGATGTGCTTCTCGGCGTTGGCACCGAGGGCCTCGCAGGCCACGATGATCGGGTCCCAGCTCTCACGCATGGCGTTGGTGGAGAAGTTGGTGTGCGCGCCCGCACCGTTCCAATCGCCGGGCATGGGCTTCGGGTCGATGGTGACCGCCACGTCGAAGTCTTCCGCGATGCGGTAGAGGAGCCAGCGGGCGAGGTACATGTGGTCGGAGCACTCAAGCGGACTCGCCGGGCCGATCTGGAACTCCCACTGGCCCATCATCACCTCGGCGTTGGTGCCGGAGATAGCGAGGCCGGCCTTCATGCAGGCGGTGGTGTGGGCCTCCACGATGTCGCGGCCGAAGATCTCGTCGGCGCCGACGCCGCAGTAGTACGGGCCCTGAGGCCCGGGGAAACCGTTCTTTGGCCAGCCGAGAGGATGGCCACCCTGCAGGAAGGTGTATTCCTGCTCGATACCGAACCACGGTTCCTGATCGGCGTACTTCTCGGAGATCGCCGCGCACTTGGCGCGCGAGTTCGTGGGGTGCGGGGTCATGTCGATCAGAAGCACCTCGCACAGCACAAGGAGGTCGTTTCCGCCGCGGATGGGATCGGGCACGGTGCACACCGGGCTGAGCACACAGTCGGACGCTTTGCCGGGAGCCTGGTTGGTAGACGAACCGTCGAATCCCCAGATGCCAGGCTCATCGCCGTCGGGGATGATCTTGGTCTTTGAACGGAGCAACGGCGTGGGCTCGGTGCCGTCGATCCAGATGTATTCAGCGCGGTAGCTCACTACTTCTCCTGTGGGGTTGCTTCGTGGCGACGGGTCCGTTGGACCATGTCGCCGATGGGAATTGGGAGGCGATCGGGTGGACCGCCGGGCTCCGAGCCCAACGCTTGCACGTTGGACGGGCAAACTGCCAGACCGCCGAACCGGCGGGTGCGTCGTCAGGCTTCCAGCCCGGCGTTTCTCACCCATTGCCCGTTTGTGAACGTTATGTGAACTGGACCTTCGGCGGGTTCGGTCCGGGAGGGGAACCCTGTCATCATGGGCCTCATGGAACGCCCACAGGACTACGTGCTGCGCACGGTCGAAGAGCGCGGTGTGCGCCTCATCCGCCTTTGGTTCACCGACGTGCTCGGTCAGCTCAAGTCTGTGGCGATCTCGCCGGCCGAACTCGAGAACGCCTTCGAGGAGGGCATGCACTTCGATGGCTCGGCGATCGACGGCTTCTCCCGGGTGCAAGAGAGCGATGTGCTGGCCCGGCCCGATCCCGCCACGTTCGAGCTCACACCGTGGGGCAAAGGTTCCGACGACGTCTCGGCCCGGATGTTCTGCGACATCCAGAATCACGACGGTTCGCCGTTCGAAGGCGACCCCCGTCAGGTACTCAAGCGCAATCTCGACAAGGCCCACGATCGGGGCTTTTCGTTCATGGTGGCTCCAGAGATGGAGTTCTACTACTTCTCCTCCGGCGATCCCTCGAAGCCCTTGGTCCCGCTCGACACGGGTTCCTATTTCGACCTCACCACGGCTGATGTGGCATCCGACCTTCGCCGTCGCACCATCTCCATGCTCGAGGCCATGGGCATCCCGGTGGAGTACAGCTTCCACGAAGACGGCCCGAGTCAACACGAGATCGACCTCCGCTACACCGACGCGTTGAGCATGGCCGACAACGTGATGACCTTCCGGCTGGTCGTTCGCGAGCTCGCCCTCGAGAACAATGTGTACGCCACGTTCATGCCGAAGCCCATGTCGGGTGTGCAGGGCTCGGGCATGCACAACCACCTCTCGTTGTTCGAGGGCGACACCAACGCCTTTGCTGATCCCGGCGACGCCTACGGCCTGTCCAAGGTGGCGTACTCGTTCATCGCCGGCCTCCTTCATCACGCCGCGGAGATCACCGCCGTCACGAACCAGTTGGTGAACTCCTACAAACGGCTGATCACCGGCTACGAAGCCCCCACCTACATCACCTGGGCGCGCAACAACCGCTCAGCCCTCGTGCGGGTGCCGGTGATCAAGCCGGGCAAACAAGCATCAACCCGGGTGGAGTACCGAGCCAGCGACCCGGCGTGCAACCCCTACCTCGCTTTCTCCGTGATGCTGGCCGCCGGGCTCAAGGGGGTCGAGGAGGGGTACGAGCTTTCGCCCGAAGCATCGGCCAACGTGTTCGCCCTTACACCCGCCGAACGAGCGGCCGAGGGGATGGCGTCGCTGCCGCAGTCGCTCGCCGATGCGCTCGACGTCATGGAGGGTTCGGAGCTCGTGGCCGAATGCCTCGGTGAGCACATCTTCGAGTGGTTCTTGCGCAACAAACGGGCCGAATGGTTCGACTACAAGAGCCAGGTCACGCAGTTCGAGCTCGACCGGTATCTCCCCAACATCTAGGCCTGCCTGTCCGATGGAACCGCTGCTCGTCTTCCCCGATCCCCCGCCGCCTGAACTGGCGCAGGCGCTCGACTTCGGCGGCTATCCGTGGAAGCCCGTGGGGGCCGAACGTGAGGTTGAGGCTGCCGAGCCGCCGGACGGTTGGGCCGGGGCCATCATCTGCGCCGATACCAATCCGGAGACGGCGTTCGCACTGTGCCGCACGCTGCGCAAACGTGACCTGCCGTTGGAGCCGTTGCTCCTCCTGGTCACGGGCGCACAGCTCGCTGATCTCGAACTACGCGACGATCTCTTCGACGATTTCTGTCTCACCCCGTTCCACCCCCGTGAGCTCGAAGCCCGTCTCAAACACCTCTTCTGGAAGACCGGTACCGGCACCCGCCCCGAGTTGGTGGAGTACGGCGAACTGATACTCAACCTCGAGACCTACCAAGCCGCCATTTCCGGCAAACCGCTCGACCTCACCTACATGGAGTACGAGCTGCTCAAGTTCCTGTCGTCGAACCCCGGCAAGGTGTTCACCCGGGAGACCTTGCTGAGCCGGGTCTGGGGCTACGAGTACTACGGCGGGGCCCGCACGGTCGACGTCCACATCCGCCGCCTTCGCGCCAAACTCGGCGAGGAGCACGCCAACCTGATTCAAACGGTGCGCTCCGTCGGCTACCGGTTCGGCCAGAGCCGATGGGGCCTCTGATCCACCCAGGCCGTTACGGGTGTCCGGGCGAGAGAGCTCCCCGCACGCGAGTCCGCACACAATCGCCGCTCCCGGCCGTGGTTCTACGATTCGCACCGCCGTGAAGGCGATCCAGGATCAGGGAATGACGGCGCCCAACTCGTTTCGGCCATCAGCGAGGGACGGGCAAAACCTTCCCGTTCACACCCGAACCGGGTTGTCTGGGCCGACGCGATCCGCCACGCCCTCGACCTTGCGGTACGGCAGCGACCGCGTACGAAGTCGCCCACGGAAGAAGCCCGTAGGATTGGCGCCGGTCCCACCAATCAAGCCGTGATCGACGCCATTCACCACTACATCGGCGAGTCGATCGACAGCCTGGCGAAATCGAGCGAGGCGATGTCCACCGGCTTCGTCAGCGCCGTTCGGCCAGGACGCCGTCTCGACAGGCCACAAACATCGCCGCGTGCAGTCGAGGGCGGTGCAGGGCGTACCACTCCTCGAACTCGGGACCTATCGCTCGCTCCATCACACCATTCAAGTCACCAGACGTCCAGAGTGTTAGGTGTGAGCCGAGCATGGGACAATGGGAGTATGGGCGCGAACCGCAATCGGGAAGGAGACGGGTGGCTTGGCCCACGTCGACGCAAGGACCCACTGCTCCGGGGCCACACCCCCATCGGTAGCGTGCTCACCTCACTCCTCCTGGTGACGATGGGGTCGGTTCTCATCAGTTGCGGGATGGATTCCCGCCAGCAGACCGCCAACCCGCCGTCGCCGGGCACGAATGCTCCGTCGGGCACCGCACCAGTTGACGGTCCAGCCCAACCCGCATCCTCGGCCAATCTCACGGCAACACCCACCACCCCTTCCAAACTCCCCCCGATCCCACCCGTCGCCGAGCGGGTTCCCGCCGGGATATCGCCGGAGGTGACAAGGTCGTTCATCACCGCACCGGAACCGTCCGTGGATGCGGCACGAGCCGACATGGAAGCGGCCTGCGAACGCAGCCACGCACGGGGCGCAGATGACAACGGCGTCGGCGGCACGCCCACCATCGGCGTGCTTGGCGACAGTGTCGACAACCAGCTCCGTTATGCCCTCCTCGCCGACACCGCACAACGGTGGGTCGTGGCCACCCACTGTGGGGAGAACTACACATCGGCGCTGATGTTCGGTCGTGTCGATACCGTCATCGCTCACCAACCCGATGTGCTCGTGTCGGGAATGGCCCACAACAACATCAGCTATCTCTGGACGCCGTTCGAGGAGCTCTACCCGATCTTCGAAACCAGCCTTCGGACCTACCTTGATGCCACCGACGACGTGCCGTGTCGGATCATCTTCAACGCGCCCGAACGTTGGGCTACTACCGCACCGCCGGAGACGGCCGACCTTTGGCGGGCGCTGCTCACCCGCATGAACACGACGCTGGCAAACATCGACCACAACGATCACCCGAACGTTGTGGTGATCGACTGGCGATCGATCACTGCAGCAGATCCCGCACTCCTGCTCGATGACCAGCATCTCAGCCATGCCGGCATCAATCGTCGCGCCAACCTGATCACCTCCGAAGCGGCCCGGTGCCAGTCGCGCTCAGTTCCGTAGTGCCGCCAACCGCCCCAATCTGAGCGGCGAGGTGCGTGGGCTGTCAGACTCGGCGCCGTGGAGGTGGAGGAGCCATGGGACACGACGAGGCTGAACGTCGCCGCGCTCCCCTTCACACCATCATCGATGCCGTCTCCATCCGTCCGGATCATCGCAGGCGGGGGAGCAACGTGATCCGTGCGGCGGTGTTCGCCGTCCTCGTGGCCATCACGTCAGTGGGCGGTCTTCTCACCACGAGCACATCGGCGAGCGCCACCACGCCACCCGCCACCGCCACAGTCGCCGCGTCGCCCACCACCACCACGCCCATCGCCGAACCCCCGGCCACCGTACCCCCGGCCACCGAAGAGCCACCCCCGCCGAACGCCCCATCGTCGCCGACGACGACAACCACCTCAACAGGGTTACCGCCCCCGGCGGCCCTTCGGGGCGTGCCCCCCGTCGGCCCGTCATCGGCAATCCAGCCGTGGCAGCGAACCTACGTGAGCACCACGGAGCCCGGCCCCGAGGCGTCGCACGACACGATGATCGCCGCCTGCGAGTGGAGCAACCACCGTGGGGTCGACAACACCCCCGTGACTGGCAAACCGAAGATCGGCCTGCTGGGTGACAGCGTCGACAATCAACTACGCGTCTCGGCGATCTTCGATCCGATGTTTCGTTGGTCGGTCGCCACCCATTGCGGCGAGAACTACGCCACGTCTCTGGACTTCGGCCGCACTGATGCGGTGCTCGCGGAACAACCCGACATCCTGGTGTCGGGCTCCGGCGCCAACAACATCAGCTACCTCTGGACCCCCTTTGAAGAACTGCTTGCCACGTTTCAGTCGTCGTTCGAGCGATACCTCAACCACACCGATCAGGTGAAATGCCGTGTGGTGTTCACCACGCCAGAACGGTGGTCGCCCGACGCCACGTTCGAGCAAGCCGCGGTCTGGCAGAGCCTGATCCAACGCATGAACAACACGATCAGGACCATCGACCCCAACGTTCATCCAAACGTCTTCGTGGTCGACTGGGCTGCCGCCACGGCGTTCTTCCCCGGGCTGCTCATCGATGACCAGCACCTGTCGAACGCCGGCATCAACACCCGCATCAATCTGATCCTCTCCACCTCTCGTCGCTGCTACGTCCCCAATGCTCCTCAGCAGGTGGCCGCCGCTTCCGGGCCAAGCTCAGCAACCGTGTGGTGGCCACCGTCGATCCCCGAGGAGGGCGTTTCCAGCTACGCGGTGCAGGCCTCCACCGGACAGGTTCGCACCCTCACCGCGCCTGCACTCGGCTCGGCGGTCACCCCGTCGGTCACGTTCACCGGTTTGCCCAACGGGGTCGCCGTGGCCTTCACCGTGACCGCCACGAACCTCGGAGGTACGTCGTCCCCATCGGCGCCTTCCGCCATCGTCACGCCCGCGGCCATGGGAAGCCGCTTCCGTCCGCGGTCCCCGGTGCGGGTCCTCGATACGCGCGACGGCACCGGTGGGCGGGTCGGCCCCGTGGGGCCAGCGCAGGCAATCACGCTGACGATCCCCACCAACATCGGCGTCCCCAACGAGGCCGACGCCTACGTCCTCAATGTCACCGCGACCGACCACACCGCGGCGTCGTTCGTCACGGTGTGGCCCGGCGGTCAGCCACGGCCGCTGGTATCGAACCTGAACCCCCGGCCGGGGCTTGCCGCCGTCCCCGCCCTCGTCACCGTCCGCGCCGGACCGAACCGCACCTTGCATCTCTACAACAACTCGGGGTCGCTCCACCTTGTTGCCGACCTGCTCGGGTGGTACGACAAGGCCGGGCTCTCGGCGGGGGCGCTGTTCCTCCCGCTGCCCACCCAACGGGTGCTCGACACTCGGGACGGCACCGGAGGGCGAGCCACCAGCCTCGGGGCCGGCGAATCGTTCGACCTTGACCTGACCTCAGCGACCGCCGCCACAACCGGGGCGTCGGCGGTGATCGTGAACCTCACCGCTGCCTCCGCCACGAGCACCGGCTTCCTCACACTGTGGCCCAGCGGCGCGAACCGGCCGCTGGCGTCGTCACTGAACCCGCAGCCCGGCCGGGCGAGATCCAACTTGGCGATCGTGCCGGTGGGAGCCAACGGGAAAGTGTCGGTGTACAACAACAGTGGGGCCACGCATGTGTTGGTCGATCTCGTGGGTGTGTTCGGCGCGGCCGGTGCGGCAACGGGAGGTAGCGAGTACGTCCCCTCGCCGCCGCTGCGCCTGCTCGACACGCGTGACGGGACCGGTGGGTTGCCCGGGCCAGTCGGGAACAGCGAACCGTCGATCGTTCCACTGGCACTTACCGGCCTCGTCCCCTCTGATGCCATCGCTATCGATGCCAACCTCACCGTGGTGGCGCCATCGTCGTCCGGGCACAGCGTGGCATGGCCCGGAGGCGCCCTGCCTCCTACCGCTTCCGTGAACTTCATCGCCGGCGAGACGATCGCCAACCGAATCGTCACCGGCGTGGCCAGTGGAACGGTTTCGCTGTGGTCCACGCCGTCGACGATCCACTACGTGCTCGATGTGAGCGGCTGGTTCGGCCCACTCCTCGGCCCCAGCGGCCCCATCACCCCCATGGGCTCGGCGCAACCGGGCCAGTTGGCCAGCCGGCTGCGCCATGCCGGGGGGGATTCGTGAAGTGGGCAACCGGCCTCGCCGCGAACGAGTCGACCATGCTCGCGCTGGCACCCAACACGGCTCTGTATCAGACCGGCGAGCAGGCCAACGGCAAGTTCACCACGTCCGACAACGGGGATTTCGCCCCGTGGCATCGCCCGGAACCCGATGGGACGCCGGTGATCGAGGGCGACCCGCCCGACGCCCGCTCTCGAACGCCGCCTCTCGAACGCCGGACCACTGAGCCCAGTGCTTCGAGAACCTTCGGACCGCTCGAACCTTCAGACGGCGCGTACCTCGACGGCGTGGTCGCCCTTGTCGCCTTGGGCCAGCTCATACTCCACATGTTGGCCTTCTTCAAGATTGCGATAGCCATCCATCTGAATGGACGAGTGGTGAACAAACACGTCGTCGCCATCCTCCCGTGAGATGAATCCGAACCCCTTCTCGGCGTTGAACCACTTGACGGTACCGGTTGCCACGGCACGCCCCTTTCATTGCTGCCACATCGACCCGCTTGGATCGAGCGGCAAACTACCCGGGAGCATCAGTGGCGGCGCGGATACCGAACGCGACACGTGGTCGAGCTCCCAGCGCCGCTGCGATGGATGTCGTCAGCCCAGTTCGAGTAGTTCCGAGCCCTCGAACTGCTCATCGACGTCGGCCTTGAGGGTGGCGCCCAACAGCGCTGCGATGATGGCGCCGGTGACCATGAGGCTCACCGGGATGGCGATCACGAGAACGATGACGATGATGGCGGGGCCCACCTCGGCAGTCTTGCGCAACCCGACGACCGGGGCCAACATCAACCGAGCGGTACGTAGGCCCACGCTTCGATCTCGAAGATCGCACCCGCTGGCAACTCCACCACGGCCACCGTTGATCGCGCGGGGAGATTGTCGACGAACGCCTCGGCGTACACCTCGTTCATGATCCCGAAGTCACGCATGTGGAGCAGGAAACACGACGTCTTGACCACATCGGCCAGACTCGCTCCTTCACCTTCGAGCAAGGAACGTACGTTGGCGATCGCTTGACGAGTCTCGGCCTGAATGCCACCGGTGACGATGGCACCGTCGGCTACACCAACCTGGCCGGAGGTGATGAGGAAGTCGCCAGCGCGCACGATCGGGCGGTAGGGGCCGAGTGGTTTGGTCATGACGATCAGCGTAGAACCGGCCAGGCCGGCGGAAAGGCTGCCGCACGCCAGGCCGCCGCGGCGACGGCGGCGAACACGGCGTCAGAGCCGTTGATCGGTGGGCCGTCGTCCTCCTCGATCGTCACCTCGATGTGCGGCGTTTCCGACGCGCGCAGCACACCGAAGGAACGGATCGTGAGGTCGAGGATCTCGCCTGTATCGGGATCTACGGTGAGTTGCTCGGACCGAACCCAACCGAGCGCCATGTGGGCGGCGCCGATGCAGTACGAGCGCAGCACCACCGCATCAAGGACCGCACCGCACCGCACCTGTACTCGCACCGATCCGTCGGATGGATCGATCGTGGCCGATGCGATCGCACCGTTCGGCGCCGTGATCACCGCGTCGCGAGGTCCGAGAGAATGAAGGAGCACCGCCGCCTCGGCCCAACCGGCGGCTCGGATCGCCACCGAGGTCGCCGGCCCCGCGCTCCCATCGTCGCTCGGCCAATCCACCTCCTCCACCACGAGGCGGGGAGCGACCGACGCGATCGCGGCAGCGATGCCCTCGGTACGAACAACACGGATCACGCCGGTGCCATCGGCTCGCAGGCCCGCGGCGATCGGCGGGCGTTTCGGGCCAAGTCGAACGGTGTCTTCCCTGGCCAGAAGCACCCGGACCGGGCGACCCAACTGGCGGGCGAGGTCCCGAGCCGCCGCCGGAGCGATCGATGCCACCTTCCCACCGAAGGCCCCGCCGTTGGCCAGCGGGGTGACCGGCTCACCGTCGGGCGAACACCACGAGGCGTCGGTTTCGAGGTACGCCGGCTCCACCCAACTCGTGCGCAACGTGCGGACCCAGTCGCCGTCGGGGACCGCGAGTGGCGGGGACGGAGCCACCGTGGTGCGCCGACCCTGCACCTTGTCGGCCTTGGCCCTCGCCTCCGCCAGCGTCTCGCCGACGGCCCAACTGCCATCCGGGCCGGGAATGGCCACCAGCGCATTCCCCGGTATCGGCGCGGTGTCGTCGGCGAACCCCGCCCGGCCCAGCGCCACCGAAGGTGCGACGACCTGGGGGGATCCGCCCTCCAGGGATGCCCGAACCGACGCCGCACCAAGGTCGCGCGCCGGCGACGCGACGGCGACCGGTGTCTCCGACGCGTCGCCGACCGATGGTTCCTCCACGACCTGGCCGTAGGCCTCCACGATCGTTTGCCAACCCGTGCATCGACACAGATGGGCGGCGAGTGCCCGGTCGATCGCCGCACTGTCCGAGGCCAGAACCCCCTTGGCGGCCGCACCTTCCAGGCGCACCACGATGCCCGGCGTGCAAAATCCGCACTGGCTCGCGCCGGTGGCGCAGAACGCCTCCGCCCACTGCTCGCGCCGGGCGGGATCGAGGCCGTCGATCGTGGTGACGGTCCGACCGGCCACCCGTCGCACGGGCGTCACGCACGCCACGCGCGGAGCCCCGTCCACCAGCACCGTGCAACACCCGCACTGGCCTTGTGGGCTGCAGCCGTCCTTCACGGCCCGATTGCCGAGGCCGTCACGAAGGGCGTCGAGAAGTGAGACCGTGTCGTCCTCCACTTCGACCTGTTGTCCATCGACGGTCAGTTGCACGGTCACGCTGTTGGCATCCTTGAGTAGAACGAGCAGGGGCGACTGTCGAACGCCACGGGGGGCAGGTTACGTTCGAGGCCCATGACCACCGAATCCCTCCGTTTCGCGACGGCCCGTGACACCGCCATCACTCGCCGCACCGTGTTGAAGGGCGCCGCCGGCGGCGTCGGGATCGGCGTGACCGGCGCACTCGGATTGACCGCAGGATGCTCGTCCGGGAGCACGATCTCCAGCAGCACCGAGGCCGGTGCGGGCGCGGCGGCAGCCACCAAACTCGACAACGGGCGCGTCGGTGGAAAGGTTCTCGCCGCGGTGTTCGACGCCAGTGGCACCGACGACATCGGGTACGTGGTGACCGGCTCGCCGCAACGGCTGGCTTTTCTGTTGTCCACCGTGCAGGGCGACCCGATCCTCGATGGCCCCGAGTCATTGGAGTTCACCTTCACGAAGGACGGCAAAGCAGTTGGTGCGCCCGTAATCGCCGCCCGCCACAGAGACGGGGTGCCGATCGGGTACTACCCCGTACGCACATCGTTCACCGACACGGGGATCTACCAAGCGGCCATCACGATCGACGGCGAGGTGCTCACGCAAGCACTGCAGGTTTACGACCCCGCCAAAACCAAGAATCCTGGCGTCGGTTCGAAGCTGCCAGCCGTCGACACCCCCACCGTTGGCGACTCGCGGGGTGTCGAGCCGATCTGCACCGCCAAGCCCGAGGTATGCCCGTTCCACACGATGACACTTCGTGAGGCCCTCGCTTCTGGCCGTCCGGTGGCGTACATGGTGAGCACGCCAGAGTTCTGCCAGATCGGCGTGTGCGGACCGGTGCTCGGCCTGCTGGTCGAAGCGGCCGCTACGCATCCAGACATGGTGTTCGTCCATGCCGAGGTCTACAAGGATGCCAGGGCCCGTCGGGGTTTCGAGAAGGCGGAACCGGCGGAGGCCATCACCGCGTTCGGCCTCACGTACGAACCGGCGCTCTTCGTCACCGACGCCACCGGCACCGTGGTCGACCGTCTCGACAATGTGTTCGACCGCGCCGAGATTGCCGCCGCCCTCAAGAAGGCGGGCAGTGAACCCGTCTCCGGCGGGGCTGCCGCCACCGTACCCGGCACTAGCGCTCCAACCCGGAGGTAGGTCGCGCATCTCGCCGGCCCGCTTCGCCTCTCGCGGCTTCCTCGTCCTCGACGAACGGATCACGTGGGCCAACGCCGCTGCCTCCTTGCGAGAGAGGAACCTGGACTCGGCCCCATAGTGGCGATACTTGGTGAATTCAAGGGGTGCAGGCTGCAGTCGAGGTTGAGACTCCATCGGTCGGCGACGACTGATCCGTCGCCGGACGAACCAGAACCGCCGGAACGAGCGAACGCGTCGCCGCCGGTTCGGTACGGTCGGGCCATGAACCCATCGCCACCGATCTCGCCGATGCTGTGCAAAGCCGTGGGTTCCATCGCCGCGGTGCCGCTGCCCGACGAGGCGGCCGGCGAACCACCCGTCCTCTTCGAGCCCAAGTGGGACGGCTTTCGTTGCATCATCTTTCGCGACGGCGACGAAGTGGTGCTCGGCAGCCGTAACGAGAAGCCACTCACGCGCTACTTTCCCGAGCTGGTCGACCCGATCCGTGAACAACTTCCGGACCAGTGCGTGCTCGACGGCGAGATCGTGATCGCCGGCCCCGACGGGCTGGCCTTCGACACGCTGAGCCAGCGAATCCATCCAGCGGAAAGCCGCGTGCGCAAGCTCAGCGTGGAAACCCCGGCATCGTTCGTGGCCTTTGATCTGCTCGGTGTCGACGGGAACTCGTGGATGGACCGGCCGTTCCACCAACGCCGGTCGGAGCTCGAACGGGTTCTCTCCCACGCGGCACCCCCACTGCACCTCACGCCGATCACCACCGACCGCACGATCGCCCAAGACTGGTTCGTGCGGTTCGAAGGCGCCGGGCTCGACGGAGTGATCGCCAAACGAGCGCTGTCGCCGTACACCCCCAACAAGCGGTCGCTCCTCAAGGTGAAGCACAAACGCACGGCGGACTGTGTGGTGGCCGGGTTTCGCATGCACAAGGACGGCGAGGGCGTGGGGTCCCTTCTCCTCGGCCTGTTCGATGACAACGGGCGCCTGAACCATGTGGGGGTGGCGGCATCGTTCAGCGCCGCTCGCCGCCGCGAACTCGTCGACGAGCTGGCGCCCTTCCGAGAGAGGGCCCTCGCCGAGCACCCGTGGCAGGACTGGTCCGATCCGGAACGGGCCGCGGCATGGGGCGGCGCCGTGGCCAAACCGGCGTCGAGCGAACCCGTGACGCCGGCCACCGAACCCGATCGTGAACCCGGCGAGGGACAACGCATGCCCGGTGGACTCTCTCGTTGGACCGGCACGAAGGACCTCTCCTGGTTCCCGATTCGAATCGAGCTCGTGGCCGAGGTGGCCTACGAGAACGTGCTCAATGGGCGCTTCCGTCACGGCGGACGGTTCCAGCGGTGGCGCGCCGATCGCACCCCCGAGAGCTGCACCTACGCCCAACTGGAACAGGTCCCGCCCTACGAGCTCCGAACGATCTTCCTTGATGCCTGACCGAGCTTGATCGTTGAGCGGCCGTGACGCGGCGAAATGCGCCGACCCGCAGGCCAAACGGCGCTACAGGAGTGCGGCGAGAGAGCAGGGAGTGTCGTCGAGTGCCGCGTGCAGGTCGCCGATCGCCGCCACACGATCGGGCACGGTGGCGATGGTGAAGTCCGCCAACTCAATGTCGGGAAGTTCGTCCCACCGGAACGGGCAGCTCACGAGGGC
>Ga0105047_10009112_pt1 | contig 16395 bp, 16 predicted proteins | sample MAT04_FD_78384 | JGI IMG/M metagenome (GOLD analysis project Ga0105047, IMG submission 78384) | Freshwater microbial communities from Lake Fryxell liftoff mats and glacier meltwater in Antarctica - MAT-04 (megahit assembly) | ecosystem: Environmental > Aquatic > Freshwater > Ice > Liftoff...
AACTGATGACGCCTTTGACACAGCCGTGCTCCGATCCAAAGCCCGTTCGGTGCTGGTGGCCTTCATCATCATTGCCACATCTGCGGCCTTGCTGTGGGGCCTGTTCCAGGGTACGCAGGCAGTCGTGGCAGGCCGTATCACCGCCGGGCATTTGGGGCAAACCGTGGTCTACGTCATCATTCTGGCCAGCGCATTTGCTATCTTGGGTGAGGTGTACGGGGACTTGCTACGCGCAGCAGGTGCCACCGAGCGCCTCATGGAACTACTGGGAACCCGATCGCCAATAGCTTCTCCAAACAATCCGACCCGAGCCCCTGTCCCTGTTGCAGGAAGCGCTATCAAATTTGAAGCAGTTACCTTCAACTACCCGTCGCGTCCACAGCAGCTAGCCCTTTCGAATTTCTCGCTGGACATACAGCCTGGCCAAACGGTGGCTATCGTCGGCCCCAGCGGGGCGGGCAAGAGTACAGTGTTCCAGTTGCTACTGCGTTTTTACGATCCTGCGCAAGGCAACATTGTTTTGGATGGCGTCAGCACCCGAGACATGTCACTGGAGGCCTTGCGCCAACGCATCGGCATAGTGCCGCAAGATGCGGTCATCTTCTCCAACAGCGCCATGGAAAACATCCGCTATGGCAAGCCCACTGCATCTGACGAAGAGGTCAAAGCTGCAGCGAATGCGGCTTTCGCTGACGAATTTATCAACGCCTTGCCCGAGGGCTACAACACATTTCTTGGCGAACGCGGTCTGCGACTGTCAGGTGGGCAACGCCAACGTATCGCCATTGCGCGTGCCATGCTGAAGAATCCACCGTTGCTTCTACTGGACGAAGCCACCAGCGCGCTAGACGCAGAAAGCGAGCGCATGGTGCAGGCGGCGCTGGAATCCGCCATGCGCGATCGCACCACATTGGTCGTTGCGCACCGTCTTGCGACCGTGCAAAAGGCTGATCTGATTGTGGTGTTGGACCACGGGAGATTAATTGAACAAGGAACGCATGCCGAATTGGTCTCGCGCGGTGGCGTCTATGCAGGGCTGGCGGCTCTGCAGTTCAACGCCTGAACGCACGAGGGAACCAGATGAGGTTACGCCAGAGGCCAAAGAGTTAAGGTTGTAAATGGCGAGCCGCGTTAGTAGAATGAACACATTCACTCTGGGAGATCACCATGGATGTCAACTCAGTCAACAAACCTGCAGTACAGGCTACCCCGCCACCGAAGCGCACTGCAGAAGTGCGCGCCGAACGAGAGCGTGAAAACAAGCCCAAGGAAGTCGAAGCCCGCAAAGAGGTGCAAGCGCCGCCACAACCTGTCATCAATGCGCAGGGACAAGTTACTGGGCGGACCCTCAACGTGACGGCGTAACAGCCGGTCAGCTATCAGGAAGGCTTGGTCATGGCAGCCATCTCCGCCACCAACAGCGCAACGCCGTCCACTCAGGCCAGTTTGGGGCAAGCCCAACTCTCTCAGGCGCGTCGCGCGGCTGAGCAGGCAGAATCAAATGCCCGAAATCTTCGGGACCAAGCCAACGATGCTGAACGGCAGGCACAAGACAGACGGCAAAACGTTCGCAGTCTTGCGTCTCGTAACCAGCAGGAAGAAGCTACCTACTCACCACCACGTACCAGCAGCACCAAAGAAGTTCCGCTGAAAGTGCAAAAGCTGATCGAAGAGATGTACAACGCGAGCAGCGAGAAGCGTGCAGAGAGCGGCAATGTTCTAAAAACCGACATGTACGCACCGCCTGTTGTCAATACGCAGGGCCAAGCTACGGGACGGATCGTGAATGTGAGCGCCTGAAGGGCTATTGCAAGCGCTCTTTCGAAGGGATGGGCAACGGGAATGACATCACCTCAATGCCTTCTTCCACCAGCGAGTGGGTTTCGTCCGGTGTAGCGGTGCCGCGAATACTGCGGGCTTCTGTCTCTCCGTAGTGAATTTTGCGCGCTTCTTCTGCAAAATTACTGCCCACGTCGGTGGTTTCACAAACCAGCTTACGCGCCAGCGCAACCCATGCTGCGCTTGCTGCATCGCTGTCAGTACGGGAGGCATCCGCAGCGTCGGATCGATCTAGCTGCTCTGAACGACTCCGAGACAGTGCCAGCCTTGGTGCACTCAGCTTCTTGGAAATAGTTGGGTCACCACACAGTGGACATTGCACCAGTGACCTTCGACTTTGGTCTAAAAAATCAGCTTCGGAGCCAAACCAACCCTCAAAGACATGTCCCAAAGTACATTGCAAATCCAACACTTTCATGGGCTGCAGCTCATTATCTGGAGAACGAAGGGCAAGGCGTCAGGTTCCCAGCATCTGGCGTACGGCATTGCTGCACAAAGCCAGTAAGCCACCAGGGAACAAGCCCAGCACAAGCACCAAACCGCCATTAATACATAGTACTACCCGGACATCCAATGGGGCAACCACACTACTCGCTGTTATGGGATCGTCAAAGTACATCACCTTGATCACACGCAGGTAATAGAAGGCGCCAATCAGTGACATCAACACTGCGAAAACGGCAATGCCCAAGTGGAAGGCTTGCCCAGACGCAACCAGTGCCTGCAGCACAGCCAGTTTGGCGTAAAAGCCCACTAACGGTGGAATACCAGCTAAAGACAACAGACAAACTGCCATGACGCCGGCGTACAAGGGACTACGTTGGTTCAAACCAGCCAAGTCAGCAATTTCTTCACTCTCAAAACCTTCTTGCGATAACAGCAGCAAGATGCCGAAGCTTGCAAGCGTGGTTAACACATAGGTGATGACGTAAAACATCGCGGAGCTATACGCATTTGCAGTGAACGTCAGTGAATCTCCGCTGACTACACCTGACATGAGGCCCAGCAACACAAAACCCATCTGCGAAATAGTCGAAAATGCCAACATCCGTTTGACATTGGTCTGCGCAATGGCAGCCAAGTTACCCACCAGGAGAGAACCAACTGCCAGTATCAGTAGCATTTGCTGCCAATCCATGGCCAGCGGTAAAAGCCCCTCAACCAACAAACGCATCGTGATCGCAAATGCGGCCAATTTGGGGGCTCCGCCAATCATCAGCGTGATGGATGTGGGCGCTCCTTGGTAGACATCCGGAATCCACATATGGAACGGCACTGCACCCAGCTTGAATGCCAGACCCGCTACCACGAAAACGAGACCAAATACCAGCACCTGATGCCGGATTTGACCGGATGCGATCGCTTTGAATATCTCGGTGATGTCCAGCGAACCTGTCGCACCGTAAAGCATGGACATGCCGTACAACAAAAACCCTGAAGCCATGGCGCCTAATACGAAATACTTCATCGCCGCTTCCGTCGCGGTGGCGTTGTCTCGTCGAAGTGCTACCAGCGCATAACTGGAAAGTGTCAACAACTCCAGGCCCATATAGAGCACCAGCAGGTTGTTGCCAGAAATCATGACCGACATACCCAGCAATGCGAAAATGCTGAGCGTAAAAAGCTCCCCACCGCGTAGCATGCCGCGCTGAGCCGAATATGTGCGGGCATAGACCAGAGTGACCATCACGGCAATGGTCGAAAAACACTTGAGCCAGTTCCCCATGGAATCACTGACGATCATGTTTCCAAAACCATATAGCGTCGCACCGCTGAGGGCAAGGTCAGCCTGTAAATAAGCCACGACGGCAAGAGATGCCAACGTCACAACATAGGTTTTGCCACGCAAGGCACTCTTGACGCCCAAGTCCATCAAAGCGATGAAACAACCCATCACTAGAAGAACCAGATCCGGTACAACTATGATCCAACTGATTTTGTCAATCATCTTTCGTCTCTCAATTCAGTTTGATCAGTTCAACTTGGAAATCGCAACATGCTTAAGCAGTTGCGCAACCGAAACATCCATAACGTCTGTAAATGGCTTGGGATACACGCCCATCCACAACACGGCTGCCGCAAGCAGCGCCAGCATCAGGAACTCACGAGCATTGATATCTTTCAATGCCTTCACATCGTCGTTAACAACAGGTCCGAGATACACGCGTTTGAACATCCACAATGTGTAGGCTGCACCGAAGATCAATGCCGAAGCAGCGGCAAGGCCAACCCAGAAGTTGAACTTGACGGCGGCCAATATCACCATCCACTCCCCGACAAACCCAGCTGTTCCTGGCAAGCCGCAATTGGCCATAGCAAAAAATAGTGAAAATGCCGCAAACTTGGGCATGGTGTTGACTACGCCACCGTAGCTCGCAATTTCACGCGAATGCACGCGGTCATACAAGACACCAATGGACAGGAACATGGCACCAGAGACAAAACCGTGTGCAATCATTTGCACCAGCCCGCCAGACATGCCAAGATCAATGAATATAAAAAAGCCCAAGGTCACAAAACCCATGTGCGCGACGGAAGAATACGCCACCAGCTTTTTCATGTCTTGCTGCACCAGGGCTACAAGGCCCACATAAATCACAGCGGTCGAGGACAAGGCAATCATCAGCCATGCCCATTCATGGGCAGCGTCCGGCGCAATTGGCATGGAAAAACGCAGAAAACCGTACGCACCAAGTTTCAGCATAATGGCCGCCAGCACAGCGGACCCGCCAGTAGGAGCCTCGACGTGCACATCTGGCAACCAGGTGTGTACAGGCCACATCGGTACTTTGACAGCAAAGGCGGCAAAGAAGGCAAAGAACAGCATCGTTTGGCTGGTACTGTCCAAAGGCAAGCTATGCCAAGTTGCCAAATCGAAACTACCGCCCGACTTCGTGTACAGATAGATCAGGGCGACCAACATTAGCAGGGAGCCCAATAACGTGTACAAGAAGAACTTGAAAGCCGCGTAAATCTTGTTCGGTCCGCCCCAGATACCAATGATCAAATACATCGGAATCAACGTGGCTTCGAAGAACACATAAAACAGCAAGCCGTCCAGTGCACAAAACACGCCAATCATTAGACCGCTGAGTATCAAAAAAGCGGCCATGTATTGATTGACACGGCGCGTGATGACCTCCCACCCAGCAATGACAACAATTACATTGATAAACGCTGTCAGCAGGACGAACCACAATGATATGCCGTCGACACCCAAATGGTATTTGACATTGAAGCGACCTATCCACGTGGTGTTCTCAACAAACTGCATGGCTGCCGTTGTTGTATCAAACTGCATATACAGCGGCAGGGTAATCAGGAAACTGATAACCGCACCGATCAGGGCTACCCAGCGTACAGCTGTTGCCTGGTCGTCACGCCCCAGCGCGAGCAAAACCAGACCGAACGCTATAGGCGTCCATATCGCAAGGCTCAACCATACCATTTTCTTCTTCTCCTACTTGAGCCAAACAAAGTACGTCATGAGCACAAAAATACCCAAAATCATGACCAGGGCGTAGTGGTACAAGAATCCGGTCTGCGCCTTGCGCACCAAACCAGAAATCCACCCCACCAGCTTCCACGAGCCATTCACCAGCGTGCCATCAATGATGGCTTGATCACCCACCTTCCACAAACCGGTACCTAACGCCCGGGCCCCTCGGGCGAGGATGTTTTCGTTGATCCAATCGAGGTAGTACTTGTTTTCCAGCAGGTTGAAAACCGGCATGAAAGTTTTCTTGATGGCTGCTGGCCACTCTGGCTTCACCATGTAAAACACATAGGAGAGTGCCACGCCAGACGCAGCAAGCAGCAAGGGCAAAGTGGTCAGGGAATGGACGGCCATCTGCCAGGGACCATGAAACTTCTCACCCAGTTCTTTCATGGCAGAGTGCAAATCAGCATTAATAAAGATGGCGTCCTTAAAGAAGTCGCCATACAGCATGGGCTCAATCGTCCAGTAGCCGATGAACACGGACGGAATTGCCAATAACACCAGCGGCACCGTCACGACCCATGGCGATTCGTGGGGGACATGGTGGCTACCATGATGCCCGTGGTCCGTGTGAGCATCGTGGTGGGCATCCGGATTTTGGTCAAAGCGCTCCTTTCCATGGAACACCAAGAAATACATGCGGAAGGAATAAAACGCGGTTACGAAGACACCTGCCAGGACCGCAAACTTTGCAAAGCCAGCGCCTGGTAAGTGACTCTCCATCACCGCTTCAATGATGCTGTCCTTGGAGTAGAAACCGGCAAACAAAGGGGTGCCAATCAACGCAAGTGAACCCAATAAAGACGTAATCCATGTAATGGGCATGTACTTGCGCAGCCCACCCATCCACCGGATATCCTGGTTATGGTGACAACCCATAATGACCGATCCGGCTGCGAGGAACAGCAAAGCTTTGAAAAAAGCATGCGTCATCAAATGGAACACAGCCACTGAATAGGCAGACGCACCCAAAGCAACTGTCATGTAGCCTAGCTGAGATAGCGTCGAATACGCAACCACGCGCTTGATGTCGTTCTGAATGATGCCCAGAAAACCCATGAACAACGCTGTAATCGCACCAATCACCATGATGAAGCTCAAAGCGGTATCACTGAGCTCAAACAGCGGTGACATGCGCGCCACCATGAAGATACCCGCCGTCACCATGGTTGCCGCGTGGATCAATGCGGAAATAGGAGTGGGGCCCTCCATGGAGTCTGGCAACCACACATGCAATGGAAACTGGGCCGACTTGCCCATGGCACCAATGAACAGGCATATGCAGATAACTGTGATTAGCATCCAGTCGGTGCCTGGCAAAGTGAGACTAGCCAACTCAGCAGACTTGCCAAATGCTTCTGCGTAATTCAAGGTGCCAGCATACGCCGCGATGAGCCCAATGCCCAGAATAAATCCAAAGTCACCCACGCGGTTGACTAAGAAAGCCTTCATATTGGCGAAGATCGCGGTGGGCTTGTTGTACCAAAAGCCAATCAACAGATAGGACACCAAGCCCACTGCCTCCCACCCGAAGAACAACTGCAACATGTTATTGCTCATGACCAGCATCAACATGGAGAACGTAAACAGCGAGATGTAAGAGAAAAACCGGTTGTAGCCCTCGTCTTCTTCCATATAGCCGATGGTGTACAAGTGCACCATCAAGGAGACAAAAGTCACGACGCACATCATCATCGCGGACAAGCCATCGATGAGAAAACCGATCTCCATCTTCAAACCACCCACGACCATCCAGGTGTAAATAGTCTCGTTCAGGCGGGCACCGTCTATTGCAACCGCCTTCAAAGTCATGACCGACACGATAAACGAGATCAACACACCGAGAATAGTGACCGTGTGGCTGGCGCGACGGCCAATTACGTTGCCACCAAACTGGGTTCCGAGCACGCCGGCGAGTATGGAACCCACCAGCGGTGCCAAGGGCACCCATAGCAAGGTAGAAACAGACAGGGTTTGACTCATATTCTTGTTAACCCTTGAGCGTATTGAGTTCGTCCACGCTGATGCTGGACTTGTTGCGGAACAGTAGTATCAAAATTGCCAGGCCAATGGCGGCCTCTGCAGCAGCAACGGTCAAGATGAAGAATACAAATATCTGCCCGTGCATATCATTTAAGTAATGAGAGAACGCAACAAAATTCGTGTTAACCGCCAACAGCATGAGCTCAATTGCCATCAGCAACACAATCAGGTTGCGACGATTCAGAAAAATACCCACGACCGCCAATGCAAACAATATGGCACCCAAGGACAGGAAGTGACCCAATGTCAATATCATGCTTTTTTCTCCTCTGAAGCTGAGTCTGCCGCAGGCGTTGCAACTGCCGCCTGGGTTGCTGCGTACTTGACCACTGAGAGGCGGTCTTTGGCCTTCACGCGCACCTGGTCAGATACGCTGATAAGTTTTGAATCCTTTCGGACGCGGAGCGTGAGCGATATCGCGGCGATCATTGCAACCAAGAGAATTGCCGCAGCTACTTCAAGAGGATAGATGTATTGCGTGTAAAGCAACTTGCCCAACTCTTTAGTATTGGATGCACCGGGCACTGCTGCTGTGACAGGTTCATCGACTACGCGAAACCCTCCCATCAATACGGCCGACATTTCAAGTGCGATAACAACTCCTACGAGTGCCGCAAATGGGAAGTGCTTCCAAAAGCCATTGCGAAGGCTTTCCTTGTTGACGTCCATCATCATGACAACAAACAGGAACAGCACCATCACAGCGCCAACATAGACCAGTACCAGAATGATGGACAAAAACTCTGCCTTGAGCAACATCCAGATCATGGAAGCTTGAAAAAAAGTAAGCACCAGGAACAGCACTGCATGTATGGGATTACGGGCAGTAATTACGCGAAATGCAGCAAATAGCATGATCGCGGAAAATACATAAAACAGACCGGTCGTGACACTCATGATTCAGATTCTTTCTTGCGCTGGATCAACGGTACTTGGCATCGATCTGACGATTGGCCGCTATCTGGCTTTCGTAACGGTCACCAACCGCCAGCAACATGTCTTTGGTGAAATACAAGTCTGCACGGGACTCTCCGTGGTACTCAAAAATTTGAGTCTCCACTATTGAGTCCACCGGACAGCTTTCTTCACAAAAGCCACAGTAAATACACTTATTCAGGTCAATGTCGTACCGCGTTGTGCGGCGCGAGCCGTCGTCACGCATCTCAGACTCAATAGTGATGGCCATTGCCGGACACACAGCCTCGCACAATTTGCAAGCAATGCATCGCTCCTCGCCGTTTTCGTAGCGGCGTAAAGCATGAAGTCCCCTAAAACGAGGCGATAGAGGCGTTTTCTCTTCCGGGTATTGCAATGTCACCTTTTTGCGAAAGGCATATTTCCCCGTCAACGCCATACCCTTGAACAATTCGATCAATAAAAAACTGCCCAAGAAATCCTTTAATGAAAAGGCTTGTGGCTTAGGGGCTATTGTGTTGGATGTCATCGTTGCTCTCTCACTTCCAAATATTCCATGGAGTTTGCATCCATGCGCCAACAACGACCAACCAGACCAGCGTCACAGGGATAAACACTTTCCAACCTAAGCGCATGATCTGGTCGTAACGGAAACGCGGAAACGTTGCACGCACCCATATAAAGAACGACATGAACATAAAGGCCTTGATGCCCAACCAGATCCAGCCTGGAATCCAGTTGAGTAACGGCGTGTCGATAGGCGACATCCACCCACCCAAGAACATGATGGCACCCAATATCGCCACTAGATAAAAATTGGCGTACTCGGCCAACTGGAACATGGCGAAAGACATGCCCGAATACTCGACCATATGACCGGCAACAATTTCCGCCTCGCCCTCCACCACATCGAAAGGATGGCGGTTGGTCTCGGCCATGCTAGATATCACGTAGACCACAAAAACTGGTAGCAAAGGCAACCAGTTCCAGGACAAGAAGGTCAAACCCATACTGGCAAAGTGCCCCTGGCCTTGGCCCATCACAATGTCCGTCAGGTTCAAGCTGGACGACACCATCAAAACGACGACAAAGCAAAAACCCATCGCAATCTCGTAGCTAACCATTTGCGCGGAAGCTCGCAGGGCGCCAAGGAAAGCGTACTTCGAGTTCGATGCCCAACCAGAAATAATAATCCCGTATACCTCCATCCCCGCTATCGCGATCAGAAACAGAAGGCCCGCGTTAATGTTGGACAGAGCAACTTCCGGTCCAAACGGAATCACAACCCACGCAGCTAGGGCGGGCGTAATCGTCAACACTGGACCCAAGAAGAACAGCCCCTTGCTCGCCGCAGCAGGGACCAGGACTTCCTTGGTCATAAGCTTTAATGCATCGGCGATAGGCTGCAACAAACCAAAAGGCCCGACCCGATTGGGGCCATGGCGAACCTGCATATAACCCAGTAGTTTTCGTTCCCACAACGTTGTATAGGCGATCACACCCATCAGCGGAAGTACGAGTGCAAGAATCTTGATCAATGTCCAGACGACGGGCCACACGATCCCTGACCACCAAGCCTGGGGCAGCAGCCCAAAACCAAAATTGTATATAACGTCGATCATGGTGCCGCCTCAAGAGCCATGTCCAAGGTGTGTCCAGCACGGCCATCAGCTGTCAACTGCAAAGACGTTGCCCGTCGAACAATACTATCGAGTTGGTACATGCTGGCCACACAAGGCTTAGGCCCTGTTGAAGTCACGTATGAGTCAGATGCGGACCCGTTGCTCAAGCGATGTCCGGGAATTTGAGCGGGCAACCCTCCATCCATATGGGTTTCCATGTGCTTGAACACGTCTTGTGACGACTCAAAGCCAAAACCGGGTACGCCAAGTACATCAGCAATTGCACGCATCACTTTCCATGCCGGGCGGGCTTCGCCCAAGGGCTTGACAACCGCATAAAAGCTTTGAACCCGTCCCTCTGCGTTTACAAACGTGCCAGGAGTCTCCGTGAAAGGTGCAATAGGCAAGAGGACGTCGGAACACGACATATTCGCTTTAAAGGGGCTGAGTGTCACCACCATTTCAGCACGCTGTAGCGCATCACTTGCGGACTTACCCAAGGCGGAATCAAACTCCGGCTCGGTGTTTAGCAAAATGGCCGCTTTCAGACCTCCTGAGAGCATTTGATGTGCATTGAGCCCCTTGTCGCCCGGTAACGCATTGACAAGCTGTGCACCCACCGTATTGGCGGCTTCGGTCAAGTAGCCAACGTTCGCACCAGTTTGCTGCGCAATCCAGGTTGCCAACTCCAGCAACTTCGAAGCCTCGCCGTGGTGGGCAGCGGCGTTGCCGAGCAATACCGCTTTACGCTCTCCACCCAACAGACTTTTCGCGACTGCCATTGACTCCGCATCAGCCGTGCCCGGATGCGGGGCTGCAACATCTTGGGCTTCGGCAATCGCCGTGGCTATGTTAGCAAGGATCTGAACCCATTCCGAAGGCGCAGCCAACCGGGTGTTTTGTACAGCCATCGCCCAATCTGCGGCCTGGTCGTCCAAACGACTCACGACACATCCGCTGCGAGTGGCCTGACGAATTCGCTGCGCAAACAGAGGGTGGTCTTTGCGTAAATTGGAGCCGATGATCAAAGCCCTTTGTAAGGTAGAGAGGTCTGCGATCGCCATGCCCAGATAACGTGCACCGGGCGTGCCGACTTCAAACTCCGCATTACGCAGCCGATAGTCGATGTTTTCGCTGCCTAACCCCCTGACCAACGCTCCAGTAAGGTAAAGCTCTTCAAGAGTACTGTGCGGACTCACCAGCGCGCCGATGGATGCAGCACCATGTTGAGTTTTCACACTTTGCAATCCGTGCGCCACGTATTCCAGCGCAGTCTTCCAATCCACAGTCTTCCACTCCCCACCCTGCTTGATCATCGGGGCGGTCAGACGCTCGGAACTATTGAGGGCTTCGTAGGAGAAACGGTCGCGGTCGGCGATCCAGCATTCGTTGACGGCCTCATTCTCGAGAGGCACAACCCGCATGACAGTGTTGTTTTTGACCTGGATCACCAGATTGGTCCCAGTGGAATCGTGTGGGCTAATCGATTTGCGACGAGACAATTCCCAAGTGCGTGCGCTGTAACGGAACGGCTTGCTGGTCAGCGCGCCGACAGGACATATATCGATCATGTTGCCAGACAATTCGGAATCAACCGAAAGTCCTACAAAAGCTTCTATCTCTGCGTGTTCGCCCCGATGGGACATACCCAACTCCATCGCGCCCGCAATTTCTTGCCCAAAGCGCACGCAGCGCGTGCAATGGATACAACGGCTCATTTCTTCCATGGAAATCAGAGGACCGATGTCCTTGTGGAAGACTACACGTTTTTCTTCTTCGTAGCGCGAAGAGGATCCGCCGTAACCCACCGCCAAATCCTGCAACTGGCACTCGCCACCTTGGTCACAAATCGGGCAATCCAACGGATGGTTGATCAACAAAAACTCCATGACGGACTTTTGCGCCTTGATCGCCTTATCGCTCTTGGTACGAACAATCATGCCTTGTGTAACCGGTGTGGCGCACGCCGGCATCGGTTTGGGCATCTTCTCCACATCCACCAAGCACATGCGGCAATTGGCGGCGATGCTGAGCTTCTTGTGGTAACAGAAATGCGGGATGTAGGTGCCTGCTTTTTCAGCCGCATGCATGATCATGCTGCCTTCGACAATGTCAACCTTTTTACCGTCGAGTTCGATTTGAATCATCTTGGGACTCGTTCTAAACGTAGGCAGGGACCATGCAGGTCTTGTGCGCAACGTGGTACTCAAATTCATGCCTGAAGTGCTTGATCATGGCGCGGACAGGCATTGCGGCAGCGTCGCCCAGTGCGCAAATTGTGCGCCCCTGAATATCTTCCGCAACGCTGTCCAGCAGGTCCAAATCAGCCAGCCGGCCGTGGCCAGTCTCAATGCGGTCCACCACGCGTGACAACCAACCAGTGCCCTCACGACAGGGTGTGCACTGTCCGCAAGACTCATGCATATAAAAGTAGCTCAAGCGCTGCAAGCTCTTGACCATGCAGCGGGTGTCATCGAGGACGATCACGGCACCAGAACCGAGCATGGAGCCCGCCTTGGCAATGGAGTCGTAGTCCATCGTGCAGTCCATCATGATGGAAGCCGGCAAAATGGGAGATGACGATCCACCAGGGATCACAGCCTTCAATTGCCTACCAGCGCGTACGCCGCCTGCCAACTCCAGCAACTTGGAGAAAGGCGTGCCCATGGGAACTTCATAATTACCTGGCATTTCCACGTCGCCGCTAACCGAGTAGATCTTGGTGCCGCCGTTGTTTGGTTTGCCACATTCCAGATACGCCTGTCCGCCGTTGCGAATAATCCAAGGTACTGCAGCAAACGTTTCAGTGTTGTTGATCGTTGTTGGCTTACCGTACAAACCAAAACTTGCGGGAAATGGTGGTTTGAAGCGCGGCTGGCCTTTCTTGCCTTCTAGCGACTCTAACAAGGCAGTTTCTTCGCCGCAGATGTAGGCACCAAATCCATGGGCTGCATGCAGCTGGAAGCTGAAGGTACTGCCCAAGATGTTGTTACCCAGCAACCCAGCTGCGCGCGCCTCTTCCAAGGCTTCTTCAAAGCGGTCATAGGTCGAAAAAATTTCGCCATGGATGTAGTTGTAGCCTACCGAAATGCCCATGGCGAAAGCTGCGATTGCCATGCCTTCGATGACGATATGGGGGTTGAACTCCATAATGTCACGGTCTTTGCAGGTACCTGGCTCGCCTTCGTCCGAATTGCAAACCAGATACTTCTGGCCGGGAAACTGGCGGGGCATAAAGCTCCACTTCAGCCCGGTGGGAAAACCTGCACCACCACGTCCGCGCAAGGCGGATTCTTTGACGGTTGCAATCACTTGGTCTTGCGTCATAGGTTCACCGCCGCCAATACCCAAGACTTTGCGCAAAGCCTGGTAGCCGCCACGCGCCTCGTAGTCCTTCAGACGCCAGTTTGCGCCGTTCAAGCCAGCGAAAATTTGCGGATTGATGTGGCGATCATGAAAACAGGTCTGCACGCCCGTCGCGCTAAACTGGGAAAGGATATTTTGGGCCGTCATCATTTGTTCCCCACCGCCCGCAAACCGTCCACCAACTGGTCCAGTTTCTCTGGCGTCATAAAGCTGCACATGGAACGGTCGTTGACGAGCATAACTGGTGAATCAGCACAAGCGCCGAGACACTCGCTTTGTTGGAGTGTGAACATGCCGTCCGCAGTGGTCTGTCCCATGGAGATACCGAGTTTGGCCTCCAGGTAATGCAGCGTACTTTGTCCTTCGCGCAACTGGCAGGGTAAATTGGTACACACATTGAGCTTGTACTTACCCACTGGACGTTGGTTGTACATGTTGTAAAAGGTCGTAACCTCATGCACCGCCATGGGCACCATGCCCAAATACTGCGCCACTTGGGCTTCGCTGTCAGTGCTGACGTAACCCAGTTCATCCTGAACTATGGCTAAACAGGCCATCACAGCGGATTGGGCTTGGTCGGCAGGGTATTTAGCCACTTCTTTGGCAAAGCGTGCCTTGGTAGATTCAGAGATCATCGATCAATCTCTCCAAAAACGACATCCAGGGTACCGATGATGGAAACCACATCGGCAATCATGTGGCCCTTGGCCAATTCATTGAGACCCGCTAGATGCGGGAAGCCCGGTGCCCGAATTTTCAATCGGTAAGGCTTGTTGGCACCTTCGCTGATGATGTAGACACCGAACTCGCCCTTGGGGTGTTCCACCGTCGCATAGGCCTCACCCTCGGGCACGTGAAAGCCTTCGGTAAAGAGTTTGAAATGATGGATCAACTCTTCCATGCTGGTCTTCATGGATTCGCGCGATGGCGGAGCAACCTTGTGGTTGCTCGTGATCACTGGACCCGGATTGACACGCAGCCACTCCACGCACTGCTTGATGATGCGGTTCGACTGCTTCATCTCTTCCATCCGTACGAGGTAGCGGTCATAAACATCCCCCGTGCTGCCGACTGGAATGTCAAAGTCCAGCTGCTCATACACGTCATAGGGTTGCTGCTTGCGCAGATCCCAGGCTACACCGGTAGCCCGCAACATCGGACCGGTAAATCCCATATTTATAGCGCGCTCGGGAGTCACAGGACTGATACCGACACAGCGTTGCTTCCAAATGCGATTTTCAGTCAACAGAGTGTGGTACTCCTCCAGGCACTTCGGGAAGCGCTGAGTGAAGTCGTCAATAAAATCCAGCAAAGAGCCCTTACGATTTCGGTTGAGTTCCTCAACCGACTTGGCGTTGCGGACCTTGCTTGCCTTGTGCTGGTTCATCGTGTCCGGCAGGTCGCGATATACGCCACCGGGGCGGATGTAGGCAGCGTGCATGCGGGCACCGCTGGCAGCCTCATACATGTCAAACAGGTCTTCGCGCTCGCGAAACGTGTAGATAAGAATGGTGGAACTACCGCAATCGTTGCCATGCGAACCCAAGTACATCAGGTGGTTCATCAAGCGAGTGATCTCAGCGTACATGACACGGATGTACTGCGCACGAATGGGCACCTCTATGCCCAGCAATCGCTCAAGGGTCAGGCAGTAAGCATGCTCATTGCACATCATGGACACATAGTCCAATCGGTCCATGTAAGGCAGGCTTTGGATGTAAGTCTTGCTTTCGGCCAGCTTTTCAGTGGCACGGTGCAGATTACCAATATGGGGATCGGCGCGCTGGATCACTTCGCCGTCCAGCTCCAGCACCAAACGCAGTACGCCGTGCGCCGCCGGATGCTGCGGCCCAAAATTGAGGGTGTAGTTTTTAATTTCAGCCATGAATTGAAGCGCCTAGTGCAGGCCCCCATAGTTGTCTTCACGAATGATGCGCGGCGTGATTTCGCGACTCTCGATGGTGACGGGCTGGTACACGACGCGGCCTTGTTCTGCGTCATAACGCATCTCTACATAGCCGCTAGTAGGAAAGTCTTTTCGGAAGGGATGGCCAATGAAACCGTAGTCTGTAAGAATGCGACGCAAGTCGCTATGGCCATCGAACATGATGCCGAACAGGTCAAAGGCTTCGCGCTCATACCAATCTGCGGCAACCCAAACATCTGTCACCGAGACGACCAAAGGCATAGCGTCGTCGGTCGCAAAAACCTTCAGACGCAAACGCTGGTTTAGGCTGACTGACAGCAGCTGAAGTACCACGCAAAAACGCGGGCCCTCATACGAACCACCTTTGTATTCGGAATAATCTACGCCACACAGGTCCATCAATTGCTCGAACTTGCATCCGACTGCATCTCGCAAAATCTGGGTAGCGGCATGGTAATCATCGGCGGATACCACAGCCTCGACCTCCCCCAAGGATATAGACGTACGCTGTAGCTTGTCACCCAATGCCGCAACTACTGCCGCCTGAATAGTCTCTGGCGTTACTGAAAATGTTGTCATAAACCCCTTCAGGCCCGCGCGATGGTTTCGGTGCGGCGAATCTTGAGTTGCAATTGCATGATGCCGTAAATCAGCGCCTCCGCTGTGGGCGGGCAACCCGGCACGTATACATCAACTGGAACGATACGGTCGCAACCGCGCACTACGGAGTAGCTGTAGTGGTAATAACCACCGCCATTCGCACAAGAACCCATGCTGATCACGCGGCGCGGCTCCGACATCTGGTCGTAGACCTTGCGGAATGCCGGCGCCATCTTGTTGGTCAATGTACCCGCAACAATCATCAAATCAGACTGGCGGGGACTGGCACGGAACACCTCGGCACCAAAGCGCGCCAAGTCGTAACGCGCCGTAGCCGAATGCATCATCTCTACGGCGCAGCAAGCCAATCCAAAGGTCATCGGCCAAACAGAACCGGTCTTGGCCCAATTCATCACCGAGTCGTAACTGGTGGTGACAAAGCCCTCTCTAAGAACACCTTCAATCATTTGTTACTCCCAGTCCAGGGCACCCTTTTTCCACATATATACAAAGCCTATGGTCAGAATGCCCACGAACTCCAACCCTATCAGATAACCGAATAAACCCAACTCCTTGAGGGCAAC
>Ga0105047_10009113_pt1 | contig 16394 bp, 18 predicted proteins | sample MAT04_FD_78384 | JGI IMG/M metagenome (GOLD analysis project Ga0105047, IMG submission 78384) | Freshwater microbial communities from Lake Fryxell liftoff mats and glacier meltwater in Antarctica - MAT-04 (megahit assembly) | ecosystem: Environmental > Aquatic > Freshwater > Ice > Liftoff...
CGACTTCCGCCGAACCGGTATTGATATCGCCAGGTCTTTTGCCCAGCAGGACTGACCTCGACGAACAGGCCGCCGCCGTCGCTCAGTTTGTAAAGCTTGACCTTGGCCTTGGCGTTGTTGAGCCGGGTCGGGGTAAGGGTGTAGTTGCTCAGTCTCATGCGCTTCTCTCGTCTGCTTTGGGCCACCTCCAAATGGAGGAATTTGGAGGTTTTTCCTCCGCGACTCCCGTCAGAATTCCCTCCAAACTGGTGGGATTTCGCGGTCTGCCGTGAGACGAGCCAAAAGCAAAAGCCCTTGAATTTCACTAGGAAAATCAAGGGCTTACGGGGCGTCGTGAGACGCCGTGGAGCGGGTTCACATGTGGTCGATCATGACCTGCCCGAAGCCCGAGCAGCTGACCTGCGTGGCCCCGTCCATCAGGCGCGCGAAGTCGTAGGTGACCTTCTTGCTCAGGATCGACTTCTCCATGCTGCTGATGACCAGGTCGGCCGCTTCGGTCCAACCCATGTGGCGCAGCATCATCTCGGCCGACAGGATCTCGGAGCCCGGGTTCACGTAGTCCTTGCCGGCGTACTTGGGCGCCGTGCCATGTGTGGCCTCGAACATCGCGATGCTGTCGCTCAGGTTCGCGCCCGGGGCGATGCCGATGCCGCCCACCTGCGCTGCCAGCGCGTCGGAGACGTAGTCGCCATTCAGGTTCAGCGTCGCGATCACCGAGTACTCGGCGGGGCGCAGCAGAATCTGCTGCAGGAAGGCGTCGGCGATGACGTCCTTGACGATGATGTCCTTGCCCGTCTTCGGGTTCTTGAACTTGCACCACGGGCCGCCGTCGATCAGCTGCGCGCCGAACTCGGTCTGCGCCAGGCCGTAGGCCCAGTCGCGGAAGCCGCCTTCGGTGAACTTCATGATGTTGCCCTTGTGCACGATGGTCACGCTGGGCTTGTCGTTGTCGATGGCGTACTGGATGGCCTTGCGCACCAGTCGCTCGGTGCCTTCGCGGCTGACCGGCTTGATGCCGATGCCCGATGTGTCCGGGAAGCGGATCTTCTTCACGCCCAGTTCGTCCTGCAGGAACTTGATGAGCTTCTTGGCCTTCTCGCTCTCAGCCTCGAACTCGATGCCGGCGTAGATGTCTTCCGAGTTCTCGCGGAAGATCACCATGTGGGTCTTCTCGGGTTCCTTCACCGGGCTGGGCACACCCTTGAAGTACTGGATCGGGCGCAGGCAGACGTACAGGTCGAGCTGCTGGCGCAGCGCCACGTTCAGGCTGCGGATGCCGCCGCCCACGGGCGTGGTCAGCGGGCCCTTGATCGATACGACGTAGTCGCGCACGGCGTGCAGCGTCTCCTCGGGCAGCCAGACGTCGGGGCCGTAGATCTTGGTGCTCTTCTCGCCGGCGTAGACCTCCATCCAGTGGATCTTGCGCTTGCCGCCATAGCTCTTGGCCACCGCGGCGTCCACCACCTTCAGCATCACCGGCGTGATGTCCCGGCCCGTGCCGTCGCCCTCGATGAAGGGAATGATGGGCTGGTCGGGCACGTTGAGCGAGAAGTCCGCGTTGACGGTGATCTTCTGCCCGTCTGCGGGCACCTTGATGTGCTGATACATGAGTCGGGTCTCCAGGGGTCCGGCGCCACGAGGGCGGGAATGGCTTCTTTCTTCGAGCCCGAAATTCTATGTCACGGCCCCTGTCAGCCGACTGACGGCCGGTCGCGTTTCCGTCGTGGCTTCCCGATGGGAAGGAAGCCACAACCCACCACTGAAAGGTAGGTTCCAATGAGCGAGCTCCTGGCCGCCCTGATCGCCGGCGCCTTCTCCGCTGGGGGCTTCGCCGCCGACGCCCCCGCCAAGAAGGAAGAAGCCAAGAAGTGAGCTCCGGCTTGCTGACCTGCGCGTGCCAACCCAGCGCGCGGCTCCGACGCTCGGCCAGTGCGCGGCGTTTTTTGTCTCTGGCGCCGCGCTCAGGCCAGGCCGCAGAAGGCGGCCACCTCGTGCCACACACCGTGCAGCAGCGCCCAGCCGGAAAAGGCCGCCAGCATGGCACCGGCCACGCGCACCGCCAGGCGCTCACGCGCCGGCCCCTGGGCGCCGCTGAGCAAGCGCCGCGCGAGCCAGGGGCCGACCAGCAAGCCGGGCGCCGAGGCCAGCGCAAAGCCGGCCATGGCGAGCGCGCCAGTCGCTGCGCTGCTGCCCATGGCCGCCACCAGCAGCGCCGACTGCAGCAGGCCACAGGGCCAAGCCACCCACAGACCGCCGGCAACGGCCGCGCGCGTCGGGCCCCTCACCGCCTGCCAGCCGGGTGCTGACGGCGCAGCGGGCGTGCGCCCGAGCGCCGACATCCAGGCCGGCTGGCGCCCCTGCACCAGCAGCCACAGGCCCAGCGACAACGCCGCAGCGTGCAGCATGACCCACAGCGGACGCAGCGCCGGGCTGAGTTCCGACCAACCCGCCAAGGTGGCCACGCTGGCCGCGGCCAAGCCACCCACGGCCGAATAGCCGGCCAGGCGCCCGAGGTGAAAACCGAGGTTGGCGCGCCACCCTCCCTGGCCCAGCGCGGCCGCGCATGGGGCGGCGCACATCGCAGTGCAATGCGGCGCGCCGGCCAGCCCCAACAGTGTGGCGCTGGCGATGAGGGGGATCTCCACCCTTAGATGATGCGCGAGAAACGCTCCCTGACGCGGTCGGCCTGCAGATTGCGGTCGAAGACCATGGCCACGGCGCGGACGAAGAACCAGCCCATCGCGGTGACCTGGATCTCCTGCGCGGTGACCTCGACCAGACCCATCTTCTCAAGCTGCTTGAGCTCCTCGAACTCATGTGCGAAGGCCTCGTGCATCTTCACCAGGTGGGCCAGCTCGATGGACTCGAACTCGACGCGGCCCTGGCACATCAGCGCCATGATGACGGCGCGTCGCAGCAGGTCGTCGCGCGTCAGCGCCAGGCCGCGCACGATGGGGAAGTTGCCCTGGTCCAGCGCGTCGTGGTACTCGGGCAGGGTCTTGGCGTTCTGGCTGTACGTGGCGCCGATGCGGCCGATGGCCGACACGCCCAGGCTGATGAGGTCGCAGTCGGGCTGCGTGGTGTAGCCCTGGAAGTTTCGGTGCAGCCGCCCCTGGCGCTTGGCGATGGCCAGCGCGTCGCCCGGCAGCGCGAAGTGGTCCATGCCGATGTAGACGTAGCCGTTGGCGATGAAGCCGGCGATGCCGGCGCGCAGCATGCGGATGCGCTGCTCGGCGGTGGGCAGCGCGTGGTCGTCGATGCGGCGCTGCGGCTTGAAGCGTTGCGGCAGGTGCGCGTAGGCGTAGAGCGCGATGCGCGTCGGGCGCAGTTCGGCCACCTGCGCGATGGTGCGCTTGAAGGATTCGGGCGTCTGCTTGGGCAGGCCGTAGATGAGGTCGGCGTTGATCGACTCGAAGCGCAGCGCCCGCGCCTCGGCCACCAGGTCACGCACGTTCTCGAAGGGCTGGATGCGGTGTACCGCCACCTGCACGTCGGGGTCGAAATCCTGAATGCCGAAACTGATCCGGTTGAAACCCATCTCACGCAAATTGCGCAGGCGCTGCGGGTCGGCGGTGCGCGGGTCGACCTCGATCGAGACCTCGGCGTCGGGCAGCAGCTTGAAGGCGCCGCGCAGCATGGCCATCAGCGCCGCCAGCTCGGCGTCGTCCAGGAAGGTGGGCGAGCCGCCGCCCAGGTGCAGCTGCGATACGGGCTGCGACCGGCCGAGCTCGGCGACGTGAAGATCGATCTCGCGCTGCAGGTCGAGCAGGTACTCGGCGCCGCGACTCTTGTGCTTGGTGATGATCTTGTTGCAGGCGCAGTAGTAGCAGAGCTGCTCGCAGAACGGGATGTGGAGATACAGGGACAGCGGCCCGCTGCCACCGACCGTGGCGCCCTGCGCGCGCTGGCGCAGCGCCTGGCGGTATTCGTTGGGCCCGAAGGCCTCCACGAAGCGGTCGGCCGTGGGGTAGGAGGTATAACGCGGCCCCGGCACATCGAGGCGGCGCAGGAGCGCATCCGTGAGCAGGGCTTCGACGTCGGGGCTGACGGAGGTGTTCATGGGCGTACCGCAGAGTTCGTGCACGGACTGTGCCAAAGCGTGGCCGGCCCGTCTTGATCCTGCTCAAGCCCCAGGGCCCGCCCAGCTGCGGTGGCGCAGGGGATTGGGCTTGCGCGACAATGCATGCCTTCCCGACTTCCTCGTCGACATGCAGCCTACACCTCCACCCGTCCGACTGGACCCGTTCAAGGTCGCCTGCTCCAGCTGCAATCTGCGCGAGCTGTGCCTGCCCGTGGGCATGTCCGACGACCAGATGCAGCGCCTGGAGGCCATCGTGGCGACGCGGCGCACGGTGCCGCGCGGCGACCCGCTGTTCCGCTCCGGCGACGCCTTCACCTCGCTCTACGCCGTGCGCACCGGCTTCTTCAAGACCTGCCTGTCGTCGGAAGACGGCCGAGACCAGGTCACGGGCTTCCAGATGGCCGGTGAACTGCTGGGGCTCGACGGCATCGGCACCGACCGCCACACCTGCGACGCCATCGCGCTGGAAGACTCGTCGGTTTGCGTCATCCCCTACCACCAGCTGGAAGACCTGTCGCGCGAGCTGTCCGACCTGCAGCGCCACTTCCACAAGATCATGAGCCGCGAGATCGTGCGCGACCACGGCGTGATGCTGCTGCTGGGCAGCATGCGCGCCGAGGAACGACTGGCCGCCTTCATGCTGAACTTGACGCAGCGGCTGCGTACACGCGGCTTTTCGGCCAGTTCCTTGGTGCTGCGCATGACGCGCGAGGAAATCGGCAGTTACCTGGGTCTGAAGCTCGAGACTGTGAGCCGCGCCTTCAGCAAGTTCCAGGAAGACGGTGTGCTGGAAGTCAAGCAGCGGCAGATCCGCGTGCTGAACGCCGACGCGCTGCAGGCGCTGGTCAACGGCTCGAACTGCTAAGGGCCGCAGGACGGCCGACTGCCCCGTTCCCTCTCAGCCGTCGCGCCAGACGCGGCTGTTGACGTCGTCGGCGGCGCGCTGCAGCAGCAAGGTCAACGCACAGGCCCCGGCCGTGGCCACCCAGAACATGAAGAAGGCGATGGAATAGACGGCGGTGGCCGACATGTCCAGCGCAGCGCCACTGAGCGTCTGCAGCGTCGAGGGGTCGACGAAGGCGAAGACCGCGATCTCCAGCACGCCGGCCACCAGGAAGGCCGGCCAGGCCACGGCAGCAACGCGACGGGTCAGGCGCTTCATCGCCGCGGGCTCAGGGTTTAGGGCTGGCCGCGTGGTTGCGGGCCTGCACCGCCGGCTGGTTGGCGGGGTTGCTGCTGGCTGGCGAGACGATCACCGGGTCGGGGTAGGCAATGGCGATGCCCAGCGTCGTGAAACCCGCCACCACCACGGCCGCCGGGCCGCCGATGACCATCCAGACGAAGGGCACGCGCCACCAGGGCGTTGCGGGCGAGGCGCCGGTGTCGGAGTCGGGTTGTCGCTGGGACATGGCAAGGGCTCCTGAAGGGGCGCCGCTCAGCGCGGCACCATGAATGTGGACTTCTCGACCACGGTGCGCAGCGCTTCGTCGGGCTGTCCCGGCACACGCTCGACCGTGAACTGGATGGTGTGGGTGCCCGCACCCGCCTGGGCAGCGGCGTCGGGAGGCACGCGCACCGCCACGGCGACCCAACGCGCCTGTGCGGGATCGATGAGGATGTCGTCCTTGAGGTCGGTCACCAGCTGCGGCAGGCCGCTGGTGGCGATGCGGTAGCGCTGCACCTGCTCGGTAGCGTTCATGATCTGCAGGCCGTAGACGTTCTCGACCCAGCCGTCCTCGACCACACGCGCCATGACGCCGCGGTCGCGCACGATGTCGACCTTGAACGGCGAGCGCAGCCACAGGCTGGTTGCCAGGGCAGCAACGATGACCATCAGCAGCGTGGTGTAGATGACGATGCGGGGCCGCAGGATGCGACGCAACACGCCGCCGCGCCCCAGGTGCTGCTGCATGCCGTTCTGCGTGTCATAGCGGATGAGCCCGCGCGGGTACTGCATCTTGTCCATCACGCCGTTGCAGACGTCGATGCAGGCCGCACAGCCGATGCACTCGTATTGCAGCCCGTTGCGGATGTCGATTCCCGTGGGGCAGACCTGGACACACAGGTTGCAGTCGATGCAGCTGCCCAGACCGGATGACCCCAGCGCCGCCTTGCGGCTGCGCGTGCCTCGCGGCTCTCCGCGCACGGCGTCGTAGCTGATGACCAGCGTGTCCTTGTCGAACATCGCGCTCTGGAAGCGTGCGTACGGGCACATGTACTTGCAGACCTGCTCGCGCATCCAGCCCGCGTTGCCGTAGGTCGCGAAACCGTAGAACAGCACCCAGAAGGTCTCCCAGGGCCCCAGGCCCAGACTGAAGGCCGAAGGCAGCAGCGTCCGGATCGGGGTGAAATAGCCGACGAAGGTCAGTCCGGTCCACAGCCCGATCGCGGCCCACACCAGATGCTTGCCGCCCTTGCGCAGCAGCTTGTTGGCGCTCCAGGGGCCTGCGTCCAGCTTGATGCGTTTGTTGCGATCGCCCTCGAGGTGCCGTTCCACCCACATGAAGATCTCGGTGTAGACCGTCTGCGGGCAGGCGAAGCCGCACCACAGCCGCCCGGCCACCGCGGTGAACAGGAAGAGCGTGTACGCCGAGACGATGAGCAGGCCCGTCAGGTAGATGAAGTCCTGCGGGTAGAGCACCAGCCCGAAGATGTAGAAGCGCCGCGAGCCCAGGTCGAAGAGCACGGCCTGGCGGCTGCCCCAATCAAGCCAGGGCAGGCCGTAGAACACCAGCTGGGTGATCCACACCAGCGCCCAGCGCCAGCCGGCGAACCAGCCGGACACGGCGCGCGCATAGATCTTCTTCTGCGTCTGGTACAGCGAGACCACCGCCGTGCGGGCGTCGTCGTCCTCGCCCTTCGGGGCCTCAACCTTGATGGCGGTGTCGCTCAAGCCGGTGTGCGCTTTCTCACTTGGCGGCGACGCGCGTCGCCTTCGACAGGTTCAGCACGTAGGCGCCGAGCACGTGAACCTGTTCCGGCGTCAGCAGCCGGCCCTGCGCCGGCATCACGTTCTGCTTGCCGTTGCTCACCATGTTGACGATGGCCTGTTCACCCCAGCCATGCAACCAGATCTTGTCGGTCAGGTTGGGCGCGCCCAGGGCCGGGTTGCCCTTGCCTTCGGCCCCATGGCAGGCGGCGCAGACACCGAACTTGGCCTTGCCGAGCTCGGCGGCCACGTTGTTGTGCGCACTGCCCGACAGGCTCAGCACGTAGTTGGCGACGTTCTTCACGTCCTCGGCCGAGCCCACCGCGGCGGCCATCGGCGGCATGTTGCCGATGCGTCCGTTGGTGATCACGCCCTTGACGTAGTCGTGCGTGTCGCCGCCCAGCCAGTCGTTGTCGGCCAGGTTGGGGAAGCCCTTGCTGCCGCGGCCATCGGAACCGTGGCACTGCGCGCAGTTATTGAGGAACAAGCGCTGGCCGATGCCCATCGCCGCCCCGTCGGCGCCCAGCTGTTCGGCTGTCATCGCGACGTACTTGGCGTACACGGGTTGCATCGCCTGGCGCGCCTTGGTCTGCTCGGCCTCGTACTGGCCGACGCTGGTCCACTTCAGCGTGCCCTCGTTGGTGCCCAGGCCGGGGTAGAAGGCGAGGTAGACGGCGGCAAAGACCACCGTCATCACGAACAGGTACATCCACCAGCGCGGTAGCGGGTTGTTCAGCTCGCGCAGGTCGACGTCCCAGATGTGGCCCGTGGTGTTGTCGTTGGCCATCACCTTGCGGCGGCTGGCGATGATGAGCAGGCCCAGGCAGGCTATCAGGCTGAGCACCGTGACCACGCCCACGAACCAGGCCCAGCCGCTGTTGACGAAATCACTCACGGCTTCTCTCCTCGGGGTTCGACGGCGTCTTGCGCGTCGGCGAAGGGCAGCATCGCCGCCTCGTCGTATTCGGCCTTCCGCTTGCGGCTCCAGGTGTAGGCCACGAGCGCGAGAAATAGCAGGAACAGCGCGACCGTGACGGCCGAGCGAAGGTCATTGACGTCCATCTTTGAAGCTCCTCACTTGCGCGCGGTGCCGAGCACCTGCAGGTAGGCCACCAGGGCATCCATCTCGGTACGGCCCTTGACTTCCTCGGCCGCCTTGGCGATTTCGTCGTCGGTGTAAGGCACGCCGACCATGCGCAGCGCCTTCATGCGCGGCGCCATGCCCTCGGGGCTCACGGTGGCCTTCAGCAGCCAGGGGTAGGCCGGCATGTTGGACTCGGGCACCAGGTCGCGCGGGTTGTTGAGGTGCACGAAGTGCCACTCGTCGCTGTACTTGCCGCCCACACGGTGCAGGTCGGGCCCGGTGCGCTTGCTGCCCCACTGGAACGGGTGGTCGTAGACAAATTCACCGGCTGTGGACAGCGCGCCGTAGCGCAGCGCCTCGGCGCGGAAGGGACGCACCATCTGCGAGTGGCAGTTGTAGCAGCCCTCGCGCTGGTAGACGTCGCGGCCGGCGAGTTGCAGCGCGGTGTAGGGCTTGACGCCCTCGGCCGGCTGCGTGGTCGAGCGCTGGAAGAACAGCGGCACGATCTCGACGATGCCGCCGATGGCGACAGCCACCAGGATCAGCACGATCATCAGGAAGTTGTTGGTCTCGATCTTCTCGTGACCGCTAGGCGCGTGTGTGTTTGCCATCTTGATGGTCTCCTAGGGGGCGCTCAGGCGTGGGCCAGTGTGGCGTTCACGGGCGGGATCGGGGCCAGGACCGCCTTGCCGCTGCGCACGGTCATCACGGTGTTCCAGGCCATGATCAACATGCCGCTCAGGTAGAGCAGGCCGCCGCACAGGCGCACCACGTAATACGGGAAGGTGGCCTTCACGCTCTCGACGAAGCTGTAGACCAGCGTGCCGTCGGGGTTCACCGCGCGCCACATCAGGCCCTGCATGACACCTGCGATCCACATCGCGGCGATGTACAGCACGATGCCGATGGTGGCGATCCAGAAGTGCGTCTCGATCGCCTTCACGCTGTACATCTGCTTCTGGCCGAACAGCTTCGGGATCAGGTAGTACAGGGAACCCATCGAGATCATGCCCACCCAGCCCAGGGCACCGCTGTGCACGTGGCCGATGGTCCAGTCGGTGTAGTGGCTGAGCGCGTTGACGGTCTTGATGGACATCATCGGGCCCTCGAAGGTGCTCATGCCGTAAAACGACAGGCTCACGATGAGGAACTTCAGGATCGGGTCGTCACGCAGCTTGTGCCAGGCCCCGCTCAAGGTCATGATGCCGTTGATCATGCCGCCCCAACTCGGCGCCAGCAGCACCAGGCTGAAGATCATGCCGATGCTCTGCGTCCAGTCGGGCAGCGCCGTGTAGTGCAGGTGGTGCGGGCCGGCCCACATGTAGGTGAAGATCAGCGCCCAGAAGTGCACGATGCTCAGCCGGTAGCTGTACACCGGCCGCTCGGCCTGCTTGGGGATGTAGTAGTACATCATCCCCAGGAAGCCGGCCGTGAGGAAGAAGCCGACCGCGTTGTGGCCGTACCACCACTGGATCATGGCGTCCTGCACGCCGGCGTAGGCCGAGTAACTCTTCGTCGCGTCGACCGGAATGGCCGCGCTGTTGACGATGTGCAGCAGCGCCACGGCGATGATGAAGGCGCCGAAGAACCAGTTCGCGACATAGATATGGCGCACCTTGCGGATACCCACGGTGCCGAAGAACACGATGGCGTAGGACACCCAGACGACGGCGATCAACAAGTCGATGGGCCACTCGAGTTCAGCGTATTCCTTGCTCTGGTTGATGCCCAGCGGCAGCGTGATCGCCGCGGCCAGAATCACCAGCTGCCAGCCCCAGAAGGTGAACATGGCCAGCCCGGGCGCAAACAGGCGTGTCTGGCAGGTGCGCTGCACGACGTGGTAGCTGGTCGCGAAGAGCGCACAGCCGCCGAACGCGAAGATCACCGCGTTGGTGTGCAAGGGGCGCAAACGCCCGTAGCTGAGCCAGGAAATACCCAGGTTGAGTTCGGGCCAGGTCAGCTGCGCGGCGATGATCACGCCCACCAGCATGCCGACCACGCCCCAAAGCACGGCGGCCAAGGAGAACAGTCTGACGACCGAATCCGTGTAGACGCCTTCCTTTGGCGTTGCTACTGCGGCACTGTTTGCCATCTGTCTTCTCCTCACGAGCGGGGGGTTTTCAGGACGCGCGATTGTTCGCGGGCGGGTTCGAACTTGTATTGATCGGCATCAACGGGCGCGGCGTCGTCCTGCAGGATGCGTGCGCCTTCGGCCTCCAGGTCGTCAAACTGACCCTTGTGCAAGGCCCACCCGAAGACCGCGATGATCGCCAGCACGAGACCGGCGGACAGCGGGATGAGCAGGTAGAGGCTTTCCATGGCTTGACGGTGGTTTTCAGCGGGCGGCGCGCAAGGCGTTGGCGATGACCACCAACGAACTGACGGCCATGCCCAGCCCGGCCGCCCAGGGCGGAAGATAACCGGCCAAGGCCAACGGGATGCTGACAGCGTTGTAGCTGCCGGCCCAAATGAAATTCTGGCGCACGATGCGCACCGTGTGCTGCGCGGTGTGCCAGGCGCGCACCAGGTCGCCCAGGTGGTTGGAACCGATGACCGCATCAGCCTGGCTGCGCGAGACCAGTGCGCCCTGCCCCATCGCCAGCGAGACATCGGCACGCGCCAGCACCGGCGCATCGTTGATGCCATCGCCGACCATCGCCACGCAGCGGCCCTCGCGCTGCGCCTGGGTCACGGCGGCCAGCTTGTCCTCGGGCGTGGCACGTGCACGCACGTCCTGCACCCCCAGGCGTTGCGCCAGTGCCGCGGCGCGCGCCGGCGCGTCGCCGGTGAGCAGCGTCACGCGCACGCCGGCCTGCTGCAGCGCCTGCAGCGCGGCTTCGGTGCCAGGGCGCAGCGTCTCCTCGAAGTCCAGTGCCGCGAGCGCGCGGCCGTCGCAGGACAGCACCACCTGCGCATCGCCACTGTCGGCCTCGGCCCGGCACGCTTCGCCGTGGCCGGCCCACGCCGCAGACCCCAGCCGCCACAGGCGCCCCTGCGGATCGAAGGCCTGCACACCCTGCCCTGCGATCTCCTGCAGGCCGACCCAGCCCTCGAGCGCATCGACCCCGGCCCGGGGCACGACGCCCGCCTGCGCGTCGACCACGGCACGCGACAGCGGATGCGACGACCACGCGGCCAGCGCCGCGGCCAAGGCCTGCGCGCGGGCGGCGTCGCCGAGCTCGGCATGCCCGGCGACGCTCAGGCGCAGCGCGCGCAATTGCAGGCGGTCTTCGGTCAGCGTGCCCGTCTTGTCGAAGAAGACCTGCTGCACGCGGGCCAGGCGCTCGAGCGCGTCCAGCCGCTGCAAGAGCACGCCGCGCCGGGCCAGGCCGCGCGCCGCGGCCACCAGCGTGGCCGGCGCGGCCAGCGACAGCGCGCAGGGGCAGGTGACGATGAGCACCGACACCGCGACCCAGATCGCGCGCGAGGGATCGATCACGCTCCACACCGCAGCGGCGCCGGCGGCCAGCACCAGCACCGCCCACAGGAAGGGTGATGCCCAGCGGTCGGCCAGCGCAGCGGACGCCGGCCGCTGCGCCATCGCGCTGCGCATCATCGAGACGATGGCCTCCAGCCGCGTGTCGCCGCCAAGGCGCTGCACGCGCATCAGCACCGGTGCGCCCAGGTTGGTGCTGCCGGCGACGACCGCCGCGCCGGGCGGTTTGTCGACGGGCGCCGATTCGCCGCTGAGCAAGGCCTCGTCGGCGCGCGTGTGGCCCTGCTCGAGCACACCGTCGGCGGGAAAGGCCTGGCCCACCGGCACCCGCAGCAGGTCGCCTGGCTGCAGCCGGTGCAGGCTGACGGCCTCGGTGCCGCCGTCGGGCTGCACACGCCAGGCCGTCTCGGGCAGGCGCGCCATCGAGGCCTCGAGCGCCTCGGCCGCGCGGTGCCGCGCACCGAGTTCCAGATAACGCGCCCCGAGCAGGAAGCTGACGAACATCGTCAGCGAATCGAAGTAGACCTCGTGGCCGAAAACGCCCTCGGGCGAGAAAGTGGCGCCAGTGCTGGCGATGAACGTGATGGCCACGCCGAGCGCCACCGGCACGTCCATGCCGATGCGCCGCGCGCGCAACGCCTTCCAGGCACCGCTGAAGAACGGCCCGGCCGAGAAGGCCAGCACCGGCAGCGACAGCAGCCAGCTGCCCCAGTTCAGCAGCTGGCGCATCTCGGGCTCGAGTTCACCCGGACCGGCGACGTAGCTGGGTGTCGCCAGCATCATCACCTGCATGGCACAGAAGGCGGCGACGAACAGCCGCCACAGCGCCTGTCGATGGGCCAGGCGGCGCAGCGCGCGGGCCGGCGCTGCAGCATCGGGCACGGCACCATAACCGGCGGCCTGCACGGCCCGCACGAGGGCGGATGGCCGCGTGGCCTGCGGATCCCAGCAGACTGTGGCGCGCTCGGTTGCGGCGCTGACCACCACCGCGCGCACACCATCGACGCGGCGCAGCGCCTGTTCGATGAGGCCGCTGCAGGCGGCGCAGTACATGCCCGAGAGCTGCAGCACGGTTTCGGCGACGCGCCGACCCTGGCCATCGACCAGCCAGCGCGTGCAGCCGCCGAACTCGGCGGGGTCGTCGAGCACGGCAAGGGCAGGGTCGGAAGTTACGGCTGTGGCTGGGTACATCGGCTTCGCCGTCGAGGTGCCCATAATCTAGACCAGTGCCATCCGCCCGTCCATGATCTCCATCAAGCCCCCCCTGTTGCTCGCCGCGGTCCGCCGCGCCACCTTGTTTTTTGTAGTGGCAGCATCTGCAGCCCTGGCGCAAGAGGGCCCCCAGGCGCGCCTGCGCACGGTGCCGCTGACCGCGGGCATGCACGTCATCCAGGCCGAACTGGCCATCACACCGCAGCAGCAGCAGACCGGCATGATGTTCCGCCGCGGCATGGGCGCCAGCGAGGGCATGCTCTTCGTCAACGACGACAAGGACATGCGCTGCTTCTGGATGCGCAACACGCTGATCCCGCTGGCCATCGCCTTCATCGCCGACGACGGCACCATCGTCAACATCGCCGAGATGAAGCCGCAGTCCGACCAGTCGCACTGCTCGGCGCGCCCGGTGCGCTTCGCGCTGGAGATGAACACCGGCTGGTTCACCAAGCGCGGTTTCAAGGCCGGCAGCAAGCTGCGCGGCATCCCCTTCGGGAACTGAGGCGCTTGAACTGAAACGGCCAGCACGCAGGCTGGCCGTCATTGATTGCGCGGCACCGGGCCGCGCCGCACGTCAACCGGGTCAGGCGAAATTCGCCTCGGCAAAACCCCAGTTCACCAGCTTGTCGAGGAAAGTCTCGACGTACTTCGGGCGCATATTTCGGTAGTCGATGTAGTAGGCGTGTTCCCACACGTCCACCGTCAGCAGCGCCTTGTCGGCCGTGGTCAACGGCGTGCCGGCCGCGCCGGTGTTGGCGATGTCCACCGTGCCGTCGGGCTTCTTCACCAGCCAGGTCCAGCCCGACCCGAAGTTGCCGACAGCCGACTTGACGAAGGCCTCCTTGAAGGCCGCGTAAGAACCCCACTTTGCGTTGATGGCCGCGGCCAGTGCGCCGGTGGGTTCACCGCCGCCGGCGGGTTTCATGCAGTTCCAGAAGAAAGTGTGGTTCCAGACCTGCGCCGAATTGTTGTAGATGCCGCCGCTGGACTTCTTGATGATGTCCTCGAGCGACATCGCCTCGAACTCGGTGCCCTTCTGCAGGTTGTTGAGGTTCACCACGTAGGCGTTGTGGTGCTTGCCGTGGTGGAACTCCAGCGTCTCCTTGCTGTACAGCGGCGCCAGGGCGTCGATGGCATAGGGCAGTGCGGGCAGGGTGTGTTCCATGGTGCGTGTCCTCTGGTCTGGGTGTTGTGCTCTAGGCGGCTCGACATTGTAGGCAGCCGCCATCACGCGGTCGGCGGCAGGGGCTCCACGCGCTGCACCTGCATCTCGGCACGGCCGTCGGACCACACCGCACGCACCTGCTGGCCCGCGTTCAGGGCCAGCGCCGAGACGACGGCGCGCCCGTCGCTGGCTTCGACCCAGGCGTAGCCGCGCTGCAGCACGCGGTGCGGGTCATGGGCCTGCAGTCGCTGCGAAGCGGCCTCCAGGCGCAGGCGCTCGGCCTGCAGTCGACCGGCCAGCGCGCGCGACAGCCTTTCGCCAGCGCGCCCCGGCGCTTCGGCCAGTCGTTCGCGCCGCGTCTGCAGTGCGCGCCGCAGACGCCCGGCCAGGTCGTCCAGCCGCTGCACCTGCCCACGCAGGCCCCGCGCCGGCTGGCCCAGGCGCAGCGCCAGCGTGTCCAGGCGTTGCGCGCGGGCCTGCAGCGTGCGCTCCAGCGCGCGCTGCAGCAACTGCGTGCGGGCCTGCACGGCGGCGAGCGCGTCGTCGCGCGAAGGCGCCGCCAGCTCGGCCGCCGCCGTGGGCGTGGGCGCACGCAGGTCGGCGGCCAGATCGCACAGGGTGATGTCGGTCTCGTGGCCGACGCCGCACACCACCGGCAGCGGACTCGCCGCGATGGCCTGAACGACACGTTCGTCGTTGAAGGCCCACAGGTCTTCGAGCGCGCCGCCGCCGCGCACCAGCAGCAGGGTGTCGACCTCCGCACGCTGGCCCGCCAGCTGCAGCGCGGCGGCGAGCGCGGCGGGCGCCTCGGCGCCCTGCACCAGGCTCGGGTAGACCACCACCCGCACGTGCGGCGCACGCCGCCGCAATGTGGTCAGCACGTCGTTCAACGCCGCCGCGCCGAGCGAGGTGACGACGCCGATGGCGCGGGGGAAGGCCGGCAGCGGCCGCTTGCGTGCGGCGTCGAACAGGCCCTGCGCCTCGAGTTTGGCGCGCCGGCGCAGGAACTCCTCGTACAGCGTGCCGGTGCCCAGGCGCTGCAGCGACTCGACGACCATCTGCAATTCGCCCCGCGACTCGTAGATGCCCAGGCGTCCACGCACCTCGACCTGCTGACCGTCGGCAGGGGCGAAGTTCACCAGCGTCGCGGCGCGGCGGAACATGGCACAGCGCAGCAGGGCCGGGGCGCCGTCGATGTCTTTCAGCGCGAAGTAGCAGTGGCCGCTGCCGGCGCGCGAATAGCCCGACAGCTCGCCACGCACCGCCACCGCGCCGAAGCGCGCGGCGATCGCGTCACCCGTGGCCAGCAGCAGCGCGGCCACGCCCCAGGGCAGGCGCGCCGGCTGGGCTTCCTGGGGTTCAAACACGACGGATGCCGCGGCTGGCGCGGCGCGGGAACTCCACAGGTGCGCCGATCCAGGCGCGGCGCGGCATTGAGCCCGTCATCGAACTGTCATGATCGTGCAAGTGTTTGATTTGCATGAAGAAATCGCTGCCTAAAAATTCGGCACTGCGCCCCGGGCCGCAGCAGGACATACGTTGTGAGGGTTGTACGGGGTGTTGCCCACAAAGATATCCACATCTTCGGTGGACAGTCTGGGGTCGCCGCGACGCCGTTTGCAAGAGTTCGCAAGGCGGCTGGGGTCGCGCAGCTCATCGGCCATAATCCGGCGCGTCGCTGGCGGCATGCCGGCCGATCTTCCACCCGCCACGCGCGCCGAGATCCTCTTGCTGTCCATCATACAAGCGGCCGGTTGGCCGATCTGGCCTCTCATCCTGAGTTCGATCGTGGCGCTGGCGCTGGTCATCGAGCGCCTGTACCACCTGCGCGCGTCGCTGGTGGCACCAAGCTCGCTGCTCGACGAGGTCATCGGTGTCACGCGAAGCAGCCTGCCGAGCGCAGACGTCGTCAACAAGCTGGCCGACAACTCGGTGCTCGGCGGCGTGTTGGCCGCCGGCCTGCGCAGCGTCATCGCCGAGCCACGCATTGCCGAGACGGCGCTGCGCCAGTCGTTCGAGAACGCCGGCCGCAGCGCGGTGCACAAGCTCGAGCGCTACCTCAACACACTGGGCACCATCGCCGCCGCGGCGCCGCTGCTGGGCCTGTTCGGCACTGTCGTCGGCATGATCGAGATCTTCGGCTCCCAGGCGCCGGCGGGCAGCCCTGGCGGCAACCCGCAGCAGCTGGCGCACGGTATCTCGGTGGCGCTCTACAACACGGCCTTCGGGCTGATGATCGCGATCCCCTCGCTGATGTTCTACCGCTACTTCCGCGGCCGCGTCGACGAGTTCCAGCTCGGGCTCGAACTGGCCGCCGAACGCATGGTGCCGCACCTGCTGCGCTTCACCGTCAGAACGACATGAGGCCCCCAGGCTTGTCGCTGCGCGCCTTCGCCACCCCCCGGGGGGGCTCGGCCCGCCTTGGGGCGGCCCGGCGTCGGGCCGTGAGGCCCCCAGGCTTGTCGCTGCGCGCCTTCGCCACCC
>Ga0105047_10009114_pt1 | contig 16394 bp, 10 predicted proteins | sample MAT04_FD_78384 | JGI IMG/M metagenome (GOLD analysis project Ga0105047, IMG submission 78384) | Freshwater microbial communities from Lake Fryxell liftoff mats and glacier meltwater in Antarctica - MAT-04 (megahit assembly) | ecosystem: Environmental > Aquatic > Freshwater > Ice > Liftoff...
GGTTCCTGCTGGTGATGGGGACGATCGTGGTCTCGATCGTCGTGGTGTATAGCTTGAAGTTGTTTCTGCACCACGCGGGGTAGAATTTGATTCCCGAAAGAGCGGCACGGCGTCAGTCGGCCGAGGCGATCAGAGTTGTAGGCGCATTCCAATACAAAGTCTGATGAGACTCGCTCGACTGTACACGGACGAGCGTACTCGAACGGTGCCCAGCCTCGACAGACTGACGTCTGCCGCTCGCTGTGGGTTACTCGGTCGTCGACCACAAGAACGGGTGCTGAGGCGCTGGGGGATCGCTGCCAAACGCAGCCGCCTCCAGGAACTTCAGCAACTCGTCGGCAGTGATTATCAGATTGTGATCGGTGTCGGCAGCTCCGGCGTAGGCTTGGTCGAGATACATGCCGAACCAGCCCCGGCGGCCATCTTCGATGGGGACGCTGCGTTCGCCCTCGGAGGATGCTCCGATGATGCGGACGGTCTTGAGGGGCGTCTTCAGAGTCGCGAGCAGCTTCGGCAGATCGGGTTGCCCGACGGCTTCGGGTCGATCGCTGGAATGGGTGAGATCGAGTAGCAGAATCTTGTCCCGAGCTGGGCAGCGTTCGAGGGCGTCGACGATTCCATCAAGCGGCAGGCCGGTGGTGGCCATCTCTCCCCAGCGGAAGTCCTTGAACGCGATGTAGGCAGTGCCGTCGGCGTCCTGATACGCATGCCCCAGTACCGCTACGACGAGCTGCATCGGCTCGGTGACTTGGGAGAGCAGACGTTGGAATTCGTCGCGAACGGTCTGCGTGTCTTTGTCGACAATCAGTGAACTCCATTTCGGGTCGATTGCATATCGCCGGAGCAATGTGCGGTGGAGTGACTGCGCATCAGTAGTCAAGTGGGGCAGAGGGGGGAGCGTCGCGTCATCGAAGGCCCCGTTGCCAATGACAATCGCCCAGCGGTCATGCTTTGGCGGGCGAGTGGCGTCAATGGCAGTGGCCGTCTGTAGACCGTCTTCAGAGCTGCGGATGGTCACGAGGAGGTGGTCGTACTGCGGACGCAGATCATTCACTGTCACGCGATCCTGGCCGAGCCGGATGTCTGTCTCTTTCGGAAGTGACAGCAGGAGTTCATTCCCCGAGTTGGTCCGCATGAGGAACGTGTTGTCGGGCCTCGCTTCGAGCAGGACACCTTGTTCAGTGCTCTCTCCCCGTGAGACAACCACTTTGTGGATCAACTTGTCGACTTGAACGGAGAGTCGATCGCCGACGCGAAGGGCGTCGAGAGTGAGGGGCTGGCCACTGGCCAGCGCGAGCTGGGCGTCGGAGGCTAGCGTCATCAGGCGGCCGCCCTTTTGGCCACGGACTTCCGCCAGTGTCAAGGTTCGATTCGCGAGATCGATCGACTCCAGGAACCCCGTGGTCTCTTCCGTCCGCAGGACGCTGAGGGCACTGACCAACTCTCCCAGCACCCCCGTCGGGTCAAGCAAGTGTTCGACTTCGAGGCGGTCACCGACGCGGACATCCTTCAACGTCGCCGGCTTTCCGTTGAGCTGAATCGGAGCACGGGCGGGGACTTGCATCGCGAGTTCGTCTTTGAGCCGTCCGGAGAGAATGGACACCGTCAGCTTGCCCGACCCCGCGTCGAGTTGACGCACCTCCCCCTCGTGGCGAATCGGTCGCGACACGAGAAACGTGGCCTCCCCCGTTGGAGGGACTGCGGGTCGGATCTCGATCCAATCACCCGGTTGAATGTCGCGGGGCAGAATGAACTGCTCGTTCTCCCCTTGGCGTATCAACCGAATCTTCGGCTTCGTGGGGAGCGAAGTCTCCTCGGGCACGCCGGTCAGCTGGTCCTCGATCTCCAAAACATTGCGTGTCAAATCGGCCTTGCGCACGATGCCGTGCTTGGTGGCAAGGGGAGTTGTCACCGACGCGGGACCACTGGGGAGGAACAGTATCGAGAGCGATGCCAGGCACGAGACGGCGAAGAGAGCGACCACCCACCAGCGCGGGCCCTGTGCCGCCGGAACTTCGGAATTCGGTTCACCGGCAAGCGGCTCGCGGTCGCCGGACTTCGTGTCATCTCCCAGCTGAGTCAGAACCTCATCGGCCGATTGAAAGCGGGCTTTGGGGTTCTTCTGGATCAGTTTCTCAATCACCGCAGCCAAATCGGGGGGAACTCCCTCCAGCACTCGACTGATCGGCGGCAGCTTCCGGTCGGGGGCCGCATGCCACATCATCCAGGCGGCCTGGGTGTTCCCTTCTTGTTCGGGGTTCAATCCGGGAAAGAGATCCACAAATGACGATCCACACATCAACTCGTAACAGCTGAACCCCAAAGAGTAGAGGTCGCTCGATGGGCCGACATTGGCGATTTCCCCGGAGAGCACCTCGGGGGCCATATATTTCGAGGCACCGCGCGTGACGCTGCCATCGGTGCGGGCGACGCGGCGAGCGATGCCGAAATCGCCCACCTTGACCCGCTTGCGATGGTCGACCATCAGATTGGCGGGGTTGATGTCCCCGTGGATGATGCCGCGACTGTGCAGGTACTTGAGTGCTTTGAGGGCATGAATCAGCGTGGTCCGCAGCGCCCGCAAGTCCATCGGCCGACCGCTCAGCCGGTCGCGCAGATTGGCCTGCATCAGCTCCAGCACCAGCCAACCCTGGCTCCGCACGATGTCGTAAATCGTGACGATATGCGGATGCTGGACCGAGGCGAGCAGCTGGGCCTCGGCCCAATAGCGGTCGAGAAATCGCGGGTCGTCGAGGTACTGGGGATGGATCTGGCGGACCGCGACTTCGCGATTCAGTTCATTGTCGCGAGCGCGGTAGACCGTCGCGAAGCTGCCAGTGCCGAGCTTCTCCAGCAGCTCGTATCGAGACGCGGCATCCAAGGCGGTTTCCTTGAGTTCAGGGCTGGCAACGGGGAGAGGTGGGATTGTAACACTGAGAGGGGCTGCACTCCCAGCGAGCGATAGACATCTGTCCGTGGTGAATCGACTCCCAATTAGATGTCGTCAACGATTTTCATCTGATCAATACGAAGCTACCATCGGAGTCGGTTGACAGCGAACCCCTTGTGCTTTGAGGCGAACCATGAGCAGCGGCAAATCACCAAAGAAGAAATCTCGAAAGGGCACTAAGGGGAAATCGTCCAGCGGATTACTGACGATCGGAATCGTGGCTGTGGTGTTGCTCGGGTTGGGAACCGGGGCTTGGCTCGCCATTCCACGTCTGTTTCCGCGTGGCATCCCAGGGTTGAGCTTGCAAGCTCGACACGAATCTTCCCTGAAGGCAGTTCATGCAGCGCAACTCGCACGATTTGAAGTCGAAGGAACTCTGATTGATGCCGCTTCTGCCAAGGCGGGTCTCCCCTCTTTGAAACGTGCCATGGAAAATGAAATCGCCGCACTCGACGCTTGTGCGAGGCTCTTCCAAGACAGCCCTCCCGCTGAGCCTGATCACCCAGTTTTGTTTGAACTGTGGAAGATCGAAGCGGAACAAACGATGAATATCAAAAACAAATGGGAGACTGTCAGAATCAATTTGCCTGACGGTACACGCCAAGCCATCGCCCGAGAACTGAAAGAACTCTCTGAACCGGATTCGATTTTCGACCGAAGTCAACCGGGATATGATCCTAATGAACACATGACGCTGCGCGATCGATTGCAAAAATCATTGGACAACTACATCCGTGCGACAGAAGTTATTTTTCCGAAAACGCAAATCACAACTCAAGCCCCTGTCGCCAGCCCAACGAATCCATGATCGTCAATCAGACGAGGAACCATGAGCCACGATCAGCCAGTGAAACAACGGAATTGAAGGTTGGGTAACAGCTCAGATTGAGACGCATCTCTCAGTGAGCCGCAGGCGGCAGTCTGTGGGGAATCGATGTCCACTGAAGTGCGAGCTCCCGAACATCGAACCCTGTCGCGGCAAAGTGCCGTAAAGGTTGAACGTCTCCTTCACGCACAATCACGACAGACTCACGTCTGCCGCTCGCTTCACTGTTCTACGTACGGTCCTGTCCTTAGAATGCTGCCTTCCCCCTGACCACACCCGGTCCCGTCGTCCAGAGCTACCGCAGTCCAGGCAGTTTTCCATGCTCGAAGGCATTACCAAGTCGCTGACCGAATCGCTCGGAAGCATGTTTCGCGGCAAGCTGACCGAAAGCAATGTCCGCGAAGGGATGCAGAAGGTTCGGCAAGCTCTGCTCGAAGCGGATGTCAATTACGATGTCGCTCGGGACTTTTGCGAAGCGGTCACAAAAGAGGCAGTCGGCGACAAAGTCCTGAAATCGCTCAATCCGACCGAGCAAATCATCTCGGTCGTGTTTCAGGAACTCGTCAACCTGATGGGGCCGGTCGATCATACGATCGACCTGCGGCGAGGAGAGATTTCCGTCCTGATGATGTGTGGGCTCCAGGGATCGGGGAAAACGACCACCTGCGGCAAGCTCGCCAAAATGATGTTGGAGCAGGGGGCCAAGCCGATGCTGGTCGCAGCTGACCTGCAGCGTCCGGCGGCCATCGAGCAGTTGAAGGTCATTGGCGCTCAAATCGGCGTGCCGGTGTACTTCGAAGATCCGGCCCACTCGACTCCGGTCAAGGTCTGTCAGAATGGCCGAAAGGCGGCGGAGAAGCAGGGTTGCAATCTACTGATTCTTGATACAGCTGGCCGTCTACACGTCGATGACGACCTGATGAAAGAGCTGATCGAGATCGACAATAAGTTGATGCCGCATCAGGCGTTTCTGGTCTGTGACGCGATGACGGGCCAGGATGCGGTCCGCAGTGCCAAGGCGTTCAACGACGCATTGGAGTTGGACGGGGTCATTCTGACCAAGCTCGACGGCGACACGCGGGGTGGGGCGGCCCTGTCAGTGAAAGCGGTCACCGGGGTCCCGATCAAGTACATCGGGACGGGCGAACAGCTCGATAAACTCCAACCATTTCATCCCGATAGAATGGCACAACGCATTCTGGGGCAAGGAGATGTGGCGACGCTCCTGGAACTGGCCCAAGACAAGCTGGATGCCAATGAAATTGAGCAGCAGCAAGCGAAAATGTTGCAAGGGAAGTTCACGCTGGATGACTTCCTGGCCTCGATGCAGCAGATGAAGAAGCTGGGCTCGATGAAGAGCCTGCTCAAGATGATTCCTGGGATGGGGCAGATCGCGGACGCTTTGGACAACATGGGTGGGATGGACCCGGACAAGGACTTGAAGCGTGTCGAGGCAATGATTCGGTCGATGACGCTTGACGAACGGCGAAATCCTGACAAAATTGATCGTTCGCGCCGCAACCGGATCGCCTCTGGAAGTGGTACGGACCCGGTCGAGGTCAATGAACTGCTCAAACAGTTCAAGACCATGGGCGGGATGATGAAGCAGATGGCCGGCTTGTCGATGGTGGACAAGATGCGTTCCATGGGCGACTTGCAGTCAATGTTCCGACCCGGAGCAATGATGCCCACGGAGAAGCAGCGATCTGTGCGTGGACCTGTCGAACGTGACAAGGTCCGTGAACTGAAGAAAAAGGACCGCAAACAGGCGAAGGATGCTAAGAAACGCAATAAAAAGCGTTGAGCTCCGCGGTCAGTTCCTGTTCTGTCTTGGTTTTGGGGCCTCTTGATTGAGGTCACCGTCTGGAGATTCGTGTGACTGTTCGAATTCGAATGAAGAGAATGGGTCGGACCCACCGCCCCTTTTACCGGATCTGCGTGATGGATCAGCGGAAGGCCCGCGATGCCCAAGCCATCGAAGAAGTCGGCACCTATGACCCGATGGTCAAGGACAAGTCGAAGCGCGTCACGATGAAGCTCGACCGGATCAAGTATTGGATCTCCGTCGGAGCCCAGCCGAGCGAGAAGGTCGCCGTCCTGATGGACAAATTCGAGAACAACCGTTGGGGCGAGACCAAGGCTCCTCCCCCACTCACCGCTCCGAAAGAGCGCGTTAAAGCCGAGCCTGTTGCCGAAGCGGAGACTCCCGCCGAGGAAGCTCCAGCGGCTGCCGACGGCTGAGCCTTTTCGCCACTTCTCGAACGGATTCAACCCCAGCCCACCGGCTGGGGTTTTTCGTTGGGAGAAGTGAAGAAGTTTTCAGTCGTCAGTTGGCAGTCAGAGACAAGCGGCTAGCCACGGGGACTTTCTCACTGACCACTGATAACTGACCACTGAAAACTTTCCTCCCATGCGCTTCGACATCCTCACCCTCTTCCCCGGCCTCTTTGACAGCTACCTGCAACAGAGCCTACTCAAGAAGGCGATTGATGCGGGGTTGGTCGATATTCAAACGTGGAACATCCGGGACTGGGCGGTCGGAAAGCATCATTCCGTCGATGATCGCCCGTATGGCGGTGGGCCGGGCATGCTCATCCGCTGTGAGCCGGTCTTTGATGGCGTCGAGGCGGTACAAGCCAAAGCCCCCGAGCCCGGCCAACTCGTGATGCTCACTCCGCAGGGCCGTCCGCTGACACAAACACTGGTGCAAGAGTTGTCGCAGCTGCCCCGCGTGCTGCTGCTATGCGGTCGCTATGAGGGGTTCGACGACCGCATTGTGCAGGGGCTGAAGCCGCTGGAAGTCTCCGTCGGCGACTTCATCTGCAACGGCGGCGAAGTCCCCGCCATGCTGATCATCGATACGGTGATCCGCCTGATCCCCGGCGTCCTCGGCGACGAAACCAGCAGCCGCTACGACTCCTTCGCTGAGTCGCAAATGCTCGAACACCCTCAATACACCAAGCCCCGCGAGTACCGCGGCCTGACCGTCCCGGAAGTCCTCCTGAACGGCAACCACCAGGAAATCGCCAAGTGGCAAGCCGAGCAAAGCCTGCTCCGCACCCGCGAGCGGCGCGGGGATTTGCTGGGGGGAGAGGGCCTAGAGCCTAGAGCCTAGAGCCTAGGGCCTAGGGCCTAGAGCCTAGAGCCTAGAGCCAGAGTGGTGGCGCGGCACGGCGTCAGCCTGCCGAGGTTCGGCTGACGGCTGACGGCTGATACCTGATAGCTGACGGCTGAGAGCTGACGGCTGATAGCTGATCTCTGACAGCTCCTCTACTCCTCCTCGTAGAACCGGTTCGCCACCAAATGCTCTCCGCAGAAGAAGACCATGAGGACGGCGAGCAGGATCGGGAAGACTTCCTGCCCGAGGTCGGAAGAGCGGATGTTGTTCTTGAGTTCGTCGATCGAGCGGGCGAGTTGGTAGCGGTCGGGGCCGAGGATCTCGTTGAGGTCGGTGGGGGTCAGGCGGGTCAAGTCGCACTCGCGCGGATTGAGGTCCACGCTGAAGCCGGTCAGGGGCCGCAGGGCATCGGTCCCTTCCAGCAGCGTGTACGCTCCAGCGGTTTCGGTGCGTGTGACGGTCAGCGACTCGCCATCGGGCGGGATGACCTTCGGAGATTGCCGCAGACCCGGCTCGCGCAAGAGCAGCTGGCGTTCGGCGGGATGCGGGGTGAGTGAGAGCGTCACCTCTTCCCCGCACAAGTGGTTGTATTGCTCGACTCCGCCGCCCGCTGCGTAGTCGGCCAGCTGTTGCACGAAGCCAATCCACATCCAGGTGGGGCCGAGCGTACTGGGGAAATTATTCCAGCGGTTCGACTGCTTCTCGGGAAGGTGCGTCCCCGACGTGAACATCAGCACGCGCCCCTTGCCGTGCGACTTCTCCAGGATCGCAGGGGAAAGTTCCTTGTCATCATAAGTGGCCAAGACGCGGGCACCTCCTGCCGGCTTTACTTTCCAGAAGCGGTAGACGAGGACATCGTTCTCCAGCACCGCCCAGTTCTGCTCCTGCTCCCGATACTCCGCAAAGAGCGGATGCACGCGGTTCGGGAATCGCAGCCGGTAGTCCGCCTTGGGCTTCCAGACTTCGAGTGACGCGGGGAGGCAGACCTGCGCCGCAGTGCGATCGAAGTCGACGGGGTTGATCTTGTCGTCGCCCAGAGTGACGATCAGCCCGTGCCCTTGTTCCACATGTTTCGAGATCAGGTTCCAGGTGGCATCGGGGAGCGTGGTCAGGTCTTGAAGCCAGATCACCTGGGCCTTCTGGATCAGCGCCGCAGTCAGGTTGTTGGGCGTGACGATGGTCGGCTCGAAGACGTTGGTCTCGCTGCTCTCTTTCTCGAAGGGGGCGAGGGCGACTTGGACTTGGAGTGCGCGGGAGATTTGCGGAGTGACGATCAGCACGGGCGTCGGCGGTCCCGCAAAAGCGGTGAAGTGCCGCGCGTTGTCGGCGGCCAGCGGATCGCTGCGATCGATCTGGATCACGCCATGCACGACCGGCCCGGTCAGCCCCTTCAGCCGGGGGAAGTCGACCTTCACGGGAGTGTTGGGAGTGAGCTTGACCGACCGTTCTCCGCGCGGGACCAACTGCTCTTTGCCATCAATGAGGAAGAGCTTGACCCTCACGTTTTCGGTGAGGCCGGTGCTGGTGAGTGTCGCCTGCACGTCTAAGCTGCCGCCGATTGAGATTCGTTCGCGGGAGAGGCTGACTTGCGTGACCCCGGCGTTTAGAGGTTGCTCTTCGCCGATGTCGATGAGGTAGATATCGACATCCTTTTGACGTTCGAGATCGGCTTTCAATTGTTGCGAAATCCCCGCACTCCAAGCCGATCGGGCGAGGTCGGTGAGGATGTAGACCCGGCGGATGAACCGGTCGCGGCGCGAGTCCTCGGCGACGGCTCCCTGTTCTTCGAGAGTGCGGCGTCGGTCGTCGGCCTGTACTTGAAGGGCAGACCGCAAACGCTCGTTGAGGGGCAAGGCGACCGGGCGCGGTTCGAGAGCCTCGATCCGCGTTTGAGCGGTGCTGAGTGTCGACTGGAAGATGATCGGGTTATCCGCGGAGCAGTCGGCGATGGCCACGCGGCTGCTGGCCGGAAGGTCGCCCAGATGGTTCTTGGCGATCGCCTTCGCGAGGTCGAGCCGGGTCTTTCCCTCCTGCGTGTACGAGGTGCTTTGGCTCGTGTCGAACAAACACACCGCCGCCACCGGCAGGTCGAGTGCCGCCATCGGACGCGGCTCCTTGATCTCCGCCATCACGCGCCGCTGATACGGCCAACCGACGCACAGCAGCAGCAAAGCCAGCACAGCTGTGGTGGTCCAAACGCGGGCTTTGGAACGACGATCGATGAGGTCGGGCTTCGGCACACCTTGTTTGTGCCAGCGACGCAGCAGCGTGAAGTACAGGCCCATTCCGCCCGCAACAATGGCCGCCAGCACGCCCCACTCCCGTCCACTGAAACTGTAGTTGGCCGGGGGGAGCGAGGGCCGAGTCAGGGCGAATACCAGCAATCCGAGCACACCGACGCGCAGCAGCAGCAGCCACAAATGCCGCAGCCGAAACCGCCGCGAATTCTGCTTTTGCCGCGACTGAATCAACTTCAATGCCGGAAAGATTACTCGCTTGGGCTTCTGCTTCATCAAGAAATGTAGAATCACCGGCAGAGCGGCCAGTCCCAGTCCATAGATGAGTGCGGGATGCAGGAGCGACATGAAGGCCAACAGGGTTCCGGGTCAGTGAGAGTTCCACTGTATCCGTAACACCGCCGCAGATCGACCGACAACGGACTGCGATCAGACCCTCTCAACGCCCAGAGGCGTTGGGAAGAGAGTGAGTCACTCTGTTCGACATAAACTCAATAGTGTTTGCCAAAACTCATGCTGTGTCCCCTGAAGCGTGGAATTACCGCGATCGTCCATAAAGCGTGATGGGCACAGACACGGCGATCATTTGACCTGTCTTGTCCTTTGTTAGAAGCTCGATCATTCCACGTTTCGATTGGCCCGGTGCGGTCTTGGAGTCGCGTCTTTCGATGCGGCATCTCTGTTCGTCTGTGGGGACACATTTGACGAACTCTTTCAAGGATGCCGAGACAACGACACTCTCAATCGGCACTTGTGTGCCGCTGTCGTCTCTGAGGACAACCTCGCCGGGTTCCGCCCCCTGGAGCATGAGCGTCGGAGGGTGAGCATGGAGGGTATGCCGAATTGCGGCGAAGACAGAGACGTTGAGATCGTCGACCCCATCTCCTGTGATTTTCAAAGTGCTCAGAATGTTTCCGACGACATACTGACCGGACAGGACGACATCCACGAGGAGGTCCCCAGCACTGTTCCTCTGTAGCAGGCCACAGCTGATCGCCGGGTGGCTGGACTCGATCTTTATGGTGTCGACCTGGGCGTCGGTCAGGCCATTGACTGCGATTTTCAACGGGAGCGTCTGTGGGAGTGTTTCATACCCCGGCCGTCCGAAATCGATCGTCTCGGGAATCGTCATCACTCCAATGACCTCGGTCGCTCGGACTGGAATGTGGATCGTGGCGTTGGTGACGGAGGTTGACTCGATCTGCAACTCCCCTCCCTTCAGGGCAGCAGGCGTCGAATCGCCACGCATCAGGACGGTGAACTCTTTCGACTCGCCCGGCTGAAGTTCAGCAGGGGAGAAATTCATCGACATACACCCACATTGCCAATGGGCTGTGTTGAGCTGTATCACGTAGTTCGACACGTTCTCGAATCGCAGCGTCTTCTCCGCAGTCCCACGAAACGGAACCCGATCGAACACCAGTTCTGTTGGAGTGACCAGTAAATCGAGAGGCTTCTCGGCCCTCCCCATGGGCGACACTCGGTCAACAATCCCCGCGACTGTGACGATCAAGCCACCCAGGATCAGAAGTCCAATGCCCCAATTGGTCAGCTTCTCCATCGCTTGTACCCCATCACGACGGCCGCTCCGAGTATCAGTAGTCCATTGATGAGAATGATCCATGACCGAGAGTGAGACTTCGGAGCCGAGGGCGGACTCTGCGGCAACACCGCAGGCGTGTTTGGTGGCACGGCTATAGCAGGCGAGGAGGCGGCTTTGGCGACCACGGTCTGCAAGTCCGACGAGAGGATGTCGCCGTTGGGAAGCAACGTCTCTCCTGTATCGGTGTTGAGAATCATCTTGGCCAAACTGGGATTGATCTGAAATTCGCTGAGGGGAATGACAGGATTGATTTCGAGAGTGGCCCGATCAACGGCGAGATCACTCGTTTGAGCAGCGACCGCTTGATTGCGAAACGCCTCTGGCAACTTGGCGACTGGGATAATTCGTTGAACGTGGATGTGGATTGGAAAAATGATCTTTCGATTGTCGATCTCGATGACTTCATGGTCTCGAACCTCTTGTCGCCTGATAACCGTCCCATCAGAAGCGTACTCTTCTGACGCGACGGGAAATCCGAAATAGTCTTTTGAGATCCATTCGCTCGCTGGTCGATTTCCTCTGTAAATGAGATCGAGCTTGAGACACGGAAGTCCTCGAAAGTCAGAGTCCTCTGATCCCACGACATACGATTGATGCTGATCAAGAAAATCACGGCTGTGATAGTGATCAAGTGACACGTCATTTAATCGATAGCAGATATTGAGCGGTGATTCTGTCATAGGGACTGCACACGGACCTCGAGTACCTCGATGCATGAAGAAGTTTTTCAAACTGAGTAACGAGTACGTCTCTCCATCAAACGTTCTCAGGCTCACATTCTTGCCGTCGCTGATTTCTTCAATCCGATAGTTCGCACCGGAGTATGTCAATTGATACTCAGTTGTCTGATTTACTCGAACTCGGCACCGGTAGCTGGTCAGGCCCTGGAAACCATCACGTGCTGAGAGCAGCAGGGCGATTCCATCGAGTCGCCCACCGTCATCCGCTTGCTCCCCCGCCAACAGAGTGAATGTGTATGAAATCACAATCAGGGCAGGCAACAGTTTGCGGATTAACATGTTTGTCCTTTCGAAGGAATCCATGCGTTTCCGCACTTTCGATCGTGTCGGAGAGTATTCAGAATAGACATGACCACCACCATTGTCACTGGATTTGCTTCAACCACGATTGTCAAGCGTCAGTTGAGTTAATTCCTGTGAAACAACGCTTCCTCATAGCGCTCAGATGATTCGTGATTCTCGCCGGCCTCCGTTTCAGCCACCATTGTCTTGCGTACATCCACCAATAATTGACGTTCCTCCGCACGCATTGTCAATCTTGCTGTTTGCGACGGGTACAGGGGAGTTATTAGGACCTATTTCGAGAGTCCACGAGTCACCACATGATCCTGTGACTTGATCGAGAGTGAATTGTCTTGGGTAGCCTGCGACTCCTTGTAAAGGACCGGAATTACTGGCGTAACACCCCACTCCCCAGTTCAACGAGTAAGAAAAGAACAAGGTACCGAGCGAACAACTCGCCCCATTCGTGTCACACAAGAGTGCGCCAGCATCAGTCGCCAATCCCAGAACAGCCAACCCGACCACAAAAACAAGACGCCTCATCTCAGTCTCCTTGTTTGACGTTTGAGCCATGACGATCCAATGTCATTAAGCGTACCCCCCCCCCACAGAAGAATGCAAGTTGACCCCAACATATTTCGGAAGAAGAGCTCGTCAAGGGAGTGCATGTCACGCACTAAATCGGTAGACGGAGCGGGTTGGCTGATATCAAGCTGTGATGAGGGAGGCTCATCATGCGGAGCGAAAATGGCTACGATGCCGTGCAGTTCATGTACTCAACGTGTCCCTACAACTGTTGATCGAGCCAAGTCTTGGTCGCCTTCGCGTCTTGGAATCCGCCATGTTTGGCGACGATGCGGCCATTCTTGAACAGGAAGATGCGAGGGATCGACCGGACACCGTAATGGGCAGCCAGTTCGGGCTTCTCGTCGACGCTGATGCGGACGATCTTCACTTGGCCGGAGACGGTGGAGGACAGGTCGTCGAGGACCTGCTCCATGTGCTGGCACGGCGGGCACCAATCGGCGCCGAATTTCACCATCACGGGGCGCGACTCGTTCACGACGACGGCCTTGAACCAGTCGTCTTTCGGCGGCTCCTTCGGCAGGTAGGCGAGATAGACGAACGCAAACGCGAGCAAGGCCGCGACGGCATTGTTGAACATCTTCATGAGACACCTCCGCACAAACGTAGTGTGCGAGGCGGCCCGTCACGCCAAAAAAGACGCGAAACGTCAGGGATTTGGGATACGGTCGTAACGTCCATGCCGAGTTAAGGGCACTCTGTTTTTCCGAGACCGTGGCGTCGGAAGTCGGGCATCTAGGAAACGTGCCCCACATCAATCGCTACTCCGTGACGCGGTGGTCGTCGTTGACTTGAGCGGTTTGGAGGTTCAAGGTCCGCAGGTAGGCGTAGAGGTCCGCGTAGTCGCTGGGGGACAGGCCCTTCAGCAGACCACCGGGCATCAAGGAGCTGCTCAGTGCCTTACGGTTCTCAATCTGGTCGACCTCGATGCGGAAAGTCTGGTTCGCGGCGTTGCGGATCACGATGCCATCAATGGCTTCATAGACGATCATGCCGGTGAAGATGCGACCGTCCTTGGTCTCAATCAATGTGGTCTGGTAACGCGGGGAAACATCGCGGTTGGGCAGCACAATCGCGGTGAACAGATCCTCGCGTGAGAACCGCGTGGCCGAACCTTGCAGGTCTGGACCGAGTGCCCGCCGGGAGCTGTGGCACTGGACGCAGGCCCGCTGGTTAAACAGCTGCTCGCCCTTGCTGGACTCGCCGTGGTCCCATTCGACCGAGGTCAGCATCTGCCGGAGTTCGTCGATCCCTTGTTGGGTTTCGCCGGCTTGGCGGGCGAATTCTTCGGGGAATTTGGACTGCACATAGGCAGTCCACTGCTCGACGATCGGGGGTTGGGCGTTCCCTTCTTGACCGGCCTGGTAGCCAAAGTTCTGGCCGAGATTGCGGCGGAGTATCTCCTCCAGTTGATCCCGTACCTGGAGTTCCTGGTCAATCGGTGACAGCTTGCGGAAGGCCCGCAGCATCGCCACATTTTCGAGTCCGGAATCACTGGAGGGAAGAAGCAGAAGGGCCTTCACGCATTCGGCCATCACGTCGGCGGGAGAGTTCTCCAGCCCGGAAACGAACTTGTCACGGTCGATGGGGTTTGGAGTGTCGGACAGCGCGATCAGGACGGAATTTCGCAGGGCAAAGTTGTCAAACTGGTCGCGTACGAGATTCCTCAACTGCTCGTCGGGGCTGCCCCCGAGCAGGAAAATGACATCGCTTGTCCATTGATAATCCGGCATGGTTCGGACTTTGTTCACGAACGCAGCGGCCATGGCGGGGAACTGTTCTGCCTGGAAGTGACCAGCGAAGATGACGTGTCCCGGACGCCCGAACTCCGGCTCCTTGAGAAGTGCAACGGGCAGTTGCGGGTCCTGCTGGACGAGAGCGGTATACATCTCGGTGATGCGGTCATCCCAGTCGCTGTCTTGGGGGAGCTTGCGCGTCTTGATCTTGCCTTCCAGACCCACGATCGCTTGGGCGATCGTCTTCTGCTGGAGTGGTGAGGGGGTGACCTTGAATCGTGAGGTGACCAGTAGGCGGTGGATGTCGGCGACCGGGTGTGATTCCGATGTGACTTGCATCAGCACCTTTTCCAGAAGCGAGGCGTCGGTCGGTTGTGACATCGCCATGACCCGCTCAAGTTCCAGATCGACCAGCTCGAAACCGGTCGGGTAGACTTCCGGGAGCGTGGCGTTGAGGGTGTCGATGTCGGCTTGGTGCGCGGTCAGGTCGTAGCGACTCGTGTAACCGAGGAATGCCTCGGGGACCGAATCTTCGGCGGGCATCAGATCGCCGAGGGCGAGCTGGAGCAGCCGAGCCGCTTCCAGCTGGAGAGCCTCGCTGTGGTCACGCTTCAGGATACGGGTCGCGATCTCGACGGGGTAAGGGTGGAACTTTCCTTGTCGATGGTGATAAGCCACGGCGATCGAGATCCCGGCCTGCCACCCCCGCTTGACCCCTTCGTCAGAGATCGTGTGGTAAGTGTTCTTCGAGGCCCGAGTGAGTAGCCGAACGGAAGTCTGCCGGATCAGGCGGTCGCTACTCCCCAAGTGAGAAGCGATCGGGTGGGCGAGTTCAAGTAGCACGGCATCATCCGCGCCCTCCAGAGACTCCAATGCCATCCGCACGACCAACGGCTGTTGATCTGCCAAGCAGGTTCTCAGGTATTCCACGTTTGGTGTGGCCGGGGTGGTGCGACCAATCGACCAAGCCGCCCGAGCCTTCACAGCTGGGGCGTTCGAGGCACCCAGGCGGGCCAGCATGTCCGAGTCGAGGCCGTTGAACTTCTCAGTGAGTATCTCAATCGCTCGGACTCGCTCCGCGGGAGACCGGCTGGCGTCCAAGGCCGCTTCGATAATGATCGGTGCATCGAGCTCCTTGGCCAGTGGCTCCCACCGCATGCGAGACCAGCTGCTGAGTGGTTGAGGAGCGGTCAGGCACTGTGCCAGTTTTTCTTCGGGAGTCGTGGCATCGGATGGGAGCGGATTGATGCGGGCCGGTTCGTTGCTGGTCTTCCGCACGCGGTAGACGGCACCCCGGGTGCCGCGTCCGCCGACAGAGACAAACAGAGAGCCATCGGGCCCGACTTCGGCATCGGTCGGGGCAAACCCGTGTTCACCGACGGCGGTCATGAACTCGATCGGCTGGGTCGTCCACGTCGAACCATCGGCGACCATTGGCAGGGCCCAGATGCGTCCATAGGTCCAGTCAAGTGCGAAGAGTGCCCCCTGGTACTGGGCGGGGAATTGCGTGTGTCGATAGGTGATCAATCCGGTGGGTGAGCTGCGACCGAAGGAATCGAGCACGGGCGGCATGTCGAGGAAGTATTCGGGGCGCTTGTAGCTCTTAGCGAACCAGCCGCAATCGGCTCCCGGGACGAGTTGATAGAGCCGTGTCGGCTCGTACCAGGGCAGGGTGATTTCTCGCTCGCCATCGCTGTCGAAGGTGTAGATGTCGCCGAACACGTTGAAGTCAAAGTCGTAAGCATTCCGCAGTCCGTGGGCGATGATCTCCCCCTTGGACAGGTCGGGTGTAAACCGCATCATGGTGCCCGCTCGCGGCGTCTTGACCGGAGCGTTGGGCAGAGTGTTGTACTTCTCATTGACCCCGGCCATGTTGCCGCAGATCAAGTACCACCAGCCGTCCGGCCCCTTGCGAATCGCGTGGGCATCGTGTTCTCCGCCGCAGTGCAGCTTCACGAACACTTGGGGGGCTCCGTCGGCTTTGTCGTCGGCGTCTTTGTCGGTGTAACGCTGCAATCCCTGATCGCCCAAGCAAATCAGGTCTCGTCCATAGAAGAACATCCCCTGAGCCCCGGACTTCAACTCGGAGGTGTACTCCTTAAACGATTCCGCTTTGCCGTCGTTGTCGGCATCGATCAGGATGCGAACGTATCCGGCTCCCGACACCACCACTCGCCCCAGAGCGTCGACCGTCATCGAGTAAATGTCGTGAGCGAGTTCATCGTCCGCATACAGCGAGACTTCAAATCCGTCGGGAACCCGAACTCCCAGAGCGTCTTCGCTCTGAGCAGTTCCGGCCCAACTGGCTCCCAGCAGA
>Ga0105047_10009116_pt1 | contig 16393 bp, 14 predicted proteins | sample MAT04_FD_78384 | JGI IMG/M metagenome (GOLD analysis project Ga0105047, IMG submission 78384) | Freshwater microbial communities from Lake Fryxell liftoff mats and glacier meltwater in Antarctica - MAT-04 (megahit assembly) | ecosystem: Environmental > Aquatic > Freshwater > Ice > Liftoff...
AAGGTCGTCGCATCGCGGGCCAAGATATCGAGGATGTGCATGGGGCGGTAGCTCGGTCCGATGGAGTTTCGATTCAGTTTATCCCGGTGGTCGTCGGCAACAACTCCGGGATGATGCCGCCCGGTATTTCGGGCAGTAGTTTTAAACGGACGCCCGACGTCCGCTGCGGTTTCTCGGCCGGCTGTAGACGTTCGAGGTCGGGGTCGAGAAAGAGTTTCTCGAAGGCGAACGAGTTCGTCCGGCTCCGCGTCCAACGCAACGCGTATTTCGCCGTCCCCGCTTTGAGCATCAACTCGGCGGTGAATCCGTCGCCGGGTTTGAATTCCAGAGGCGTCAGCGGAATGGCCGGGACGAAGCGATAGGTGGTGCCATTCGCTTCGGACTTCACTTCGCCCGAAAGTTTCAGCACGAGCGCACGCTGTTCGCCGACGCTCCGCGCGACCGTCAAACGCAAGCCGCCGTCCGGCGCGAGCACTTGGACGCGGAGCGAATTGGGCAAATAGAGTTCGACCGACGAAATCGGAAAGGCGAATTTGTCCGCTTTCAAGAACTCGGCCAACTGCGCGACGGGGTCGACCTCGACGCGACCCGGCTCGCTCCAGGACAGGAGCAATTGCAGCAGGCGGCCCCAACTCTTGAAGTCGGCTCGCAGCAGGGCTCCGTTTTTCGGGTCGATCAGTTTCCGCCAGTCATCCGGCGTGTCGGCCCGGCCGTTTTCCAATTGCAATTCGGTGTCCAAGAGGAAGCGAACATGCCGGATCCCGGTCTCGGCCGTGAGGCGCATCCGCCGCGACAGCTCCCGCTGAAGTGGCTCCGGGTAAGCGTCCGTCCGCCAAGTGGCACTCCCACCGGCGGCGCGGGGAAACCGCATCTTCAATGTGTCCAAGAGCCGGCCGGCCAAGCCTCTCGACTCGGCGGCACTCCCGTTCGGTTCGGGAAGGGCGAGCAGCGCCGGCCCGGGTAGGGCGTCCGGGTCGGCCGATAAACCGAGGGCGTCGGTGAGGTCGCGGAGGTCGAGCAGGCGGCGCTGCGCTTGTTCCCAATCGCGTTTCGCGAAGTCGGCGCGCTCGTAACGGACGACATCGCCGAAGGTCAGCGGTTCGCCGCGCGGGATCGGCAACCGCGCCGAACCCGGAACCGGGATCGAATTGCCCTCGCCGAGGGACGCGTTGCGCGGGAGGAAATCCGGTTCCGCGGAATCCCTCTGCAAGCGGGCGATTTGCGCCCGCCACTCCGGTCGCTCTGAGCGAACGATTAAATCGGTCGCCTCGGCGATGAGCCGACGGTACCAAGCTTGGACGCGATCTTCCGATTCGCCGAGCAAGCGCAAATCGTCGCGCCATTTCTGCCGGAGGCGCACGGCTTCCGTGTCCGCCCACGCGTCTGCGTATTCGGACGGCGGTACCAGTCCGGTCTCGAGATCGCTTTGGAGCCGCTGGAACATCCCGGTCGTGCGGACATCGGCGGGCGCGAATTGCGGCGCGGCGAACTCCGATTTATACGCCGAGTAGGCGTCGATTTCCCGGAGGCGCGCTTCAACGAACTGTTGCGAATGCGGCGAAAGCCCGGCGAATTCGCCGTCCCCCCGAATGCGTTCGAGTTCGAGCCGCCGCCGCGCGATGGCCTTCTCCGCGAGGTAACTTGCGGCCGGTTCGCTCTGCGCTTCCAACGCGGCGGCGCGCTGGGTCAGTTTCTCGAGCGGGGAGCTTTCGCCGACCGCGAACAGCGTGAGCATCAGCGCGAGCATCATGGCGAATAGCGCCACGACCCCCGCGGCGGTCCACTTCAAACGGCGCCGGGCAGCGCGGGAGCGGGCGCGATAGTCGGCGGCAGCCCGCAGCACATCCGGAACGAAGGCGTCCAAGTTGTGGGTGCCGTCGCCCAAGTTGTACGCGGGGAGGCGCAATTCTTCGGGCAGGGCCGTCGCGGTGGCTTCGGTCGCCAACTCGAGGCTTCCGAACGCAAAACGGTTGCCCGGCGTTTCGACCGCTTCGTTGAAACGTTCCAAGAATCGCGCTTCGAGGCGCTCCATTTCGAGGTCGACACGGTTCAACCACTCGTCGACCGGCATCCCCGGCTCGTGGAGTTTGTCGCACTTGGTGAGCGTCAAAAAGATCGGCCAGCCTCCAATTTCGCGATCGAAAGTGCGGCCGGTCCGTAGGCTGTTCAAAAAAACTTGGAACGCGCGGAAGTGCGATTCAATGTCGGCTTCGGTCGAGCGTGCTTCGACGACCAACACGAGCGCGTCCGCATCGCGGATCGCACCGGCCAATTCGCTGCGCGCCCGGTTACGCGCCAGTTCTTCCGGTTGATCAAGGAGCTTCCGAGACGCTCCGCCGTCGCAATCGAAGAGCAGGGCCGCATCCGCGATCGCGTTGAAATCGGGGAGGTCGACGAGCCGCTTTTGCAAGACGACGCTGGCGCCCTCGGCGAGCTGCAAGGGCACGGGCGCCGTTTCCGCCTCGGCGGAACAGATGCGTTCGAAGGCTTCCAACAGCGAGGTTTTCCCGGAGCGCGGCGCCCCGAAGAAGACGATGCGCAAGGCCCGGGCTTCCGCGCTCCCCGGCGTCGGCGGCCGCGCGATCACGGTTGTTTGGCCAACAATTCGCGGTACTGCTGCGGGGAAACCAGCGGGGCGCCCAATTGTTCGCGCGCCCCATGTAAAATGCTAAATCCCGAGGTGCGGTCGCTCGCGGACGGGGCGAACTCGTAGACGACCACGATACGCCCTTTGGCCGATTTCACCCGCTCGCGAACCCGATCCTTCGCCCCGCCGAGATCGACCATGATGGCTTTGCCATCGAGGGATTCATCGCCGACTTGGAAGTATTTCTCGCTGCCGGCTTCGACGTCCGACCCGGCGAAAATCTTCACGATCACCGCATCGACGATTTGGATCTTCGGCGGGGTCGTCGGGTCGGGCTTCGTCGCGGGAGTGCCAGTTCCGTTGGACGTCGGTTCCGTGCCGGTGCCGGTCGTTTCGCCCGGCTTGGCTCCGCCACCGGTGCCTTCACCCCCGTTGCCATCGCCGCCGCTGCCGCTGCGGAACATCAACAGTGCCACGATGATCGCGATGATCAAGCCGAAGGTGTAACGGACGACTTTGTGGAGCCCGTGCGGGGACTCGCGCTTCGCGATGAATTTATCGAACCCGTAGGCCGCGAGCATACCGAAGACATACCCGACCACGAAGCCGCCCACGACGGCCAAACAGCCCTTGGCGAGGGCGGTCGCGTTGGCTTCGGAAAAATCGGTGAGAGAGACGGCCAGCATCGGTCACTCCGCTTTCGAGGCCCAAGGATTGTCGAAGGTGTGTTCTTCGGATTGGAACCACGCGCTGTACATCTTCAATTGCGGTTCGTCCGGAAAGCGCGACTTTGTCCGCGGATGCAAGATCAAGAAGTAGGGCCGCTTCGAGCCGGATTTCTGTTTGGCCCGGGCGATGAACAAACCCGCGGTCGCCTGATCTTTGATTTCGCGGCGCTCCGGCTTTGGGCCATCTTGGCTGATGAAATATAGTTTGCCCCGCCCGGCTTCGGTTTCGGAGCCGTCAATTTCCAAAACCCAAACGCTGGCCCGGTCGGCGATTTTCGAACGCTCGTCCATCAACTGGCGGATTTCTTCCTCGCGGAGTTTCAGCTTGTCCCGCGCTTCCTCCAAAAGTTGCTTCAGCTTCGCGGAGTCATCCGGGTCCGTGTTCGCCTCCGCCGCGCCCTCGTCCGTCCGGCTGACGAACGGCAATAGTAAGAACATGCAGAACAGCAGAATCAAGACGTCGATCAAAGGCACAAAGAACCGCGTCACCGAACGCTTCGGCAAGTCGATCATACCGCGCCCCCCGGCTTGTCGGGCGCGGTCGATTTGAACAAGGCGACCACCGGCGAACCGGAGAGTTTACCGATGAGCATGCGCCCGGAATTCACCATCCACGTCGGCAGGATGTTCATGAGCGCCATGAAGAGGCCGCTGCCGGTGGCGGTGATCGCAGGACCGTATTCTTTGATGATTTTGTCGGCGGTCGGCCGGGTGTCTCCACCGAAGGAGCCGAACGTTTGCAGGATCGCGGCGACCGTGCCGATGAGGCCCAACAGCGGGAACCATTCGGCGGCGGAGGCCAGGTGTTTCAACCATTCATCGCCGGACTTGTCGAAGTCTTGCTCGGCTTCGTTCCAGCGCATCGCCCGCAAAGCCAGGATCGTTTGGAAAGCGAACAGCAGGCCACCGATGGCGAGGATGATCCAATCGATGGCGGAGTCGCGGAGGCGGTTGAGGTATTCGCCGCGCGCCGCGGGGGGGACGGCGAAGAAGATCAGCACCGCTGCCATCGGGGGAACGGCGCAGAAGAGCAGGGGGAGCAAATGGTGGATCCAAAGTCGCCGCACGCCGCTATCCTCCCCGACCGCCGACGGTCACTTCGCGTCTGTCAACCACGTGGGCATCGCTTGGATCTTGCCGTCGCCATTGACGCAAGCCAAGGTCGTCGCGCCTTCGCAACAAAGTTCCCCGGTAGGGCCGAAGACTTCGTACTTGTGTTCCAATCGTACCGGCGAGGTCTTCACCACGGTCGTGCGGATCGTCAGGATGTCGTCGTAGTGCGCCGGCCGCTTATATTTCACGTCGACCTTCGTGATGACCAGATAATAACCTTGGTCTTCGAGATCGCGATAGTTCGTCCCGAGGCCGCGGAGCAAATCGGTACGGGCCTGTTCGAAATAGACCAAGTAGTTGGCGTGGTGCAGCAGCCCCATGCGGTCGGTCTCCGCGTAGCGCACCCGGATTTGCGTTTCGCCCGACAGCATCGGCGGACCCTCAGCGGATGAACCCGATACGTTTGAACGGCCAGAAGGTGAACACGGCCCGGCCGAGCATCAGCCGCTCCGGCACGAGACCCCACCCCCGGCCGTCGTGGCTTTGGGCGCTGTTGTCGCCGAAGCAGAGGAAGTGCCCCGGCTGGACGAACATGGTTTCGAGCCGCGGCGCCCGCGCAGGGTCGGCGTTCGTGTAATGCGTATCCCGCCACAGGACGATTCTCGAAACGGTCACATCGCCCTGAACTTCGATCGCGGCGGGTTCGTTCTTGTCGTTCGCTTTGGTCCAACCTTCTTGATTGACGTCGTCGCTTTCAAAGGTCGTCAGCGTTTCGAAAGGATAGCCGGATTCGTTCCCGAAATCGATGGCGACGTCGTCGATCCAGACGCGCAAGCGGCAATCGACGTTGGCGAACCGGAGAGAGTATTCGCCGGCCTTCGTCATCGGCGTCGGCCGCGTGGCCAATTCTTTGCCGCCGGGGCCGGTGCGGATCAATTTGACCGCCCCGCCGGCGAAATGGGCTTGGTAGCGGTTCTGCGCCTTGCCGAGGTCCAAGATCAATGCGTAAGGCCCGGCGACTTTGGCTTTGCATTCGACGTGGAGGTCGCCGACCCAATTGGCGTTGTTGTCGGCGTTTTCGGCGCCCACCAGAGGATCGGTGAACGACCCGCTCACGCCGGAATTGTAGCCCATGAAATTCCGAATGAGGCTCGGTTCCGCTACCTTGGTGAAGTCCCGTTTGCGTTCGGACAACTTCGTTGAGGGCCTGTCTTCGATTTTTTTGTCGGGTAAGTTCGGTACCAGCAAATGCTCGTACTTCAAGAAGCCGCGGCCCTCGCCGGAGTGCGTGTAAATGTTCTGGCCGGGCTCGGGCGCCCCCCAGCCTTCGCCGCTCGTTTTCCAACGCGGCGCAATCTTCTGCAGATCCTTCGCTTGAAAATCGTTGTGGTACACAATCCGCCGCATCGCCAAGACTTGGTCGTCCGGCTTGCGGATCAACTCGAAACCGCCGGCATTCTCGGGGAAATTCAGGAGCTTCGACGCCTCGAAGGCCTCAATGGCGTCGGGCCGCGAGTTGTACGTGTGGGCCCGATCCCACAGTTCCTTGGGGTTCGGTGGCAACGTCTCGTCCGGGTACGCCAGCGATTTGTGGACGAAGAGTTTGCCGTGATAAATGGCGATCGTCTCTCCGCCGAACGCAACGAGCCGCTTGATGTAGTTTTGGGCAACGTGGTCGAGTTGCGGGTCGGATGGGAATTTGAAGACCACGACCGAGCCGCGATGGTCGATCGCCATCGCTTTGTGGACCAGCACGCGGTCGCCGTCCCGGGAGGCGAGTTCGGTCGTGTAATACCGGCCCCGGTTTTCTTGGTGTTCGATCACTTTCAAGTTGCCGGGGAAATTGCAATTGGGGCAGTGGTAGCCCACGACGGGGGATTTATCGCCGCCGCGCCGGCCCTCGACCTCCCCGCTCGAATTGACGGGGAACTCGTAGCCGCACTGCTCGCATTCCACGCGTTTGTGGTACCCCAGCAGCGTTTCGGCCATCGAGCCCGTCGGGATGACGAACGCTTCGACGACGAATAGCTTCAAAATCAGAACCAACACCACGACGAAGACGATGGTCTCGACCAACTCGCGCAGCGAGTCTTTGGCCGGTTTCTTCGCCGTCATCTTGGGCAGTGCGGGGCTCATGCGGTCGTTCTCGCTCGGCGTCGTTGGCCTATCTCAGAAACCGGAATCGATCCCAATCGATCGTCTGGAACCTGTGTTCGTTCCCGTTCAACACCAGCCGACCGATCCGCAGCGGTTGATGAACTAGAAATGGTTTACCGATAAAGTCCCCTTCCGGCACGCCCGCTTTCTTCCAATAGCGGCTGTCCTCCGAACTCGCGGAGTTGTCCCCGAGTAAGAAGTAATCGTTCGGGCCCAATTGCCACGGAGCCGCGATACCATTTTCGCCCTCGGACCGGTACTGCACGTCGCGGAATAGCTTCAAGCGGTGCACCACCATCGAAACTCCCCGCGCTTCGAGTTTGAGCGGCCGATCCGTACCGGGCCGGTCGGCCGGTAGCTTTCCCCCGACCAACTTCGGCACGAACACCTCCAGCGGAGCACCGATTTCAAGCCCATCGATGACCGCGAAGGCCCGGCGATCGACGAACGCGAATTCCACGCGGTAACGGCGTCCGGGGTTCAATCGCAAGGTCGGGTAGTTCACCTTGGCCGAGTTCCCATCGTGGGAGAGCATCGACACGGACGGCGCGGCATCCTCAGGGCCGATGGCCAAGGCGAGCCGTACCGATTCGGAACTGTCGCCGAGGCGGAGGCTGAACCCGCCGGTGCCACCGAGGACTTCGACTTCGCATTCGACGAGAAAATCGTGGACGGCTTTGGGCACGCCGCGCGAGCCGTTGTAAGCCAAGTCGTCGCGGATCAATTCATCGAGACCGGAATCGACGTTGCGGTGCCGGTAACTCAATCCGAGAACCGCATCCACCGTCGCGCTGGCATCCAAGATCAAGCGGTTCTCGACGACGGTCTCTTCGACCGGGTGAATCGGTTTGGAACCCGGATCCCACCGGCACGCCCAACCCATCGGCTTCGGCGGGTGATCCATATCGAAAATCGGGACCTTCATTTCGCGGATCGCGTCGAGCGACTTGCGGAGCAACTCCCCGTCGGCGTAGGCGTCGCCGTCGTGGATGCGCATCGCCTCGCCCGGCAGACCGACGACGCGTTTGACGTAGGGGATCTTCGAATCGTCCGGCGGTTGGAACACGGCGATTTCCCAACGCCGCGGTGGGCGGAGCCGAAAGATCAACCGGTCGACGAGGATGCGGTCGCCGAAAATCTCATCCGACAACGGCACGGCGTTGATCCGGGAGAGCCCGCAGTTCGGGCAGTACGCCGCCGTTTGCGAATTGGACTGCCCGGGCTGCGGCGCCCCGACCACGATCGGGTAGTCGCACCGGGGGCACTGGCACTGGCGGCGGTCCCCGAAAATTGCCGGGGCCATGCTCCCTGTCGGTACGCCGTGCGGTTCGACGAACGTCGTCCGGACGACCAAAAACAAACAGAAAATCAGTGTGAGAATCTGGTAGAAGCGCCGGAAGATCCGCCCGAGCGAAAGCTCGTCGGGGAGGGCCGTGCCGGGTGTGGGGTCGGTCATGCGTCCGCGTCCGTAAGCTATTCCCGACGCGAAACCTCTGGCATTGTACTTCGCATTTCCCATTTGACTTCGCCGATTCGAGAGTTATACTCGTGTATCCTATGTACTCAGTATCAGTTTACGAAGTTCCATTCATGGTTGCTACCCTCCGCATGAATCGCCTCGGATATGACACACCGTCGAGGGAACTCCCCGAGCTCCGGGATTCGGTGCTTGCGGCTGTTGTCGCCCCCGCATCGCGGCGATGGTTTCCACGATGATGATCTTCCCGCCGACGGCCGCTTGCGGCGCTAACTCTAGTTGTGAGGATCGTCCGACATCGCCGAAGCACTCCAGTTATACTGCATCGCAGGACGCACTCCTCAAGGTGGAATATGAAATCCGATCGCATCACGAGCGATCCCGCTCGCATGAACGGCCAGCCTTGCATCCGCAATCTGCGCCTAACCGTCCGCCGCGTGGTGGAAGCTGTTGCGATCTATCCGGATCGCGACGAACTGCGTCGCGAGTATCCCGAACTCGACGACGAAGACATTCGGCAAGCTCTTTTGTTCGCCGCGACCAGCCTCGATGATCGCGTACTCTTTCTCGACGAACGACATGAAACTGCTGCTTGATCAAGGATTACCGCGCGGTGCTGCGGACCTTTTACGGCTGGCGGGAGTCGATACGGTTCACGTCGGCGAAATCGGCGAGCACGCGGCGGAAGATCATGCGTTATTGCAATTGGCGCGCACACAAAATCGAATCGTCGTCACATTGGATGCGGATTTTCACGCACTGCTCGCCGCAGGTGGTTCACCCGCTCCATCCGTCGTACGCATTCGGATCGAAGGCTTGCGAGCTGTTGAATTGACCTCACTCGTGCAAACGATTCTCGCGCAGTGCGCCGACGACCTCCGTCGCGGTGCTGCCGTAGTCGTGCAGCTCGGACGCATCCGCATCCGAAACCTTCCGTTGAGGAGCCCGTGATCGCCCTCAATCGTCTTCCAAAATCGCCAAGAAGACCTACTGCGGGACCTCGACTTGGCCTATGGCTTTCATCCACTTATTCACAAATCGACGGATGCGTATCTGAGGACTTCGAGCACCTCTGCGGGATCGAATGCGTTTTGAGAACGCGATCCAGAACGAAACAGCGGAACTCTTTTTTCCCAGGTTACGATTTCGGAAACGAGCACCGGCATGTCGTCCGGGTATTCCATCGTCAGTGTGGCACCGGTGTACACGGCAGCTGGGAAACTTTTATCGTTTGGTGTGGCTTCACGAAAGCGGGTTCCCGCAACGTGCGCGCTTCACCGAGTGTCGTTGAATCGATCGCACGCAGTCGGTATTCCCAAGGCAATTGCGGCTTCCAATCCATGGGTGGTTCGAGCAGCGTCCTGGAAAATTGTTCAGCTAGCGTGGGTCCGAATAAGGCCTCGAGGTAGAAACCGGGTCTTTGACTGAGACCAATTCCTCAGGCACACGCCATGTTTTCAGCCGTTCGACTCGCCAGCCGAGTTGGCCGGCGGCGCGCCAGAGCGCCTGGGAATCTTCGGTGAATCTGGGAGTGAGGATGAGAGTCGGCACAGTGTCCCCGCCCCTTAATTAATCGTCTTCCAACACCGCCAGGAACGCCTCCTGCGGGACTTCGACTTGGCCGATGGCTTTCATCCGCTTCTTGCCCTCGGCTTGCTTATCCCAGAGTTTGCGTTTGCGGCTGATGTCGCCGCCGTAGCACTTGGCCGTGACGTTCTTCTTCATCGCGGCGATGGTTTCCCGGGCGATGATCTTGCCGCCGATGGCCGCTTGCAGCGCGACTTCGAACATGTGCCGGGAGATTTCTTTGCGCAGCTTCGTGAGAACCTGCCGGCCGCGACGGTCGGCGACGCTGCGGTGCACGACGATGCTGAGCGCGTCGACCTTCTGCCCGTGGACGAGGATGTCGAGCCGGATCAAATCCGCCTGGCGGTAGCCGGTGACTTCGTAATCCATGGTGCCGTAACCGTGGGTCACCGATTTCAACTTGTCGTACAGGTCGTAGATCACTTCCCCGAGCGGCATCTCGTAGACGATGATGACGCGCTGCTGGCTGAGGTAATCGGTGCGGATGTAGGTTCCGCGGCGCTCGGTGCACATGCCCATGATGTCGCCGATGTTTCCGGCGGGAATCAGGAAGCTGATCTTGCAGATGGGTTCGCGGAACTCCTTGATGCCACCGCCGTCGGGCACGTCCTGCGGGCCGTAGACTTGGATGATGTCGCCGTTGGTCTTCTCGATTTCGAAGGTCACGTTCGGCGCGGTTTGGATCAGGTTGAGCTCGCTGTCGCGCTCCAGCCGCTGCTGGATGATCTCGCGGTGGAGCATCCCCAAGAAGCCGCAGCGGAAACCGAAGCCGAGACCGTCCGACACTTCGGGCACGTAAGTAAACGAACTATCGTTGAGCTTGAGTTTGCCCAAGGCTTCGCGGAGGTCTTCGAAGTCGCCGTTGCTGACCGGGTACAGGCCCGAATAGACCATCGGTTTCGGTTCTTTGTAACCGGGCAACGGCTCGGCCGTCGGGTTGAAGGCGTCGGTGACGGTGTCGCCGATGTTGACGTCGCCGATGGTCTTCACGTTGGCCATGAAGTAGCCGGCTTGGCCTGCGCCGAGGCTGTCGCACTTCTCTTGGCCGGGCCGGAATTGTCCGACTTCGGTGACGACGTACTCGCGGTTCGCTCGCATCATCCGGATGCGCATCCCCGGTTTGATCTCGCCATCCATCACGCGGACGTACGCCACGACGCCCTTGTAGCTGTCGAAGTGGCTGTTGTAAACGAGGGCCTTCAGCGGCGCGGCGAGATCCCCGGCCGGCGGCGGAACGCGGTCGATGATGACGCCGAGGAGTTCTTCGATGCCCAGCCCGGCCTTAGCGCTGACCTTCATGACCTCTTCGGGCACGGTCATCACGGCCGTTTCCATTTCGCCGATCACGAAGTCGGGCCGAGCGTGCGGCAGGTCGATCTTGTTCAGCGTGGGGATGAGCTTGAGGTTCGCATCCATCGCCAAAAAGGCGTTGGCGACGGTTTGAGCTTGGACACCTTGGAACGCGTCGACGAGCAGCACGGCCCCTTCGCACGCGGCCAAAGATCGCGAGACTTCGTAATTGAAGTCGACGTGTCCTGGCGTATCGATCAGGTTGAGTTCGTATTTCTGCCCGTGATGCTCGTAGTAGCACGTCACCGGGTGCATGCGGATGGTGATGCCGCGCTCGCGTTCGAGATCCATGCTGTCGAGGGTTTGGGCGCGCATATCACGCTCGTCAATCGTGCCGGTTTTCAGCAGAAATTGATCGGCGAGCGTGCTCTTCCCGTGGTCGATGTGGGCGATGATGCAGAAGTTGCGGATATTCGACGTCGGCGTCGGCATTGGGTCGGCGCTCGGCGGGAAGCGGTAAGGATTTCGGTACGCACTCGTATAATAGGAGCGTACGCGGGGCTGTGAAGTGCGGTCGCCTCGATCCGGGAGTAGAACATGGTGCGGTTTGCGATTTTGGCCTTCTCCCTTTTCACCGGCGCACTCGATGCGGCCGAGCCGAAGACGGATCAACCGGTCGAGTTGCGTGCGGTGAAGATCGCGGCGTTGAACGAAGAGATCGCCAAGCATAAAGGCAAAGTCATTCTCATCGATATTTGGTTCCGCGGTTGTGCACCGTGCGTGAAGCGCTTCCCCAAATTCGTCGATTTGCACCGCGAGTTGAAAAACGAAGGCTTGGTCTGCATCAGCTTGGACGTGTACGGTGAAGAGCTGAAAACCAAAGACAAGGTGCTTGAGTTCCTGAAGGAACAAGGGGCCGATACGATCAACTTGATCGTCGACGACGACGAAAAAACCCTCGACGTGTGGCAGGCCAAGTACGATGCGGCCGCGACGCCGAGCTACGTGGTCTTCGACCGCAAAGGTGAGTGGGTGAAAACGCCGCAGCCCGAGAGCAAAGAGAACGTGTCGATGTTGCTGAAAAAACTTCTCGCCGAGAAATAGCCATGATCCCCCGCACGATTCTCTTCCTGGCGGCTTTGGGGCTGAGCATCATCTTCGGGTGTAAGCCGACACCGATCCCGGATACGCCGAAGCCCGTCGAATTACGGAGCATTACCGTTGCCCAATTCGACGCGGAGATCGCCGCACACCCGGGGAAGGTCGTCCTAATCGATGTCTGGTTTTTGGGCTGTTCGCCCTGCGTCAAGAAGTTCCCGGAGTTCGTAGAGTTGCACCGCGAACTCGGGGCGGAAGGCCTCGTTTGCATTTCACTTGACATCCGACCCGACGAGCTGAAGAAGAAAGAGAAAGTCCTCGAGTTCTTGAAAGAGCAAGGGGCCGACACGGTCAATTTGATCTTTAACGACCGCCAGACGAACGTGGACGACTGGTTCGACAAATTCGGCGTGCGGTACACCCCGGCGACGATCGTTTACAACCGCCGTGGCGAACGCGTTCCGCCACCGGAACCGGCCGACAAAGAGTACATGACGCGCTTCTTGAAAAAGTTGCTCGCTGAGAAGTGACGGTCACTTGCGATTCTTGAGTTGGCCCTTTAGCCACTTCATCTCGGCCGCATTGAACGGCGGTTTGAGCTGCAGAGTGTAGTCGGTGTCTTCGTAATCACCGTCGTAATAGGCTTGTGCGATTAGCTTTTGCAATTCCAGAATTGCGTCCGGGTCGCTCCGGCGGAGCGGGATGCGGATCGTCGGCAATGGGAAATCGAACCGGGCGGGATAGTATTCGATCCGGCTCTGTCTCCAAGCTCGGGTCACTGCTATCCCGTAATGCCCGCTGTGCGGCTGCGGTCGCGATTGCAGAACGTGGTGACCCCGGCGGAGCAAATCGATCTCGACCAAGTTCGCGTCGGCATCGAGAATCCGCTCGGCGCGGTCTTGGTATTCTTGCCGATTACGTCCGCCGATTTTGTTCCCCGGACTGATGATCTCAATAGCGGTGACGAGCCGAAGTTTTTTGTTCGCGTCCAGAATTTGTACGGAATGACGCTTGCGTGAGGTGAGGCGAGGCATGACCAGTTCCGGCTCCGCGACAGCTAGGCCCGTCAGTTCGGCTGCGGATGCGACTCCCTCGTGTTGATAGACACCTACATCGGGATAGATACAGTTCGCTTCGAGCTGCGCGTTTTCGACGAGTGGCTCGAAATCGACCGTTTCCAAAACGACCGACGTCTCGAGTCGGGCCTTCAATCCGGAAGGGAGTTGCTTCCGGATTTCGACGCGGATGAGAGACGCCAAGGCGCCGTGCACGTCGCCCCAGTGGGCTTCGAGGAACGGGTCCATTCCCGGGAAGGGGCTGGGCATCGGGTAGCCTCGGGCTGGATTAAAGACACCGCCATTCTAGCACAGCACGAAAAAACTCACCGGGCGGCCGGTGAGTCACGTGGTGTTTCGAGAACCGCATTTAGCTCGGCGTGATGGCCGAACCGACTTGGCTGAACGTCTGGTTCGACGCGCCGCCGATGGCGGTGATGGCTGCGATGCAGACGACGACGATCAGGGCGAGCATGACGGCATACTCGACGGCCGTCGGGCCGTCTTCGCGTTTCAGGAACTCGACTGCGGACTTCAAGAGCTTCTTCACGGGACTCTCCAATTTGTACAACGAGTCATTAATCGCAAGGGTGGCGGAAAGGACATCCGCCGCAGTCGTTGACCTGCGAGCTCGCGACACGGATATATGGGATACCCGTTGCCAGTACGCAAACCGGCAGTATCGAAAATTCCGGAAGTGCTTCCCTCTTCCGCCAAAGAATGGATGATTTGACGACAGTCGAGAGAACCGCGGCCACTTTTCAAAGAGATGATTACGATGTCGGACGAAAGTTTACGCAAGAGCCTCACCACGACCGGCGGAACGAGCCGGGCTCCAAACCGGGCCATGCTCCGCGGGGTCGGTTTCCAAGACGACGACTTCGACAAGCCGATGGTCGGCGTCGCCAGTCTCTATTCGGAAATCACGCCTTGCAATAGTCACCTCGATCGACTCGCCCGCAAGGGGATCGAGGGCATCCGCACGGCCGGCGGAGTACCGCAGATCTTCGGGGCGCCGACGGTGTCCGACGGCATTTCGATGGGCCACGCGGGCATGCGCTACAGTTTAGTGTCGCGGGAAGTCATCGCCGATTGCCTCGAAACCGTGGCCGGGGCGATGAACCACGACGGACTGCTGGCCTTCGGCGGGTGCGACAAGAACATGCCGGGCTGCGTGATGGCGATGGCTCGGCTGAACGTGCCGAGCGTATTCGTTTATGGCGGCAGCATCCTCCCCGGTATCGGCCCGGACGGCGAAGCGGTCGACATCGTGTCGATCTTCGAAGCGGTCGGAAAGTTCCAAGCCGGTCAGATTGACGAAAAGAAACTCCACAAGATTGAGTGCGAAAGCTGTCCGAGTGCCGGTTCCTGCGGCGGCATGTACACCGCCAACACCATGTCGTCGGCCATCGAAGCGATGGGGATGTCGCTGCCGTACGACAGCAGTTATCCGGCCATCAGCGCGGCCAAGGAACGGGAATCGTTTCAAGCCGGGATCGCCCTGATCCGCTGCGTGGAAGCGAATCTGCGCCCGCGCGACATCATCACCCGCAAGAGCTTGGAAAACGCCTACACCTTGGTACTGGCCCTCGGCGGTTCTACGAACGCCGTGCTGCACCTCATGGCGATCGCGCGCGAAGCCGAGGTAACGTGGACCCTCGACGATTTCGACCGCATCGGCGCGAAGGTGCCGCACCTCGCCGACCTCAAGCCGGCCGGCCGGTTCGTCATGTTCGACCTGTACAAAGTCGGCGGCGTCCCGGCGGTGCTGAAAGCCCTGCTCGATCGCGGGATGCTCCACGGCGACTGCATCACCGTCACCGGGCAGACATTGGCGGAGAATTTGAAAAATATCCCGAGCATCTACGCAAAGCCGCAGGTCGTGGTCAAGACCTTCGAACAGCCGATGTACGACCGCGGACACATCGTGATTCTGAGAGGGAACCTCGCACCCGAGGGAGCGGTGGCGAAGGTCGCGGGATTGAAGAAACGCGCGATCACCGGTCCGGTGAAGGTCTTCGACGGCGAAGAGGCCTGTGCCAAGGCGATTCAATCCAAAACGATCATCGACGGCGATATCCTCGTCATCCGGGGTGAAGGCCCCGTCGGCGGCCCCGGGATGCGGGAAATGCTCTCGATCACGGGCGCCCTCATGGGCCAAGGCTTAGGCGAAACCGTCGGCCTCATCACCGACGGTCGGTTCAGCGGCGGGACCCACGGGCTGGTCGTCGGCCACGTCGCTCCGGAAGCTTGGGTCGGCGGCCCCATCGGCCTTTTGATAAATGGCGACACGATCACGATTGACGCCGACGCCAAGGCGCTGACCTGGCACATCGACGCGGCCGAAGAAGCCAAACGCCGCGCCGCGTGGACGAAACCACCGCTCCGGGTGCAACGCGGCGTGTTGGCCAAATTTGCCCGCCTCGTCGCGAGCGCGTCCGAGGGGGCCGTGACCAGCTGATCTGAAAATCGAGGAAATTCATTGGCGAAGCCCTTCGATGCCACGTTGAATGCGCTGATCGACCTGCGACCGGGCGATTGGGCCGACGGATTCGCGCGCATCGCTGGGATTCCGCCAGGACCGAGTGTTGAATTGGACACCGATCTCGCCACGACTCTCCAAGCCGACAAGCTCTTCCGGATCGAGGGGGAATGCCCCAGCTTGTTGCACCTCGAATTGGAAGCCAATCCGAGGTTGGGTATCCCCCGCGACTTGATGCGGTACAATACGCTCATCGATCATCGCCACGACCTGCCGGTGACCTCCGTGCTGATCCTTCTCAGGCCAAAAGCCTTCGCGAGCGATCAAACCGGCGTCCACCGGCGTTACGATGTGAAAGGCAATTTGATCGCCGAGTTCCACTACCGCGTGGAAAAAGTTTGGGATAGGCCGGTCGACTATTGGCTGTCCGCCGAGTTGGGGATGAGGCCCTTGGCCATCTTGACCGATGAAGCGAGCCGGAATTTGCAACGGGGGGTCGATGCTTTGGTCGATTCCATCGAAGGGCGGGACAACGCGTCGGAAATCAAAGCTCTACTCGCTTCGGCGTACGTTCTGTGCGGACTCCGTTACGAACGGGACACCATTACCCAAGCATTCGGGAGGTTGAATATGTTGCTCGAAGAATCGACGACCTACCAAGGCATACTCGAAGAAGGCAAGGCGCGGGGCTTAAGCCAAGGACTGAGCCAAGGACTGAGCCAAGGACTGAGCCAAGGACTGAGCCAAGGACTGAGTCAAGGACTCCGCAACACGATCATTCGCATCGGTTCGAAGCGCTTCGGACCGCCGACGGAGTCGATGTCGCGAACGTTGCACGGCATCGAAGACGCATCCCGATTGGAAATCCTCGCGGATCGC